>Ga0070731_10000119_pt1 | contig 146002 bp, 139 predicted proteins | sample Coa_R1_2_FD_66448 | JGI IMG/M metagenome (GOLD analysis project Ga0070731, IMG submission 66448) | Surface soil microbial communities from Centralia Pennsylvania, which are recovering from an underground coalmine fire - Coalmine... | ecosystem: Environmental > Terrestrial > Soil >... | reverse complement strand
TTAACTTGTTCATTTCACAACTAGTTACTCACACGACCCAGAAACTAAAGGAGTTAAGGGACGGACCATCGAGTTTGGCGGGTTTTTGAGGGGCTTTTTTGACCGCCGATGTTTGCAATTTCTCATTGTCAAAGAAGGTTGTTGCGATGTCCGCCTCGGAGGCGGGCACAATTCATTTGGAGTGTCGCACTGCTTGTAGTGGTGTGTCTGTGACGGCGGTACGGGCGGATGGTGATGAAAAGCAGTTCTCAGTTCCCAGTTCCCAGTTCTCAGTTGGAGCCAAGGGGCAAGAGCCGTGGAATCGCGTGTTTCGAAAACCGCGAAGCGTGGGGGCACCCGGCAACTCGCCCGACGTCTGGAGATGAATTACCATCCCGTCGATGCAATTTCAGGATTTCACAAAGACTTACCAAGCAAAGAGCGACGAGGAACTCCTCGAGTTGGCCCTTGTCTCGGGAGAGCTCGCTGCTGAGGCGCGCCTCGCCCTCGAAGGCGAAATGTCCAGACGTGCAATATGCATCGCAGACAATTCTGGCGTCCTCGAACGCGATGGAGACCGGCACGATGTGCGCCGCTCAATTCCTAGCGAAAGACTGCAAACGGCGATGAGCAAAATGAGGGTGTCGGTGATTTTGTAGCCGAGGTGCTTCGAACTTATCACGGTCATTTCTGGCTGTTTTTTAGAATTTCCGCTCCGTCCGTGATCATCTCTACGATTGCACTCATCTCAGCTCGTCACGAGGTGCGAGAAATTTTCCGCCACCTGCCGCGAGGGATTGAATTGCTCGGGCACAAAACTGAGCTCTTAAAGATCGGGCTTATCAATTATTCAGCATGGCTTCTCACTTGGATAGCCTTCTCTTTTGCGTTCGGTGCTACTTGCATCGCAGTGGAAGAAAGCGTCGCCGGGTTCACTGCGACAGCGTGGCGATCTTTCCTCAACATTCGTGAACGGTTGGGTCCCTTTCTGCGTGTATCTTTGCTGCTCTTGGTTCTCGTGGTTTTGGCGGCAGGCGCTTCCGTCCTCTTGGGAACAGGTGTGTTCTGGGCACTGCGTCAATGTCGAGTGCACACTACCAGCCTTCTGATTTGGGTAGTTTCGTATGGATTTGCGGGCCTATCGATTCTCGTCGTGTCGCGGTTTTCCCTGGCTGTACCAGCGGTTATTCTGGACGATTGCACGGTTGGCCAAGCGATGCTTCGTAGCGACAAGCTGACCCAAGGAAAATGGTTGACGCTTGCCGCGTTATTGGCAAAGTCTCTAATCGGCGGCTATGTCGCAGGCATGAGTCCATACCGGCTAGCATCGTTTATTCATGCGACGGCACCGCTTCCTTCGGGGTTCTCATGGATTCTGACCGTTGTGTCGATGATCGCCGTTAACGCGGCCGAACCTACGATGTTTGTAGGCTTCGCTCTGCTCTATTTAAAGATGTCGGCTCTAGATCCCGCTCCGAGCGGAGTGCTCACCAAGTGTCAATTGACATAAACTCGCCCTACGTCAATCATCCGGAATTGGAGCGAAGGGCAACGATCCCATGGAACGAAGCGCCAAACCGCGCACTGTGCGATGGGGTTGGGTCGCCATCGCGATGGATCGGAGATCACAGACGGCCTCCCGCCACTTCCGATGTGAGCGCTGCTCAGGGGCTGAAGCCCTTGAGCTCTTGCTTGCTAGCGCGGCCCTGAAGGGCCGCTCTTCCACTTTCAGGAGTGGCCGTCGGAGATCATGGCGCGTCTGGTGGAAACGTTCGCCGACAGCAGCCGCACGCAGCACCCACTCATTCGCAACGCAGGCGAATGAGTGGGGGACCCTCCGCATCTACCCGGGCCACTCGCCCGCCTGAGAACTTTTACATTGATCAGATCGTCATTTTTGCGATGGCACAAACGTTGGCACAAACTATGAGCTGCCCCGTGCGACGAAAGCGCGTTGTGTGTGGACCACTCGCCTTTGAGATCTGAATGCTTGCACAAACTTTCGCCAGTCTGCATAATTCATGGCCTGGTTCTGCCGGGACGCTGAACTAACAATCCATCAACAACGGGGGTTTTGTTATGTTGCAATATCAAGTTGGCCGCTCTGCTTCGGCAGAGTGTGCCTGGGGGATTTTCTCGGCTTTCTTGGCGGCATTTGTATTTCTTGCCAGTGTGTCTCAGCCGGCGCGATGCCAAACTTACAATGTCATTTATAACTTCACGGGCATCGGCACGGATGGCGCCACTCCCTACGGGGGACCGATCCTCGATCCTGACGGCTCTGGAAAACTTTATGGGACCACGTATTTGGGCGGGAACTTCGGTTCCGGAAGCGTCTACGAGCTTTCACCCGCCGGTGGATCCTGGCAATATCGCTCATTGCACAGTTTTTTCGGCCAAGCGGATGGGGCAGGCCCCGCTTTCGGAAGTTTGGCGATGCATGACGGTGCGTTATTTGGTTCCACGGAGGGTGGTGGATATTTCGGTACAGCCTTTGAAGTGGGGCCCTGCAAATACACTTGCCCAGAGATGGTCGTCCATGGTTTTGGCCTCGGAACAGACGGCCAGGAACCGATCGGCGGAGTGGTTTTTGACCAGGCAGGAAATCTGTTTGGAACCACTCTTCTGGGTGGCGTCTATGGCAATGGCACGGTCTATAAAATCAATCCTTCCGGGCGAGAGAAGGTGATCTACAGCTTTACGGGGGGCATCGACGCCGTGAATCCAGCGGCAGCGGTGACTGCCGATGATCACGGCAATCTTTACGGCACCACTTCTTTTGGTGGCGCCAACGGCGTCGGAGCTATATACAAGCTGGCGCACACCCAATCTGGTTGGGTAGAGACGGTTCTGTATAGCTTTCAGGGCTTGAATGACGGTGCAAATCCGGTGGGCGGTTTAATTCTGGATAAGGACGGCAACCTATACGGCGGTACGTTTGATGGCGGGATCAATGGCGGCGGCACGGTGTATGAATTGTCCCCTTCGAAAGAAGACTGGAACTTTACCGTGCTTTATAGCTTCACCGGTGGTTATGGTGGTCTGTACAACAAACTCACCTTCGATAAGAAGGGGAACCTTTATGGCATTCTGAATGGCGAAAGCGCCTATGGCCTCGGATCGGTATTCAAGCTGACGCCAGGCCCTGGCGGCTGGAGTTATACCGACCTCCACGACTTTGCCGGCGGCAACGACGGCGGCCAACCTTATTGCCAACTCGCCGTCGATGACAAAGGGAATGTCTTTGGCACCGCCATCATCGGCGGGAGCGATGGCCAGGGCCTAGTGTTTGAGATCACGCCATAATCGTGGCAAACGGCGTGAGATTCGGCCTGCACAACGAAAGGCGCGTTGTGTGGGCCACTCGCGCATTGCCGTCCTGACGACTAGTAGCGCAACGCTTCGGCTCCAGAAGAAAGTCGTTTCACAACGTCCGCAAACTCACCGAAATCGGTGACAACCGCTGTCGTTTTTTTGAGATCAAAAAAGAGAATCCGCCACTATAATTGCGCCTCGTGATTTGGCCGGAGTTTAAGCGACTTGGCGAAACGCGGCTACGGGCGCGGGATTTGAGCCTTGATCGGACTCCGCTAAGGAGACCATGGTGCTGTTCGGGAAATGCAGTCAGAGTCGGGTGTTTTTGGGTCTTACCTTCATTGCCGGTACGCTGCTGGCGTCGGCGGCGCTCCGGGCGCAAACAGAAACTGAGTCGCCGAAGGTCGTTGAGCAGAAGATCGTTGGAGCGAAGATCACTGAGTCGAAGATCACTGAGTTGTCCTCCGATCTCGGGTCTGCCCAACCGTTGAAACAATCCACCATCACCGTGCATTTGAAGATGCACAACGAAGAGTCCTTCGACAAGACTCTGGACGCCTTGTATACGCCGGGATCCTCCAGCTATCACCAGTGGATGACGCAGGACGATCTGGCAAAGTATGCGCCAACTCCGGATGAGATCGAAGCCGTGAAGACCGAATTGACAGCGCACGGTTTGTCGATTGTCTCGGTTAGTTCCGACAAACTCTCCATACGGACGCGAGGGAGCATAGCCAGCATGGAGAGTGCGTTTCAGACGCAGATCCACGAGTTCAAACGGGATGGGACGATTTTCCACGCCAACATCACGCCGGCAAAATTAGCCGGAAGCGCCGGCGATCTGGTAGAGAGCGTATCGGGCCTGAGCAACTTCCCATTGAAGTCCATGGCGAAGCGCCCAATCGACCCCGCAACCGGCAAAAGCATTCCGACAATCCCGCTAGCAGACGCGGGTCCGGATGCTTTGAGCAACCACTATACGAATAAGTGTTTCCCAGGGCCTGAATCGCTGACCTTGCCGATGTTGAATGGAGATCCGCTGCCGGTTGGGCAATTCAATGGAAACGTTTATACAAGCAACCCGGCTTTTGGCCATGGTCATGTCTGCGGGTGGACCCCGGCACAAGTGCGAGCACATTATGGTTTGACTACCGCATATAAAAATGGGATCGACGGCAGCGGGCAGACGATTGTCATTGTCGACGGGCCCAGCGATCCTACTGTACAGAATGACCTCGTGCAGTATTCCAGGATGACGGGACTTCCCGCGATCACGCCGTCAAACTTTCAAATCGTTTATCCCGACGGCGTGCCAAGCCAGTGGTATTTGCAGAATGTGGCGGATTGGGACGACGAAACCGATCTCGACATCGAGTGGGCGCACGCGATTGCTCCGGGCGCGAATATCGTTTTGCTCATCGCTCCGACGCAGGACTGGTCGGAGTTTGAGTATGCCATCCAATATGCGCAGGAACATAAACTCGGAAACGTTATCTCAAACAGTTATGGCTACCCCGAGGTGGGCTGGGGCGAGGTTACGCTCAAGGGCTTTAATCAAGTACTGAAGAAAGCCGCGGCACAGGGGATTGCGGTGAACTTCGCCAGCGGCGATTATGGCGATGAGGGGACGGGCACTCCGGACGGAGGCGGGGCCATGTTTCCGGCGACCTCACAATATGTGACCGCAATTGGAGGGACCTCGATTGGTCTTCCAAACGGGACAAGCCATGGCGCGGAGGTGGGCTGGGGTACTAACGCCGCCGAGATCTCGAATGGTTATGGCATTCTCGATCCGCCATTTTTTGATGGCTTTCAATCGGGCTCAGGCGGCGGTGAAAGTGTATATATCTTGAAACCGGCGTGGGAGAAGTCCTTACCCGGATCGTACCGGCAGGTCCCGGATATTTCCGCGCTCGCCGACCCGTACACGGGAGGGATCGTCAATTTAAGCGGGCAAGTGGGCGTTATCGGCGGTACAAGTCTGGCTTGTCCGATCTTTTCTGCAATCTGGGCGCTGGCCGATCAGGAGGCGGGTAAGCCGCTGGGTCAGGCAGCTCCGCTGATCGCAACGCTCCCCTCCGCTGCCGTGAACGACATTGTTCTCTTCGGCAGTTCCAACAATGTCATAGGCAGCATTACCGATTCCAGTGGAACGACCTTCTATACCTCCGATACGCTACTGACTCCTCTCGATATGACGACCACTTACTACAGTGCGTTGTGGTTCTTTGAAGAGATACCGGGCTATGTCGTTCTGAGCTTTGGCACGGATACATCGCTTTCCGTGACAACAGGCTGGGACAACGTAACCGGCTGGGGCGTTCCCAATGGCTGGACATTTATCACGGCGGCTGCCGGAAAATAACCTTGTCTTTTTCCTGGCAACCACAAAATTTGGAGCGGCAGATGCAAGAGCGTCTGCCGCCCATTATGCGGCCAGTGTGTGGCTAGTGAAAAAGATTTAACGTGTTTGTTGCGTCGTCCACGTAGTAGACGCTCGGCCCGACTGTAACCAATCCAAATAATGCTCCAGCTCCGGGCGGGTCGCCGCTGCTATCGAGTAGCGTCTTCGAAACCTGGAATCCATCGGGAGTGGTCTGGACCATATAACCATCATCTCCGTTAGCGGTCAGGATGTCGCCATTGGGTGCGACGGTAAGTCCCAGCGGATCGTTCAGGCTGCCGCCCCTGGTGATCGTTTTGCCGGTTCTAGCCGTCGTTTGACGAGTGATGGGATAAGGTATCGCCGCAATACGATTATTCAAGCTGTCGGCTACATAGAGGGAGAAGCCGTCCCGGCTCAGCTCCACTCCTGTCGGGCCGATCACCAACGCTGCAGGATCCGTGCGCTCGGCGAATCCAGAGCCGATCACTGTCATGGCTTCTACAAAGGGGGCCGACGACTTCGAGAGGGTGAGATCGACTCGTACTACGGTACCTTGATTCACCACGCTGCCTCCGGCCGCGACGGTACCATTCAGCACATTGGTGACGAATAGAGCCGCGCTGCCTCCACCGTCCACTGCCGAATGATCAAGAACGGCCATGTCCCAAGGCCCGTTGATCAGTGTGCCGTAGATTGTTTCCCAAACATTTCCCATCGAATCCAAGACTATTAGGCACCCAGCCTGAGCCGTTGCCGACGTGCCGTCAGTGGTGGGCAAACTCCCGACAATCACCCAGCCCGCGCGCAAGGCAATCAGCGCCGTCGTCAGACCTACGCCGCCTGTGCAAGTTCCCGGAAGATGGGAAGCGTCAATCTGTGCGAACTGGCTGACCGTCCCGGTCGGCGATATTTGCATTATCGTTGTTCCAGTTCCTTGCTCGTTGGACGCGGCATTGAAGTTGCTGATCAAGAAGTTTCCCTCTACAAGGTTTCCAGTCGTGTTCGGAACGACGAAGATGCCGTATGGGTTGATATCTCCGTTCGCAGGGACGGTAGAAGCAACGACTGTGATTGTGTGGGTCACACCATTCGTCGGCATTTCAGCTGCGGCGACGCTTGCTACCAGGCACAGCAGAGCCAATGCAGTGCCCACCGTGCCGAGGGAGGCCGGCATTCGGAGACCAGGTTGAGAGCGCATTTTTCCTCCTAGGACAATCTGATTTGACGGCAAGCGGTGCTCGCCGCCAGGGATCTTCGAGCGGAAGCTATGGCTGGGCCGAGTCGAGCAAACCGTTCGCAATCGAGAAAAAAGTTATGCGCCGACGGCAAGCAAGATGTCACAAAATTGTCAAGTGATTGTCTACTTTTGGGCAGCGGCGAGTGGCGGCGACAGCTAAATCACTAGCGTTTGATTTACGATTCGTCCTGTTCGCGGTAAGTTTTGAAAACGCGTCCTGGCGTTACAATCTCGTGACTCATCGTCATCACTCATCGTGATTGGTTCAGCGAGCAACTGCAATTGGCTGGCGGCGTTCTTGGTGATCGCCTGCTTACGACGGAGCTTTTCACGAGGCAGAACAACCAGCCTCGTGCTTGGCTTCCGCATAGAAACGTTGGGGAAGCAGAGCTCCGTGATATTTCATGTAAACCGCCGGGAGGTTAATCCCGTTGTTGGGCGACCGGGTCCATGTGTAGCCCATCCATCGGGTGTCAAAAACCAATTCGCCTTGCGGGAGTGGCGTTTGGCCTGCGCAGGGGAGGAACACATCCTCAAACGTCTCCGTACCCTTTTCATCGGTAAGCTTGCATCGATCAACGTTCTCGTGCTCGTCGAACCAACAGTCCACCCAATAACCTGTCTTGTGCAACGTAAACGGAACGTTATTTGGTAACAGGTAAAGCGCGTTGGACGAGACAGTGCGCGGTCGACGAGGGTTATGTCCTCCCCACCAGAGCACGCCCACAGCGAGGATGATCACCGTTCCCAGTACCGCGCGGGTGAACTTCTTAGGAGTGAAGCGAAGCACCAGCGCGACAATCAAGCCGAGCGCAATGGCCCCGAGCACGAAGCCTCTTGCGATGGGCATACTCACGAAACCCATCACAAGAAAGCAGACAGCCACAAGTAGACCAGCAATCTCCGAATCTACTTGCATAATGCGGAATGGGCCGGGATGCCAGCTGGCGCCGCGATCCTTCATGGCCTTGATTGTCCCACTGTTGCAGCTCAAAAGCACAGACTTTTGTCCTGCCCCAACGTCATCACTCATCGGTCATGGCTTATCGTCATTCATTCAGCGAGCAACTGCAATCGGCTGGCGGCACATGGGCTTTGAGGAAGTCGGCTACCCGCTTGTAGGCGTCGATCTGGTTTTCTACTTTCGAGAAGCCGTGCCCTTCGTTTTCGTAGACTTTGTATTCGGCGATTCCACCCCGTTTTTTCACGGCGTCGACTACCTGCTGCGCTTCTTCTTTGGGGCAGCGCGGATCGTTGCCTCCGGCGAGCAGATAGAGAGGCGCTTTGATTTTGTCCACGAAGTTGATGGGGGAACGATCTTCGTAGAGCGCTTTGTTCTTCACCAGATCGCCCATGGTGGCCAGATCGCTCTGTTGCAGCACGGGGTCTTCGTGCGCGATCTCGGTGAACCAGTTCACGAAGGGGACGATCGGAACGCCCGCGGCCCAGACTTCTGGAGCTTTCGTGACTCCCATCATCGTCATGTAGCCACCGTAGCTGCCGCCCATCAGAATGAGTTTCTTGGGATCGACGTAGCCGGTTTGTTTGATCCAGTCGGCGGCTGAGAGTACGTCCTGCAAATCGCCTCCGCCCATGTCGAAGAGATTGGCTTGCTGAAATTCTTTTCCGTAGCCGGTCGAGCCGCGATAGTTGGGGGCGATGACAATGTATCCCTGATTGGCCATGTACTGGATGAAGCGGCTGAAAAGATTGACGGTCTGCGCAGTTGGTCCGCCGTGGACGTAGACGATGGCGGGATGCTCGGGATTGCGTGGCAAGTTGTAGGGCATGTATACGAAAGCGGAGATCGTCCACTTGCCGTCTTTGCTTGGATAGTGAACGAGCTGGGGCTCGACCATGTCTTCGGAGCGGACGCCGCCGACCAGAGAATGCGTGAGCTGGTCTGATTTGGATGCGGCGAGATCGTAGACCCACAAGTCGGCGGGAGTGGTCGGGCCGTTGTGGTTGTAGAGCATGCGTGCGCCGTCGTGAGTGAACGCCGAAGTGCGGCCGGAGGGATAGTTGACTCCCTTGGGCAAGGGAAGGGCGCGCGAGCTTCCGGTGGCGATGTCGAAAAGATAGATATCCGTATTGCCGTCGACGTTGGCAGTGTAGGTGAGGAATTTTCCGTCGGGAGAAAACTCTTCGCCGGAAATTTCCCATTTGTCCTGGGTGATCCAGCGAATTTTTTTGCCGGCGATGTCGAGCAGGCCGACGTTGTCGTATCCGTTGCCGGCGTTGGAGGTGACGAGAACGCTCTTGCCATCCGGAGAAACGTCGTTGGCCGCGTAGGTGGACTCGCCCTGGTGGGGCGTCAGCAGAGTGCTTTTGGCGCTCTCGACATCGACCATAAATACATTGGAGTCAGTGCCTTTGGACTGTTCCTGCGTGTAAACGATGAATTGTCCATTCTGTGACCAGATGGGATTTACGTTCATGCGGTCGTTGGCGGTTCCGCTGGTCAGGTGCTTCACGCTGCGCAGGACGGTGTCGTAGACGTCGATCTCAAATACCGACGAGGTTTTGGGCTTTACGATGTAAGCGAGATAGCGTCCGTCGGGAGACCAAGCGGGACTTTCTTCAGCGATCTCGCGGGTGTTGGTGAGGTTGACGACTTCGCCGGATTTGGGCGAGACGAGGAAGATGTCCCACTGTTCGTCGCCGTCGTAGTCGGACATGTAGGCGATCCACTTGGCATTTGGGGACCAGGTTGGGCTGGTCTGGCGTTCGTTGCTGACGGTGAGTTGTGTGGGCCATCCTCCGGCGGAGGGGACGAGCCAGAGGTTGTTGCGTCCGCTGAGATTGCTGATGAAGGCGACGGTAGAGCCGTCGGGTGACCAAGTCGAGCCTCCGACCTGACGCGTCATATACAACTTCTCGATGGAGAGAGTCTTTTCGACGCGCGCGTCAGGCTTGGACGCGATCTGCTTGGGATCGGTGATGGCTTCGGGAGCGGGCAGAGTTTGGGAGGTGGCCGGGACGGTCGTCATTATTGTCATCATTATTGCTGTCGGAATGGCTACGAGTACGACCATAACAAAGGGGGACAGAGTGCGCATGGATCCTCGAAGCCTCGAAGTTAGAGATGGATTGGAATCAAAGGACAGGCCGGTCGTTGCTAGGTCGATCAGGGCTAGCCGATCAGTGCTGGCCGGTGTCGAATCCGGCGGTGATGGCTTCCCAGAAAGTTTGATCGTCATAACCGAGGGCGAATACGGAGACGCCCATCAGATTGTAGGTTTCGGTCAACGCGCTCTTCAGGGGAATGCTTTGGGCGTCTTCATACCAGACGACGTGGTTGGAGCCGTTGGCGGAAGTGTAGGTGAAATAGGGCGAAGAAGAAGTCACGTCCCATTGTGGGACGGCACCTGATTTTGTGATGAGGGCGGGGATCTGTCTCCAATAGACCTGGACGCCGGTGTTTTTGGTGAGGTTCCAGTCGTAGCCATAGGCGGGGATGCCGAGACTGATCTTGGCGGATGGGACAACGGAAACGGCGAACTGTACGCAAGGTAGAACCCAATCGAGACCGGCGACGGGCCCGGGAGGTCCCCAGGGTCCGTTTTCGTCGTAGGTCATCAGCTGGAGGATGTCGACATTCGGAGCGAGCGCTTTGAAGTCGAAGGCGCCAGCCCACGAATCGTTGGGGTCATCCTGCAACTCGGCGGGAACGGAGACGACGGTGAGGTATCCGGCGGCACGCATGGCTTTGGCGAGTTCGCGAATAAAGGCGGTGTATTCGGCGCGGTCGCGGTGGGGAACGGCTTCGAAATCGATGTTCACGCCGGTGTAGCCGTAGGTGGCGAGCACGGCAAGCATGTTTTGGATGGCTTTGGCGCGAATCGCGGGATGCTCGAGGATGTGCTGGGCGATGAGTGGGACGAAGCCCTGATTGCCGAAGTTCGAGATGGTGGCGTAGGTCTGCATGCCATGGGATTGCGCGAAGGCGAGCGCGGATGCAGGCGCCGCCCCGGAGACGTTGCCGTTGCGATCAATCGCCCAGGTGTCGGTGGGAATCTGGTTGAGGTAGGAAGCGAAAGCGTGCAGGGAATGGGTGGATCCCGAGTACTCGTAATAGGCCATGACGGCTTTTGGTTGTGCTTGCGCGTGAGCATAGCCGGTGAATGCGAGCAGCGGGGCGACTAGCGAAATCAAGAATCGGCTGCGAATAGACATGGGAACCCCCAGCGGAAGAACGACGCGATGGCACAACATAACCAAACAAACCGCCCGCCGAATTTTACCGCAAGTCGGAAGCGACTGGCTGCAGTTCAGACCTTAAGGCGAAATCGAGCTTCCAACTCACGCTGACCCAAGGCTGTGATTGCCAACGCGCGGCTGTCGAGATCCTGGACGAACCATCTCTTCTTCAGAGTGACCTTCAGCAAAGCAGCGGCCAATGCTCCTCCGATGTGAGGACGGCGTTCGCTCCAGTCAAGACACGCGAAGGCGAAGCGGCGGCGCAAGGATCGAGTCGCGTCGATGTCGATGCCGAGAGACGCAAGCGCCTTGGTTCCGCCCGGAGTGAGGTCGTAAGTTTCGGAGCTACTGGTCTCCGGTGTGGTCGTAGGCGAGAGCCAGTGCAGCGCTTTGAACCGGTCGTGGAGGGCGACTCCTATCGTCCCGGCGATGTGGTCGTAGCAGGTTCTGGCAGCGCGCAGGCGGCTCGGAGTGTTTGGGACAAAGGCGTCGCGCGGTGCGCCGGCGAGAACGCTCAGGGCTTCGAGGGCATTGCCGACGGCGGAGCCTTCGAGACTGTAATAACGATGCTTGCCCTGGGCCGAGACTTTGACGAGGCGCTGCTGATTCAGTCGATGGAGGTGGACACTGGCGGTCGATGGAGTTACCGCGGCAACCACGGCCAGTTCGGTGCTGGTACGGGCACGGCCGTCGATGAGGCAGTAGAGCATGCGTGCGCGCGCCGGTTCGCCGATGGCGGCGGCGATTCTGGAGACGGCCACGTCGTCGTGATTCTCTACATCCATACTTTGATGGTAAACGAAGTGTTGATGTCGGGCAACTGGCACACTGATTCGCGTGGACTCCAAGAAGGCGACGCCGGCGCAGATCAATCGGCGCGAAGCGATAAGCATGATCGCAGCGGGCGCGAGTTTTGCGGCTGGGTTTCGAGAACCGCCAGGGTCGCATGACAACTCTTTGAGCGTGGGGATTTCGAGGACAACACTTTCGGGGGCAATTTCGAGGACAAAGATGACAATCACCTGTTTCATCCGCTACCAGATCGATCCGTTCCAGCGGGACGCGTTTCAGACATACGCCGAAAATTGGGGACGCATCATTCCTCGGTGCGGCGGACATCTCATCGGATATTTTCTTCCTCATGAAGGCACCAACGACGTGGCGTGGGGACTGATCGCATTTGATAGTCTCGCGTCGTACGAGGCTTACCGGACACGGCTGAAGGGCGATGCGGAGGCTCGTGCTAATTTTGCAATGGCACAAAGCAAGCGGCTGATTCTTCGCGAGGAAAGAAATTTCGTGGAGACGGTCGACGGGACGCTGAACTTGCCTTCTACATTCACAGGATCGAAGTGACAATTAATGAGGACAGCCGTCGAACGCGACAGGTGATCTAAATGCGGACGCAGAGTCAAAAGGGTCTGGCTTTTCGCGCGCTCCACGCACGCAGTCATGCGTTCATCATTCCGAATCCGTGGGACGTGGGAACGGCGCGGATGTTGGCGCAGCTTGGATTCGAGGCTCTGGCCTCGACCAGTGCAGGACATGCTTTTTCGGTGGGACGGCGTGACAACACCCTTGACCGCGGCGAGACGATGTCGCATTTGGCGGCAATCGGTTCCGCCGTCGATCTGCCGGTCAGCGCCGACCTTGGGAACGGTTTCGGAGATGCGCCGGACGTTGTCGCGAAGACGATCAAGCTTGCGGCGGAAACAGGAATTGTAGGCGGATCGATTGAGGACTCCACTGGAAATCCCGAGAACCCAATCTACGAAATGAGCCTTGCCGTCGAACGAGTTCGCGCTGCTGCGGAAGCGGCGAGCAGGCTTCCTTTCGTTTTCACCTTGACGGCAAGGGCGGAAAATTACCTGCACGGCAAACCTGACCTTGGCGACACGATCGCTCGTCTGCAAGCTTTTCAGCAGGCGGGAGCGGATGTTCTTTACGCGCCCGGACTGATCAGCAAAGAAGACATCTCCGCGGTGGTACGCGCACTCGACCGTCCGGTGAATGTGCTGGCTGGGTTACCCGGCCTGCGGTTGAGTCTGGACGAACTCACAGCGATCGGAGTGAAGCGTGTCAGTGTCGGCAGCGGCCTAACGCGCGCTGCCATTGGAGCGGTTCTGCGTGCTGGCCGCGAGATGCAAGAGCACGGCACATTCACCTTTTCGGAGCAGGCGGTACCGTCGATCAACGCCGTGCTCAAGGGTTAGCAGGACGACGTCTCTATTCGACTGTGACCTGGTAGTTGCGACTTTCCCACCGCGCCGTGTTTTTCCAGAAGAAGGTGAAGACGATCTGGCGTCCGGCTGGAAGGGTCTCGGTTGGAAGATCGAGGTATTGGAGACCCCACTTGCTATCTTTGGAGTCGCTGTCGTGCGCTGTCTGCCAGTTGTTCAAACTCCAGTGGACCATGGCATGGTCCATCAGCAGCAGACGTAACGTCTTGCCGCAGGGCATGGTGCGGACTTTGTTGTTGAAACGCCAGTTGAAGAATTTCGCCGACACTTTGTTTTTCAGATAGCGGTCGATGGTTTGTGGGGGCTGATCGAAAATCCTGCCGTCGAGGATCGACCGGCGCAGCTTGATGTATTCGGCGTGGGCCCAAACCAGCGGACACGCCGATCCGGTTCCTTTGCCGGCGAAGAGTTCGCGCTCGGGAATATCGGCCTTGTCCCAGACTTGCTCGGGAATCAGGCGACTGGTTCCCGTTGAGTTCTCCAAGACGCTGAGCAGTGCTTCGGCGTTGGCCGGGCGCCCGGCGGCGAGTTCGTAGTGGGCGCGTTCACCCGCCAGAAGCGGCCAGGGACGGCCTACTCCGGTGCCGTCGAAAGGAGAGCCGTCATCATGTTCTCCGTAACCATCTCCGTTGTAGCGATACCAGCCTGGACCATTGGGTAGATTGATGCGCAACTCGTGGTCGATCACTTTGACAGTGTTCACGATCCGCGGATCGTCCGGGGCTCGAAGACCGAAGCGCACCAGCGCGAGCGCGTCGGGACTGACGACTTCGACCGGACGCGCGCCGGAACCGAACGGGCGATTCTTGATGGGAACAAAACCTTGCAGAGGAGAGGCGGCTCCGTCGCCGTCTTCGGGTGTGATGCGGACGTAGTAGCCTTCGACGCCCACGCGCCGAGCAAGATCGCTATTGACGGCGTAGGTCCAGCGTTCGATGTTGTCGTTCCACGTGTCAGCCATGTCGCGGAGGAATTCGGACGCGTCAGAACGGCCGATGGAATCGGCCAAATCAGCGACGACGAGTAAGGCTGAGATTTCGGCGGCGAGCGTGAACGGAGAATAGCCTCCATCTTCTTCCCAGCGATCCTGCTGGGTGACGGGGCCGCAGGCCACAATAAACTCAGCTGCCTTGCGCACCATGGGCCACCAGCGACTGGGATCGCCGAAATGACGTGGCGCTTCGCGACGCAGCACATCGACCAGCAATATTGGGAAGGCGGTTTCGTCCATCTGAGAGCCGCTCCAATAAGGCCGCCCGTCTAACCACATGTTTTGTGCCCAGTGTCCATCGGCTTCTTGCGTGACCTCGAGGTAATGCAACACTCGGAGAGCGTCTTGGTGAGCGCCGGCGGCGAGCAAGCCGCAGGCATTTTCGACCAGGTCGCGTGGCCACACGAGGTGGTAGCCGCCGAGGTCTTCGTCGCCCTTGTTGAATCCCCAGGGGATGGAGAGGCTGGCGATGATGCCACCGAGAAAGTCCTTGGACTCGTGGCAACGCAGGACGGCCATGCTGACGCGGTAGAGATCTTTTTCGCGGCGCTTTTCGTCGATCTTCTGGAGGGATTTCTGCCAGTGCTGCCACTGAAATACGTAATCTTTGCGCGTGATTTCGTAATCGGTGAGCAGGGAAGAGAGGGCGTGCTGCCCCGCCTCTGACCAGATTTCGCCGAAGCCTAGAGCGAAAATAAAGACGCCGCCGCAAGCGGCAAGATCGATTTCCGCGGTCAAGGCGACATTTCCGTTTTCGGCGCGATCGTACTCCCACGTCATCTGGAAATTTTGCGAGAGATCTTGCCAGCCGTCGGAAGTGCCGGCGAATCCGACGGACCGTTTGGGCATTGGCGCCGAGCAGGCAACCGCAAGCGCGCAGGAATCGCGCTGCGCGAAGAGCATCGGGGTGCCTTTGTAATCACCGACCCAGCCGGTGTTGCCGTATCCCATGTTCGCAAGGTGGGAGGCGAGCAAAGCGTAAAGACGGTAATCGCTGAGCTTTCCTTTGGTTGGAACGAAGCGAATTTTCTGGAGCACGACATTGCGCCAGGGATCGGTGAGCACTTCTTTTTCGATCCGGTATTCGCCGGTGATCGAAGTGTTGGTGAGTTCGTAGGCGGGCACCCCCGGCTCGATCGCGAGGTTTTCAAAGGTACAATGGCGTTTCTCTTCGGAGAAAAAATCCTTGCCGTTGGTGACGATAAGGCCGAAGTCTCGAATGCAGGCCTGATCGAGGCGCGGAAAATAAATTTCGTTAAGAATGCCATGACTCAGCGTGAACCAAACGCGACTGTGAAGGTTGAGGGCGCTGCCGATGCCAGTCTTAGCACTCGAAGTCCAGCGGGGCGCGATACCGGGCCAGCCCGGCGCGTAGCTAATATTATTGCTGTCGCTCAAAGAATGTCGTCCTCGTTCGTAAGCAGTGTGATAAGCAGTGTGCCAGAAGATGTGGATCGGTGCCGAAAGTTACAAGCGGCCTTGGGAAATCGGCATCTAAGGCTTCGTGCTTCTGGGCTGTTTGTTTCTGGATGCCGACGGATTCGCGCTACACTCGCGGTTGTGAAGAAAATGGGCAAACAGATTCTGGTCAAACCAATCGGGATGACGCCGGTCGTTCTTGTTCTTGTTCTTCTCCTTGTCCTTGCGACAACCAGGCTTTGGGCTGGCGATCCGCGCCTTGGCACGTGGAAACTTGTTTCCGCTGATTCTGGCCTGACGCCACCAAGAGTGCTTTCCATTGCTAAAGCGGGCAAAGGAGTGCACGTAAAGATCTCGGGTGTTCACATCGAATTTACTTCGGGCTGGGACGGCAAGGATAACCACGTCCAGAATATCCCTGCGTTTAATCAGATCGTGATGCGCAGAATTGGCAAGGACCAGGCAGAAATCAAAGAGAAAAAGAACGGGGTCTTAGTGGCAACGCTTCACCACAAGGTTTCGAGCGACCGCAAGGAGCTGGTTACCACCACAGTCCAGCCGGGACGCGAAGACCAGATCAACGTGTGGGAACGGAGCGGAGGCGCGGTCGACGCCGGCAATCCATTCATCGGCGAATGGACGCAGGACCTCAGCAAGACACGATTGCGGCAAGGGCTCGTTATTAAGATTGAGCCGAACGGAAACGGAGTGCATTTCGCGGGCGACTTCAGCTATACGGCAAACCTCGATGGCCGGGATTATCCGGTGAAAGAATCGCGTAACGATACGGTCGCATTAACCCTCGTTGATCCCCATACCGTCACCTCAGTCTACAAACGCGGGGATGAAATCGCCGAACAAGACCGGTGGGTGGTTTCCGCGGATGGACAGCAGATGACGATGACCACCACGGGGGAGTTGGGCACGGGGGAACGAATCAAGGAAACCCTGGTTTTTCGGAAACAATAATGGGAGAAATGAGAACGCGGCCGCGTTATTTGCTGGCTGCTTTAATCGCGGTGGTGGCGTTGGCGCTCGCTCCGTTGTCGTTCCATGTGGAGCGCCGCCTCGATACCGCCGTGCACCTGAAAGGCAGCGAGGCGGAATACGTTGCCGAACAGTTGGCTACGCGCTTCCACTCGCCATTCGTGGATCGCGTGGTGCTGGTGATCCAGGGGTTGCCTGCCGCGGATTCCGACGAAGGAACGCAAGCGCTGACGACGATTGTCAGCGCGCTGAAGGGCCCGGACGTCTCGGCAATCGTTAGTCGGCTCGACCAGCCAGATCCCATTTTTTTAGGCACCGGTGGTGGTACGTTTGTTCTCATCGGGCTCGCGCCTGAGAACGGCACTCCGGAATTGATGGTGCCGAAAATTCGTGAGCAGATGCGGAAGCTTGAGGATCAGCTCCGCGGGCGCTACCCGGCGGTGAAACTGGAACTAACGGGTGAGTTGCCGCTCAACTACGATCTTCGCGAAGCCAGCTCGCACGACATCCGCAGGGGAGAGAGTCTGGTTCTTCCAGCTACTCTCATATTACTGCTGCTGGCATTCGGCAGCTGCGTGGCGGCGCTGATTCCGTTGGCCGTTGGTCAACTCGGCATTGCCATGGCCCTGGGCCTGGTGTGGATCCTGGCTTCACGCTGGCACCTGTCGATTCTGGTTCAGAATCTGGCAACAATGCTCGGGCTCAGTCTCGGGATTGATTACGCGCTGCTGATGGTGGGACGCTTCCGTGAAGCGCTATGCGCCGGGGTCGATCCCTCGGAAGCGTCGTGTGTTGCCGCGCGTCAGGCGGGCCACACATTGCTGGTGTCGGCATCGACGGTAGCGATCGGATTTGCGGCGCTACTGACGGTTCCCATCAGCGAGATTCGTTCCATCGGCGTGTCGGGATTTGTGGTGGCGGGCACGAGCGTCCTGCTTGCGACCACTCTGCTTCCGGCGGGACTGGCGCTGCTCGGCAAGAGGATCGATGCCGGTGCCGTCGCTGCCAAATACAAATTGCGTGCACAAACTGCCGCCCGTTCGGTTGACGGATGGAAACGGTGGGGCCGCGTGGTCACGTCCCATCCCTGGATTGCGCTGATTGTGGCTGGTCTTCCACTTTTGCTTTTGGCGGCGCAAGCTGCGCGGTTAAACACGGAGCTTCCCAGAGGGGATTGGTTGCCGCCCTCAGCCGAATCGGTACGGGCCTTTCATTCACTGGAGAGAATGGGGCGCGGCGGCATTGTCGATTCGCTGCGGGTGATCCTGGAGCTTCCGGATTCGATTTCGCAAACCGATAAGGGATGGGAGGCCGCTACGCGCCTTTCGGCTCGACTCGCCAGTGACCAGCGGGCCGACCGCGTGCTATCGCTGGCGACGCTGACCGAGGGCCGACGCGACTTCATTGGGGAATTATCGTCGGAGACACGCCGGAGTTTTCTCCGAGGCGACGGAAAGGCCACGCTGTTGGAGCTCCTACCTGCGTCGGGAGTCACGCCGGCGGAACAGATTCGCTGGGTACGAGACCTCCGCCGACTGCCGGTGGCGGAAGTGACCGGGGTGGCCGGAGCGAAGATCAGCGTCGGCGGTATTCCTGGCCTGAACGCCGACTATGCGGATGCGGTTGGAGACCGACTTCCGCGTGTAATCGTGCTGGTCGTGACGGCGACATTCCTGGCGCTTTTCGCAGGGTTCCGGTCGCTCTTCGCCGCTTTGAAGGCAGTCGCTTTGAACCTGATTTCCGTCGGCGCCGCATTCGGCGCATTGGTTCTGGTTTTTCAGGAGGGACATGGGTGCCGTCTGCTGGGCGTACCGGAAGGGACGGCTGGCGTCTTTCCGATCGTACCCATTCTTGCTTTCGCGATCGTGTTTGGTTTGAGCATGGACTACGAAGTGTTTCTGGTGGCGCGAGTGCTCGAATCACGCAGGAGCGGTCTGGGTGAAAACGAAGCCATCGCGGAGGCTCTGGCGAAAACCGCGGGGCTGATCACGAGCGCCGCAGCCATTATGATCGTGGTGTTCACCGGCTTTACGCTCGGAGACTTCCTTGTGATCAAGATGCTCGGCTTCACACTGGCGGTCGCGGTCTTGATTGATGCGACGCTGGTCCGGATCGTGATCGGCCCGGCTCTTCTGACTCTCGCTGGCGATTGGAATTGGTGGCCCTGGGGTCTGGATGGTTCAGAGGTCGGGGCGCAGCGGGAGAGAGAAACGATAGGCAAATTGTGATGGTCCGAAGCGGCTAAGTGGTTGTAAAGCAAAGTCCGTTCATCATAAATTCACTCCCTTGTAACCTTCCTTTAACACTTCGCCCATACAACAAGCTTGCATACTTAAATCGAAAATCAGGAGGACTTCTAGAGTGAAATATCGCATCGCGGTGTTGTTGGCTGCCCTCGCCTTGGCGGTGCCAGCCATGGCTCAGACCACGTTGAACGGGGCGGGCGCCACATTCCCATATCCCATTTATTCCAAGTGGTTCAGCGAGTACAACAAACTGCATTCGGACGTACAGATCAACTATCAATCGATTGGCAGCGGCGGCGGGATTCGCCAGGTCACGAGCGGAACGGTTGACTTCGGAGCGAGCGATGGTCCGATGACGGATGAACAACTGCAAGCGACCAAAATCAAGATTGTCCACATCCCGACGGTTATGGGGGCGGTGGTGCCAGCGTACAACGTCCCGGGAGTCAGCAGCGAAATCAAGTTCACTCCGGAGGCGCTGGCCGGGATATTTCTGGGCAAGATCCAGAACTGGAACGATGCGGCAATTGCAAAAGCCAATCCGGGAGTGAATTTTCCCAACCAGTCGATCATCGTCGTGCACCGTTCTGACGGAAGCGGCACAACTTACATCTTTACCGACTATCTGTCGAAGGTCAGCAAGGATTGGGCGTCCGACGTGGGTAAGGGTCCGTCGCCGAAGTGGCCCGTAGGGCTCGGAGGCAAAGGCAACGAAGGCGTGGCGGGACAGATTCGTCAACTGCCGGGATCGATCGGTTATATCGAGCTGATCTATGCGCTGCAAAACAACATCTCGTTTGGATCGGTGAAAAATGCAGACGGCAATTTCGTCAAGGCTTCGCTGCAGGGAGTGACGTCGGCGGCTGCGTCGGCGAAAATGCCCGCTGATTTTCGCGTATCCATCACGAACGCTCCTGGGAAGGACGCGTATCCCATCTCGAGCTTTACCTGGTTGCTGATTCCGACGCCTTCGAAGGATGCGAAGAAAGGTCAAATCATCGCCGACTTCCTGAACTGGATGGTCACCGACGGGCAGAAGATGACGAGCCAACTCAGCTACGCTCCATTGCCGGACAGTGTGGCGGACAAGGTGAAAGCGGCCATCAAGCAGCTCAAATAACGCAAGTAACTCAACGAAAGATAGAATTCCGCGCAAACAAAAATGGTCCCGCGTCGACTTCGACGCGGGACCATTTCTTTTTGGCGATGCTGCTTGTTGTTATGGGAGGTAGTAACGGAACGATGTAAAGACCATCGTGTCGATCCCGTTTGGTGAGCGTCCCGCGCTGCCAGCCGGCAGGCCTCCGTCACCCGACCAGCTATTGCGGGTGACGTAGGAAACCTGCGTACCGTAGCGGAAACTGCCTTTGGGACCGGTGTAAAAGCGGTACCAGAAGCCGGCGGTGCCCTCGATCAGGGCTCGAGTGTCGCCGGTGCAATTGGCGAGAGCGCCGGGAGCAAAGCCTCCCGAGCCGGGGGCAATTTCAGTGTAGCAACCGTAATTCTTGAAGGTGGGAGAGCCGTAGCCGACGATCGCGCCTGTGGCGCCCTGGAGAGGATCGAAACTATACGAGCGTGCGGCGTACTCAGCTCCGCCGTAGCCGTAGATATCGAGCTTCTTGCTGAGGTGCAACTCGAGGGTGCCCAGTCCCTGGAAGTTCTTGATCAGGTGAATGGTACCGTCGGCGTTGATGGAGGCATCCGGAAGACCTCCGGCAGCATAACGGCCAATTCCGCTGCCGCCAGTGCCTTTCACGCCAAAGGTGACGCGCTTGGCGATGTTCCAGCGAGCGCTTGCGCCAAGACCGGCGCCTTCCTTGGAATGGTTGTAGGCTCCGGTTGCGCTCGTCCCGCCAGTGCACAAAGTCGAGCCTACCGCAAACTCGACGCAAGGGAAGACACGACCGGTGAAGCGATCAATCAGGCCAAAGACTTCGTAGTGACCGAAGCCGGGATCGAAGGCGATCTTGGCGACGATATCCGGTGCCGGATTAAACGAGTAGGTAGCCGTCGTGTTGTAGCTGTTGCTGGCGCCTAAATTGCCAAGCAAGAAGTTATTCGCGTTGCCGTGCGTGGTGACCGTGGCCTGCTCATTCTCGATAGAGACACCAATCGCAACTTTGTCGCCGAAGCTCTTGGTGGCGCGGAGGCCGTACTGGCGGGCGAAGTTGAAGCCCACGTTGTAGGTTGGGTCGATCGTCTTGGGCCGGACGTCGTTGGTTTTGCCCATGTCGTCATCGACTGTGATTCCTTGCGCGTTCTCCGTGACCAGGCTCCACATCTGGCCGCCGGCGAAGCTGAAACCGTTGCTGAACTTCGCCTGGGCCCACGCCTGGCGAAGGCGGAGAGTGTAACTGTTGGTCGAGGTCGCCGTGGAGGTGACGCCGGCAGAAAGAAAGTCGGCTGACACGTAGCTGGAGAGATCTACGTTGCCGAGGCGACCATCCACGAAGGTTGTGATCTTGGACTGGCGGCCAGAGCCGAAGAATTCCGAGATCTGGCTCTGCGAAGCGCCCGGCATCGTCAATGAGTTAAAAGGAGTGGGTATGTCAGAACTCAAAGCGCGCGACCGACGCACGAACTCGGCGGCGGCGTATCCGCCCGGCGTGATGTTGATGCCTTTAAAGCGGATGGTGATGGGACTCTCCATCTGCTTGTTGTAGACGTCACCTGCGACGACGCTGGAGGACTGGGGCGCATCTTGCTGCGTCAACACGGCGTTCTGCAATACCGCGCCGTTGGCGAGAAAGCCGTTTGAATTGTTGAGCGAGGAAGAGCTCACTGCTTTGAGATCAGCCACGTCACTCTTCAACTCGCCAACCGTTTCCTGTTGCTCGGTGGCCTGGACTTGAGCCGCAGTGGCCTTTTTTGTAGCTTCTGTCGCCGCTGCCTGGGCCTGCTGCCAGTTCTGCTGCGCTTGCTGCAGTTGCTGGCTCAGTTGCTGGATTTGCAGTTGTTGGGCCGCGAGGGCTTCTTTGAGCGCCTGAACATCAGCAGGGGTGATCGCGGGCGTGGTCGATGGCTGCGCCGGGGTGGTGGCGTGCTTCGTGGTTGAGCGGAGCGCGGAAGTGGGTGCGTCCGAAGTTTGCGACCAGGCGCCGGCGGAGACTGCCGCCAGGGTCAGGGCCGCTAGAAGAAATTGGGTGGCTGATTTCATTGGCTGTTCTGCTCCAAGTGATTGAGAGATTTCGGGATTCAACGTTTGTAATAAAGTCTATTCATTTAATAGACTTTATCAGCATTAGAGACATTAGCACCCAGCCTTCCATTTGTCTATCTCGCCGCAACTTCGCTAAGCCCTATCTATTCAAGGCCATAGAAAGCTCTTTGCCACCCAGCCGGTACCCCTCGGTGCGCAGGGAATTGCACTTCCGAGAGCGAAAGCTTCTTCGCGCTGAACGAAAAGCCAGTCCATTCACAAGTCCATCCAGTCTTGTCACAAGTCCATCCAGTCTTGCCGCCGCGGCAACCGCTCGCCCCCAACTTGGTATACTGTGGGTTCGGCGCGGTGGGCCATTTCGGACGCTGGGGCGATTCGAAAAGAGTTTTTAGGCACCGCAACGCGCCGCCCAATCATCAACTTCTCCCCGCTAAGACGGTAGGATTTTGAAGACTTTTTGAAGACTATGGCTCGACAGAGTGTGAGCAACCGCGCGACCCTCCTCAACCGTGAGGCTTCGTGGTTGAAGTTCAATTGGCGCGTGCTCGAAGAAGCCGGCGACTTGCGGAACCCGGTGCTCGAACGGTTGAAGTTTCTCGCTATCTCGGCGAGCAACCTCGACGAATTCTTTGAAGTCCGAGTGGGCGGTCTGCTGCAGCAACTCGAAGACGGGCACAATTCGACCACTCCGGACGGCCTCACCATGATGGAGGAGCGCGACCTGATCAAGGCCGCGACGCACGAGTTCGTAGAAGAACAATACTCGTGCTGGAATGAACGCCTGCGACCGGAGCTGGCCGAGCAGGGCATTCGGGTGCTTCGCATCGACGAACTCGATGAGGCGGGCATGGCGTTCGTCGATGACTATTGCGAGCGGGAACTTGATCCGCTGCTAACCCCGGTAACCGTGGACCCGGCGCATCCTTTTCCGCGAGTTATCAATAAGGCGCTGTGTGTTGCGCTTCTGCTGCGCAGACGCCGGCGATCTTCTCTGACGTACACGGGAGTGGTGACGGTTCCGCGCTCGCTTCCCCGGCTGGTGCGGTTGCCATCGGCGGGAACCATCGATTTCATCTTTCTGGCCGATCTTGTCGTGCATCACGCCACGCGAATGTATCAGGGATACGACATCGTTTCCTCGGCGGCGTTTCGCGTCACGCGCAACAGCAACCTCTATCTGCAGGAAGAAGAATCGCGGAATCTGCTGGAGTCGGTGCGCGCTGAGCTGCATAACCGCCGCAAGGGTGACGCGGTGCGAATGGAAATCGAGTCGGAAGCGAATCCCGAGATTATCGAGCGACTGGGAACAGTGTTCGAGCTGGAGCCGTGGCAGATTTTCACAGTCGACGGTCCGGTGAATCTGTCGCGCTTGTTCAATATTTATGACGAAGCGGCGCGTCCAGACCTGAAGTTTCGGACGTTTGTTCCGCGCGAACTGCGTCTGACGGCGAAGTCGCAAGACTTGTTCGAAGAATTGCGCCGACACGACATTTTGCTGCACCATCCTTACGATTCCTACGATGCGGTTGTCTCGTTCATTCAGTCGGCGGTGGAAGATGAGCGCGTGCTATCGATTAAGCAGACGCTCTATCGAACGAATGAACATTCGTTAATTGTGCCGTCGCTGATGGCAGCGGCGGCGCACAAGGAAGTCACAGCCGTGGTCGAACTAAAGGCGCGTTTTGACGAAGCGTCGAACATCCGCTGGGCGCGTGATCTGGAAGACGCCGGAGTGCAGGTGTTCCACGGATTGGTCGGGTTGAAGACGCACTGCAAACTGTCGTTGCTGGTGCGGCGCGATCCAGATGGCGTGGCGCGACAATACGCGCATCTCGGGACCGGCAACTACAACGCAACGACAGCGAAGATCTATACCGATCTGAGCCTGCTTACTGCCGACCCGGAGATTACGGGAGCAGTGCACAACGTTTTCAGTTTTTTGACGGCCTATGCTGAACATCCGAACTACGACCCGCTGCTGGTGGCTCCGCTGGATTTGGCAGAAAAGTGCATGCTGCTGATTGAGCGGGAAGCCGAGCACGCGAGGGCAGGGCGCCCGGCTCGCATGATCGTGAAGAACAATTCGTTGCTCGATGCGAACATGATTCAGGCCCTTTATCGCGCGTCACAGGCTGGCGTGGAGATCGATTTGATGGTGCGGGGCATCTGTTCGTTGCGGCCGGGGATTCGGGGGCTGAGCGAGCGTATCCGGGTGCGCAGTATCGTTGGGCGCTTTCTTGAGCACAGCCGCATCTATTACTTTGAAAACGGCGGCGAGCCGGAAGTCTATATCGGCAGCGCCGATTGGATGCCGCGCAATCTGCACGAGCGGGTTGAAGTTCTTTTCCCGTTGAAAAACCCTTTGCTACGGGATCGCGTCATGCATGAGATTCTGGCGGCGTATCTCGCCGACAACGTGAAGGCGAGGTTCCTGCAAAGCGACGGACGCTACCTTCGTCCATGGCAATCGCCGCGGGGACGGAGCAACCGTCCTCCGAAAGGTGCGGATGCTTTTAGCGCGCAGGATTTCTTTATCGGTCTGGCGGAAGGCAGTCGTACACCCGAGGAGATACCGAGCCCGGTCGTCGCCGGTCGAGCGTCGGTTGGTTATTCTGGTGCCGGGCGAGTTGGCAGGCGAGTCAGTGCAGGAAGGGATAAGTAACCGGAAATGTTTCTTTATTTTTTGCGTCACGCCAGTGCCGGACAGCAGCTGACCTCGGCAAAAAAAGACGAAAAGCGTGGACTCGACAAGGACGGCATTGAGCAGTGCGGCTACATCGGGCGCGCCCTGGCCGCGCTGGGGGTGCAGGTAGAGATCATCGTATCGAGCCCGCTGAAGCGATCGACGCAAACTGCGGCTCTGGTCGGGAACGAGATGGGGCACGAAGGCAAACTGGTGATTGAGAACGCCCTTCGGCCGCAAGCGAACTTTTCGGATTTTCAGAAGATGCTGGAAAAATATGCGCGGCAAGATTCTGTGCTGCTGGTGGGACACAATCCGAACCTACGTGAATTTCTAGGGCGAGTGATCAGCGACAGCGGATGCGAAGCGGTGGTCGAATTAAAGAAAGGCGCGGTCGCGAAGGTTGAGATGCGGCGCAATTCTGGCTCGCTGAGCTGGTGCATCACTCCGCGCATCCTGCGGACGCTTCACGCTGCCGCGACCGAGAGTTCGCGTCCGAAGACTTCGCGGAAGTAAGCGCGATCTTTCTCAATCGCCCAGACTTCGAGTTCCACACTGGCTTTTCCGCGCGGCGACAGCGCCATCGAGACTTTCCCGTTTCTGGCTGACACGTTCACTTTTTCTACAGACTGACTTCTACCCATATTCAAAGCGCGTGCGATACGGAGCAGAACTGAAGCTTTCGTCACATTTTCCTGCTCCTCGGGAGTTAAGGCGTTCATGGGGCCGTCTCCCGGGGTGGGGCGCGACTTGCCGAGGTAGCGCGCGATCGAGCCGATAATGCGACGTTGCTGCGGGGTGTAGCCGAGGATCTCCGAGTTCGCAATGATGTAGTAAGTGTGACGATGGTGGCCGTTGCGGTTCACGTAATCGCCGACTTCGTAGAGCATAGCGGCTGCGGAAAGCCACTCATGATACTCGGGCGGAAGCTGGTGAACAGACTTCAATGCTGAAAACAGTTGGAGTGCGGAGTCACGCACGTGCAAGGCGTGATGCAGATCGACGCGATAGTGTTCGACGGCGCGCTTGATCGATTCCCAGCGTTCCGATTCGATGGCGCGGCCGGAGCGGGTGCTGCGATCGTATTCGGCGGCCATTTGCGCCAGGATGCCGTCGCGTAGTCCGAGGGGCGAATAGCGAAAGCCGGCAAGGTGGCAGCGCTCCATCAATTCGGCGTAGACCAAGGCTCCGGCACAAATAATCTCAGCGCGGCGAGGGCCGATGCCGGGGACCTTTCGCCTTTGATCGAGCGGCAAACGGGTGATGAGTTTGGCGATGCGGCGAAGCATCTCGCGGGTGGCATACGTCGCAGCGCGCTTCTTGGGACGCGCGAGATGCCCTGCGACGCCGACGAGCGCGGCCGCGGTGCCTGACGTGGCAATCACAGCGCCGACGCGGGCGGACTTGATGCGATCTTGAATTCTCGTTACTTCGCGGGCAACAAATCCGGCGAGCTGTTTCAGTTCACTCTTGCGCGGAGGATCGTGCTGTAGGAATTCGCTGGTCAGACGCACGGCTCCGAGAGGCAAGCTCACTGTGTCGCGAAGTTTGCCTTCGCGCGACAACGTGAGTTCACAACTGCCGCCCCCTAGATCCATCAGCAGAACGCTTTGCGTGCCGAGGCGGCTGGCGGAGATGATGCCGAGGTGAATCAAGCGCGCTTCTTCGAGGCCGGAAATAATCTCGATGGTCCATCCGGTGGTGGAGCGCACCCATTCCAGAAAAGTGCGCGAATTGCGGGCATCGCGGAGCGCTGCGGTGGCGACCACCTTCACGGAATCTGTGCCGCATTCCTGCGTTGATCTATGGAAGCGCCGAAGAACGCGAACCGTTTCAGACATGGCCTCAGGCGAAAGCAATCCGGCGCTGAAGACACCTTCGCCAAGCCGCGTGACTTCACGGTCCTCATGGATTTCCTTGAGGCGACCAGCGTGCAGGCGAGAAATTTTCAGCCGAACCGAATTCGATCCGATATCGATGGCGGCAAAAGTGGGCATAGACGATTTCGACGTGACGAGCAGTATTGTGACACACAAGGTTCGAGCGATGAGCCAGGAGACTCGTGCGCGCTGATTGCTTGGAGGTCGACGTGGGCGCGGTATAGGCTGAATTTGGGTTGCTCTGAGATGGGGGGTGGATAGAGAATTGCGTCAGTTGTACACGTGAAAAACCGGAACAAAAAGCTAAGGCGAAGTGATTGAGGCAGCAGATAACCAATCCGTATTTTTACTTGTTCTCTGGGGGCATCCTCTTTGCGCTGAGCATGTATTGGACGTTTAGCGGCAAGGCGTATTACCGTGGTTGGAGTCAGCGGGACAATGATCCATCTACCTTTTGGTGGCTTGTCGCATGCTATTTTGTGCTCGGGATGCTAGCGATTGGACATGGTCTCCAGATCTTCGGGCTGATCTGATCGTAATTCCGGACGCTTCTACTACGTGTTTATTGCAAGGCTTGTGAAAGGGATGATTCCGGAGAATTGCGTGATGGCAAACGCGGTCGGCGTTGATCGTGATGTTTTGGTCAGAAGCATATAAGACAGTCCTCGACAACTTCACCGAAGAGGAGCAGAGCAGAGTGCACAAGCTCGCAAGAGAGCTTGAGGGGATATTGCTCGCTGTGAAGAAAAGACAGCAGGAACGATCTAAATAGAAAAAGCCCGGATGCCAGTCCGGGCCTTCACTGAACTCTTGCGTTCAAATTCAGCCACTACCCGTGACCGCTTTTTAACCGATTTGTAACAACCGTCTGGTAGCCTCAAGGACGAATGTCAAATCAAGCCCTGCCCCGGCCGCGTTTTAACGCTCCTGAACCGGAGCGCGGGTCCAAGGCAGCACTGAAAATCGAAACCAACACCGGTCCGCTGTTGCAGGGGAAAGTCAGCGAAATCCCTGACAATATTTTTGGTGGCGCGATGCGGCTCTGCGGCCTCGCGGTGGTCGTGCTGCTGGGTCTGATCGTTTACGAGTTGGTGCTCGGGTCGACACTGTCCTGGCACGCCTTTGGGTGGAAATTCTTCGGCCAATCGGATTGGAACCCGGTTATGGATGCATACGGCGCCCTGCCGTTCATCTACGGGACGGTCGTCTCCTCGTTGCTCTCGCTGGTGATTGCAGTGCCACTGGCGATCGGCGTGGCTGTGTTCATCACGGAAATGTGCCCGGTCGGGCTGCGCGGCGCTCTTTCTTTCACAACTGAGTTGCTGGCCGCGATTCCGAGCGTGGTCTACGGGCTTTGGGCGATTTTCGTGCTGGTGCCGATACTGCGGCAGTACGTGCAGCCGTTTCTGGCGACCACTCTTGGTTGGACGGGCCTCTTCAGTGGACCTCCTTATGGAATTGGGATGTTGGCCGCGGGAGTGATTCTCGCCATCATGGTGATTCCGATCATTTCTTCCATCACACGCGAAGTGCTCACGGTTGTTCCGCAGCATCAGCGGGAAGCGGTGTTGGCGCTCGGGGCGACGCGGTGGGAGATGATCCGCATGGGTGTGCTGCGCAACGCGCGGGCGGGCATCGTCGGCGCGATTATCTTAGGGCTGGGCCGTGCGCTCGGCGAGACGATGGCGGTCACGATGGTGATCGGGAACCGTCCGGAAATTGCGAAGTCGTTGTTTGCTCCCGGATACACGATGGCCAGTGTGCTGGCGAACGAATTCAGCGAAGCGACTGGCGATTTGTATCTTTCTGCGCTCATTGAAATTGGACTGGCGCTGTTCTTTGTCACGATCGTGGTGAACGCGTTCGCGCGCTTGATGGTGTGGAGCGTAACGCGCGGACAGCCGTCGAGAAGCGTTGCCTAGACTTGGACTTGGTCTTGAACTGTATCGGTAGCCATGGTAGATACGAACTCTAATTCGGGAGCAGCGATGATTCCGCAAGTCGTGATCCCGCCCTTTAGTTGGCGGCGTCGGGCGACCGATCGTCTGATGACGGGAGTTGCCGTGCTTACGGTTGTGCTGGTGCTGTTGCCGTTGTTTGCGATCTTTGCCTATCTCGTCTACAAAGGCATCGGTTCGATCAATATCGCTTTCCTGACGCAAACTCCAAAGCCGGTCGGGGAACCGGGCGGTGGCATGGCGAATGCGATTGTCGGTTCGATGGTGATACTGGCGATTGCCAGCCTGCTCGGCGTTCCGCTGGGAATCGGCGCGGGCATTTTTCTCTCGGAGTATGGGCGAAATCGTTACGGAGACGCGGTACGTTTCGTTTCTGACGTCCTCAACGGCGTACCATCCATCGTCATCGGCATCGTCGCTTATGCACTGGTCGTGATTCGTCAGAAACATTTCTCGGCGCTGGCTGGCGGTGTTGCGCTGGCAATCATGATGATTCCGACGATTGCCCGCACGACCGAGCAGATGCTGTTGCTGGTGCCGCAGGCGATTCGCGAGGCAGCGTTTGGCCTGGGAGTTTCCCGCTGGCGCACGACGCTCTCCATCACGCTGCGCACAGCTACCTCAGGAGTGATCACCGGTGTCATGCTGGCCTTCGCACGTGTAGCTGGAGAAACGGCTCCGCTGCTCTTCACGGCGTTTGGCAATCAGTTTTGGAATTGGAAGACGGACCAGCCGACGGCCGCGTTGTCGCTGCAAATTTTCACATACGCGATCTCGCCCTTCGACGAATGGCACCGGCAGGCGTGGGCAGGAGCCCTGGTGCTCATCGTGCTCATCGTGAGCGCCGTGGCAGCCGTTCGCTTCGCTGTAAGGCACGGGACATTGTCGGGAGCCTGAAGCATTTAAGAGGAAGCGGTAGGAGTTGAGCCAGCTATGGGCGTCGGAATTAAAGTCGAGCACTTGAATGCGTTTTACGGCAAGACGCAGGCGCTGTTCGATATCAACCTCACGGTGCAAGCGAACCACGCGACGGCGCTGATCGGGCCGTCGGGATGCGGGAAGTCCACGTTCATTCGCTGCCTGAATCGGATGCATGAGACGATTCCCGACGCAACCGTCCAAGGCAGCGTGCGCATCGGCGAGCTTAGCGTTTATAACGGGACTTCGGCGACGCAGCTGCGGCGGCGGGTGGGCATGGTGTTTCAGAAGCCAAATCCGTTTCCTACGATGTCGATCTATGACAACGTGGCAGCGGGGCTCAAGCTGAATGGTTTTACCAATCGGAAACAGCTGGAAGAAATCGTCCACAAGTCGCTGATCAGTTCCGCACTCTGGGACGAAGTGAAAGACAGTCTTCACAAGAAATCTGGCGCCAGCCTCTCAGGCGGACAGCAGCAGCGTCTGTGCATCGCGCGCGCTTTGGCGGTGCAGCCGGAAGTGTTGCTCATGGATGAGCCTTGCTCAGCGCTCGATCCGATCTCGACCGGAAAGATCGAAGAGTTAATTTTTCAATTAAAAGAGCAATACACAATTGTGATTGTGACGCATAATATGCAGCAGGCAGCTCGTGTGGCCGAATTCACGGGGTTTTTCCTGCTGGGCAAGATGATCGAGTTCGACAAAACCGAAAAAATATTCACGACTCCCTCCGACAAACGGACGGAAGATTATGTGACGGGTAGATTCGGTTAAAAGAGGCTGGGATGATGCGCACGCGGTTTCAGCAGCAGATGGAGGAACTCCGGGAGAAGTTGCTTCGCATGGGCGGCCTTGCGGAGTTGGCGGTGGATCGCGCCTGCCAAGCCTACACCGAGCGCGATTTGACGCGCTGCCACCTTGTCCTCGAAAACGAGAGTTTGATTAACGCTGGAGAACGTGAGATCGACGAACTCGCCTTCGATATCCTCGCGACACAGCAGCCGGCGGCCACCGATCTGCGATTTATCCTCGCGGTCACAAAGATCAACGCCGATCTTGAACGTGTCGGCGATCAGGCGGTAAACATCGCGGAACGCGTCATGGATCTGATTGAACTGCCCGCGGTCGAGTTGCCGGTCGATATCGGTCGCATGGCAACGGCCGTCAGCGCCATGGTCCGGCGGGCTTTGGAATCATTCGTTGAAGGCAAAGCTGAACTTGCTCAGGCCGTTCTGGAAATGGACCATGTTGTTGACCGGATGCGCGACGAAGCTTTTATCGTGCTCGTGCGAAAGATGAACGAAGAGCCGCAAGCCACTCAACAGGCGCTAGATGCGCTACTGGTTGCGCGCAATCTGGAACGTGTTGCCGACCACGCGACGAACATCGCCGAGGACGTAATTTTCTGGGTGCTTGGAGCCGATGTTCGCCATCACGCTCAGGCGGCGGGCGCTGCTCCGCGGCCGGAACGCACGGAAGCGTAGAGCCGAAGCGTAGCTTAGATTCTGGCGAGGCGCGTCTCGCCGCGTCTCTTTCCCGTCTTACCACTCGTCCTCTAGCGTGCGATACACTAGTGCCGCAATGAGCAAGAGAATCCGCGTTTTTGCCACCTGCGACATCGGAGACGCCCTCAACATTCTTCGCCAAAAGGGGTACGAGCTTGAGGTCTATTCCAAGGCCGAGGCTCCTGCGAAAAGCTTGATCGTGGAGAAAGTGAAGTCTGGGATCGATGGCCTGATTACCACGCTGCGCGATCCGATCGATGCCGAGGTTTTTGCCGCGGGAGCGGGCATGCTTAAGGTCGTCGCACAGCTCGCCGTTGGATTCGACAACATCAACCGCGCCGAGGCTAACAAATACAAAATTCCTTTTACGAATACTGCCGACGTGCTGACCGAAGCGACAGCGGAGTTCGCGTTCTTTCTGATGGGCGAACTGGCTCGCCGACTCTGGCCCGCCGAGCAACTTTGCCGCGAAAACCGTTGGGGATACTGGCATCCGTATTTGCCGTTTTTGGGTGATGAGGTCACGGGCAAAACCGTAGCCATTATCGGCACCGGACGCATCGGCCTGGCGATGATCAAGAAGTGCGCCGGATTTGACATGAACATTCTGTGTTTCGATCCGGCCTATGAGAATCACGATTACATCAAGGCCATCCAGGAAACGAGCGATCTGCGCTTCGAGCGCGGCATCAGCCGCGAGACAACGACGATTCGCTATACGACGTTGAACGAAGCGCTGAGGACCGCCGATTTCATCAGCCTGCACGTTCCCTTATTGCGCGAGAGTGAAAGTGCCACCCCGACTTACCACCTGATCAACGAAACTACGCTGCGGATGATGAAGCCGACGGCGATGGTCATTAATACGTCGCGCGGCCCGGTGGTGGACGAGATGGCGCTGGCGCGCGCCTTGCGCGAGAACTGGATCGCCGGAGCAGCACTCGATGTATACGAAAAAGAGCCGCTACCGGCCGATTCGCCGCTGCGCGATCCGGCAATCGCCGACCGTTGCCGCTTGCTTCCACATTTCGCGAGCGCGGCGCGCATCACACGCCTGTCGCCGGATCCGAATAAAGGGATGGCAGGGCGCTGCGTGCAGGGGCTTATTGACGTGCTGGAAGGGAATTACGGCGGGGATATTACGAAGATGCCTTATGTGGTGAATAAAGAGGCATTCGCGAAGTAGGATCCGTGAAATGGCGTGTACGTGAGTGCTACCTCCGTCCTTGGAGGATGGCGGCGATTACGCGTGGACTCCGGCGGCCATGCACAACAGCGATCACGAGGAGCGGCTTCTCATCGGGTGCGTAGACGATGAGGTAACTGCCGGCCGTTGCAAAACGAAGCGGACGAGAAGTGAGATCGGTCCGTTGATGGCCCTGGAAAGGAAAAGGAATGATTCTGCGAATCGCTTCCAGAATATCCTCGCGGACGCGGCCAGCAGCTTTGATGTTGTCTTCGGCGATAAATTCCCAAATATCGCTGATATCTGACGCGGCGCCAGGGTGCAGGTCAAACCCCTGGTCGGAGATCATTTTACGTTTCGCTTGGCGAGCATTTCGTTCTCACGCCGCTGCAGATCGCTAAAGAAAGATTCGCCGTCGACGGGCTTAAGCTGCCCGCTCTTGACTTCGTCGTATCGGCTATCGATCATCTCGCGGATTTCGGAAACTTCCGCAAGATATCCCGCCAGAGCGTCTTCCACGAGATCGTCAGCGGCGCGTCCGCTCTTTGAGGCTAGTTCAGCGAGGCGCGATTCGGTCTCTGGCCTGATGCGCACTTTCATGAGTTCAAGTCTAGAGAGCGTGGTGGTCTCTGTCAAAGGAATTGGCGCAACGAAGATTTCGGACCGGTGTGCGTAGCGCTGACTCCTGAAGCAAGCAAGGCTCGTCCCGGCCTTGTCGTGGACTGATCCAACCTGCTACTCTCGCCATTCGATCAAGCCATGAAAACAATTAAATGGATTTTCGCCGCTATTGTCTGCCTGTCACTCAGCGTCGGGGCGCAGGTCAACGACTCAGCTGGAGCGATCAAAGTTCTGCCCGCGCCGAAAGAAGTCCGCATGGCCGAGGGCAAAACGATCGTCAAGCAATCGACGGTGATCCTGATCGGTAGCAGTGAAGATCGAACCGCGGCGGAAATGCTGCAGACGGAAATTCACGATCGGACGGGCATGAAGTTGGCGATCGAGCTGGCGACGGCTGCTCCGAAAGGCGGCGGCCACATTTCGCTTGGGCGACTCACGGACCGCGGTTTGCGTTCTTATCTCGAGTCGCAGGGCGTGAAACTCGATGAGATGGGCAGCGCTGACCTCGATAAGCAAAGCTACGTACTCCGCTCGACTGACTCTGGAGTGCTGGTCGCGGGCCGCGCGGCGCAGGGACTTTTCTATGGCGTGCAGACGCTTCGTCAATTGCTTCTTCCTGAAGGCACGGAGGGAAAGGCTCTCGCCATTCCAGCGCTGGTGATCCGCGATTGGCCGAGCATGGAGTGGCGCGGAGTGAGCGACGACATCAGCCGTGGCCCGATTCTCACACTGGATTATTTGAAGACGCAGATTCGCACACTTTCCGAGTACAAGATCAATCTATTCGGGTTCAACATGGAACACGTTTTCGATTTCCAGACGCAGCCGCTGGTTTCGCCAAAAGGCAAAGAACCTTCGAGCAAGGCTGCGCTCACTCCGGCGGAGATTAAAGAACTGGTTGACTATGCGGGGAAATACTACGTCACGCTCGTGCCCGAGCAGCAGGCTTTTGGACATCTACATCAGTTGTTGAAGTACGAGGTTTATTCGGATGTGGCCGAAATGCCGCATGGGCATGTGCTCACGCCGACGAATCCGAAGACGTACGATTTTATTCGGCAGGTCTACGGTGAAGTGGTGCCGCAGTTTCCGGGACCGTTTTTTCATATCGGGTCAGACGAAGTTTTCGAGCTGGGACTGGGCAAAACGAAAGATCTCGCCGCCCAGCAGGGACTCGGCCTCGTTTATCTCGAACACCTGCAGAAAGTTTTCGAGATCATGCAGCCGTATCACAAGCAGTTGATGTTCTGGGGAGACATCGCCGTCAAGTATCCCGAGTTGCTGACGATTCTTCCGAAGGACATGATTGCGGTGCCGTGGGATTATGATCCGAAGCCGAGCTACGAGAGCATCATTACGCCCTATACGAACGCCGGGTTGCGAGTGGTGGTGGCACCTGGAGCTGGCAACTGGCGAGAGATGTGGCCGGATTTCGAAAGCGCCTTTGTGAACATCCGAAATTTTGTACGCGACGGGCAAAAGCATCAGGCACTTGGCGCGCTCAATACCACATGGAACGATGACGGCGAATCTCTGACAGACATGACATGGCCGTCGCTGGTCTTTGGCGCGGCAGCGAGTTGGCAGCAGGGCGAATCGAGCATCGACGATTTCAAGAGCCGTTATGACTGGGCTTTTTACCGGAACGAAGACAGCACGTTCGCAACTGCGATTAGCGATATGAGTCACTCGCACACTCTGCTGGCGGGCGTGAAACTCGAGGACATGACCAACGAGCTGTTCTGGACTGATCCGTTCAGCGAAGCCGGTGAAAATATGGCCGCGACGGCCTTGCCCGTTACGCACGACTTGCGGATGGGTGCTGAGCACGCGGCGGACGCCCTGCTGCACAATCGCGGCAAGGCACATCTGCACGCCAGCACTCTCGACGACATGCTGCTTGCGGCGTGGCATCTCGACGCGCTGGGGATGAAGATTCAGTTCACTTCCGAAATCAGCCATTACTATTGGGACGCTTATCAGAATGCGGCCGACCAGACGCGGGCGCAGCATGATCTTGACGAGATCGTAGACATTAACGGGCGCTTGCAAAGCCTGCGCGATTCGATTACAGAGACGCGCGAACTATACGCCGCGGGGTGGGCGCGGGAGAATCATCCTTATTGGATCGACAACGTTCTGGTTCGCTACGACAATCTTGCTGCCGAGGTACAAGGGAAGATTGTCGCCGTGCAGGCGGCGCAGCGGCAGTATTGGAATGCGAAGACGCTGCCTGCTCCTGAATCGTTGGGGTTTTTCCTGAAGTAGAATTCGACTGGCCCGAACCCCAATGTTTTCCGAGCGCACAAACTGGCAGCTCAGTTCGAACGCTCTGACGCGGGCGATCGAAGAAGCGCGCGCATCGGGGCGGAAACTAATCGATCTGACAATCTCGAACCCTACGGAAGCGGGAATTCGTCCGAATGCAGATGCGGTGCTCGCGGCGTTGTCGAATCCTGCCGCGATGCGCTACGATCCACAACCTCGCGGATTGCTCGTGGCCCGGCAAGCTGTGTGCCGATACTATCGTGAGGCGCACGATGTCAAGCTAGATCCTGGACGCCTGATTCTGACGACCAGCACCAGCGAAGCCTACTCATACGTCTTTCGTCTGTTGTGCAATGCGGGAGACGAGATTCTGGTGCCGAAACCGAGCTATCCGCTGTTTGAGTTTCTGGCCGATCTGGCTGACGTGAAGCTTGTGCCGTATCCGCTGCTCTACGATCAAGGATGGCAGATCGACTTCGATTCGCTTGGGAAGGCTGTTTCCTCCAAGTCGCGCGCTGTAATTCTGGTGCATCCGAATAATCCGACGGGGTCGTATGTCGCAGATGCGGAGGCTGCGAAGCTGAACACACTGTGTCGAGTGCGCGGGCTTGCGCTGATTGTGGACGAGGTGTTTCTTGATTATGCGCACGACGGCGGGCATCGCCGGAGCTTTGTTGCTAACTTTGTTGCTAATGATGCGGCGCTCACTTTTACCTTGAGCGGAGTTTCCAAGATTTCTGCGCTGCCGCAAATGAAATTGGCCTGGGTCGCGACGAGTGGACCCGACAAAACCGTCGCTGAGGCTGGAGCGCGCCTGGAAATTGTCGCGGACACGTACCTTTCAATGAATGCGCCTGTCCAACTCGCGGCATCTGTGCTGTTGGAGCAGCGGAAGCTGGTTCAGCCGATTCTTCTCGATCGTGTGCGCGCGAATCTCGCGGAACTTGATCGTCAGCTGGCGGGGCGTCCAGCTTGCGCACGGCTGCTCGTAGAGGGCGGATGGTACGCGGTTCTGCGAGTCCCCGTGCTTGGCAGCGATGAAGAGCTTGCGATTTGTTTGTTGCGCGAAGCGGGTGTCAGCGTCCATCCCGGACATTTTTATGATTTTGCGGGCGAAGGGCATCTGGTGCTGAGTCTCATCGCCGAACCCGCTCAGTTTCGCGAGGGAGCCCAGAGAATGCTTCCATTGATTTGTGGGTGATTCTCGCAGCTGTTCTCGCGCAGCTATGCTCGAGCCGGCGGCTGAAGGGCTTTGATCAGGGATTGGAAGTCTGGTGGGAGCGGGGACTCGACCGAGACGTTCTCTCCCGACCGGGGATGAACAAATTGCAATCGGGCGGCATGAAGGGCGACCCGATCGATGCGACGCTCTTTCGCTTCTTCTTTATCGTACTTGCGGTCGCCTACGACGGCGTGGCCGAGGGCGAGAAACTGCACCCGGATCTGATTCTGCAGTCCGGTGATCAGCGTAACTCTGACGAGCGACGCTCCGCGCAGACGGCGCTCGACGACATAACGAAGTTCGGCGCGAGTTCCTTCGGGGTCGCTGGCATTGGTCAACTGTTGAAACATTCCTTCGCGGCGGAAATAGTGGATCAGGGTCGCTTGTTTTTGAGCGGGATGCCCTCGCACCACGGTCAGATATTCCCGCAATGTGGTGTGGGCTAAAAACTGGCGCAGAAGTTTGTGGCGATCGGCATCAGTTTTCGCAAAGAGTAGCACTCCGGACGTGAAGCGATCGATGCGGTGAACGATCAAGGCGCGCTCTCTTCTGGTTTTCAGTTCTTCGGCGACGATGGACAGGGCCGACGGCATGTCGGAGCCTTCGACGGGAACCGCCAAGAGTCCAGCTGGCTTATCAAGCGCGACAACGGCGTCGTCTTCATAGAGCACGGCAACTTTTCGCGAGAAGCGCGCAGTGCGGCGATTCTGATTGCGGGGACGGTAGCTCCGCTTGGGGCGTGGTTTCTTCATAACGATCTTTTCATAAGGTTCTTCCGACATGGTATCAACGATTCGTCGGGGTGACGGGCGATTACCGTGCGCTGCCTGCGTGTGGCATGAGTCCGGCGCATTACGTGTTATTCTCCCCGGTTCAGGGGGCGAGAAGAATAGTTATGTCGATCACGCGTCGTGGATTTCTGGGTTCGGCGGCAGTTGCGTCACTGGCTGCGGGTTTGAACGCCTCCGATGCTAGCGCACAAGAGGCCGGCAAGAATGGCAAAGCGAATTCTGGCAAGCGGCCTATTATCGTCAGCGCCAACAATGGGCTCAAGTATCTTGACGACGCCTTTGCCTTCCTGAAGGGCGGTGGCGACACACTCGATGCCGCGCTCCGCGTCGTCAAGGGGCCTGAGGACGATCCGCACGACGACACAGTTGGGCTGGGCGGGATTCCGAACGAGGAGGGCGTCGTCGAACTCGATGCCTGCTGTATGCACGGCCCTTCGCGGCGCGCGGGGTCGGTTGGCGGCGTGCGGAATATCAAGAATGTTTCGCTGGTCGCAAAGGCTGTCATGGAGCACACCGCGCACGTCATGCTGGTCGGCGAGGGCGCGGAGCGATTTGCTGTTGCGATGGGATTCCCGAGAGAAAATCTGCTTACGGAAAATTCGCGCAAGATCTGGCTGCTGTGGAAGGAATACCATTCGACGGACGACTGGTGGGGGCCGGGGATCGCCGATCCACAATGGAAGCCGCCATCCCTTCCAACGACTGAGCCAGCGACTGGCACGCAGTCAGAACTTTGGGAAGAACGGATTAAACGCTTGGCAGCGGGCGCTGCGAGGATAGGCATCGAACCTCAATTGCGCATGGCAGCTATTCGGCGAGTCTTGTCTCCGCCGACTGGAACCATTCACTGCTCGGCGCTTAATGACAAAGGAGAAATTTCCGGATGCACGACCACGAGCGGCCTTGCCTTTAAACTGCCCGGGCGAGTCGGCGATTCGCCAATCATCGGCGCCGGTTGCTATACAGATCAGGATGTGGGTTCGGCGGGCGCCACTGGCAGCGGAGAGGAAAACATCAAGGTGGCGGGCGCCCACACCATTGTCGAAAATATGCGGCATGGCATGTCTCCGGTCGAAGCCGGCCTTGACGCGCTCAATCGCATTGTCCGGAACTACAACAACGACATGGACAAACTCAAGTTCATGGATATGACCTACTACATTCTGCGCAAGGATGGAGCGTATGCTGGCGTTTCTCTTTGGGAGGGATCGTCTCCCAACAAGCCTCATCACGCCGCCGTCCACGACGGAACCGCGCGGTCGGAGGCAACGGTCGCGTTACTTAAGGGCATTTCGCACGAATTCCCGCCTTTCCCGATAGTGCTGCCAAAGGAGTTAACCGAGGATTCGCTGTACTACAAATAATCGGGGCCGAGGTTGTGTAAAGTTTGCTTTCGCTCGCTTCTCGCTCCAGGCAGCGAGGTGTACAATCGGCCTGTTAGGAACGCAGCTTCACGGGTTTCTTTCCCGCGTCCGAGGCGCGAAAATGAACGTTCATGTCAGTTATAAGGTTCATAAAACTCCCGACATCGAAAAAGAAATCACCCACCAGACTGAGAAGATCCAGAAACGCCTGCAGGTGTTCCGTCCGGATCTGGTTCACCTAAGAGCGGTCGTCGACCAGAACCTGGCGCGAGAGGGAACGTTCGTTTCGCTGAATCTGCGCCTGCCCTCGGGCCAACTGGCGGCCGAGGCAACGGCCACGAGTCCGTCTGCGGCGATCAAAGCAGCGTTTGACGAACTGGTGCAGCAGATCGGCCGGCACAAGGAAAAGCTGCGCTCCAGCCACAAGTGGCGGCGTTGGCGCGCAGGGTCGCAGGAGCTGCGCGAGCCGGGTATTCCGTTCGAGAAAACGCTGGCAGCAGTGTTGCCAGCAACAATTTCGGCTGACGACATCGGGTCTTATGCAAATGCTAATCTCGGGCGGCTGGAGCGCTTCATCGATCGCGAGCTTTATTTCCGCCACGCCGACGAGGAAATTCCGAGCGACGGCCTCTCCACACCCGAAGTGGTGAACGAAGTTATCGCTCGGGCGCTGGGCGATCAGGATCGTCCGGAGAAAATGTCGCTGGAACCGTGGCTTTATCATCTTGCGCTGCAAGCCATGACCGAAATGGGGGCACGGTTACAAGAGCTTGACTCGGCCATCCACTTAGAGGACAGTCGACGACGGCAAAATGTTCAAGCTTCGGATGAACCTGGGCTCCAGTTCCATCAGCCCGACGAAGGCTGGACGCGAGAGAGCGCAATTGCCGATCAGCGTGTATCCACTCCGGAACAAACTGCTTCTTCCGACGAAATGATTGCCCTCGTTCAGACCGCACTCCGCGGCGCCAGCCGCACCGATCGCGAAGCGTTCCTTCTTTATGGGATGGAAGGCTTTTCGCTCAGCGAAATTGCCGCCATCACGGGCCGGCACAAGGAGGCCGTGCGCGAATCGGTGCAGCGCGCGCGCGATTGTATTCGGCGCGCCCCCTCGTTGGCGGGCGAATTCGAGCACGAACCTCTCGCCAAGACTCACAGCTAAAACGAAAACTAACCTTTTCCCGACGGCATCTCAGTATTGAAGGAGCGTCGAGATGATGACTCGGAATGAAATCCGTGAATTGGCGTCTTTTCAGGCGGACGAAAGCAAGAACGCGTGTGCGCTGAGTTTTTATTTCCAGCCTGATCCTCCGCAGGACCGTTCTCATCGACGTGAGGCCATCGTAGCCAAAGACATCGTCAAGCAAGCGTTGAAGAGCGCGGCTGCAGCCGGCAAGAATGGATCGCTACACGCCGACCTCGATCGCGTTCTCGAACTGGCCATGAATCTGCGCGGCCAGGCCCGGGGAAGAGCTGTGTTCGCTTGCTCGGCGCAGAAGTTCTGGAGGGAGTACGAACTGCCTCCCGATTTGGGCAGCACGCGGATTTATCTGCAACCGCAATTTCAGTTGAAGCCACTGGCGCCGTTGCTTGGCGCGCAACCCACACTCTGCGTCGCCGTGGTCGACCGGCAACGGGCTCGCTTCTTTGATCTGCGTCTGGACGACTTACGCGAAGGCGGAGCGATCGTCCACATGCTTTCGCGCAACGGGGCAAGCTATGGCTACAACGGATACGAAGGCGGTCATGCCGAGCGCCGCGTAGCTGGGGAAGCGCTACAGCATTTCAAGGCTGCTGCGGAACGCATGAGGACGGATTTCGAGAAAGGCGTGTGGGAGCGGCTCATCATTGGGTGCCAGGACGCGAACTGGCCGGAGCTAGAGGCGCAACTTCATCCGTATGTGAAGGAGCGCGTGATTGGGCGATTTTCCGCCGATGTGGCGAGCGTTTCCAACGAGGAAATTCGCGAGCGCGCTGGGGCACTTCTAAAACGCTGGATTAAGGAGCGCGCTCATGCGAAGGCCGAAGAAGCGGTTGATTTCGCCAAGGCAAACGGCCGCGGTGTCACCGGCCTGCGGCGAGTTTTGCGGGCGCTCGAAGCAGGGGAAGTGCAGAGTATTTTTCTGGGTGAGAACTATTCAGCGCAAGCCGTGGAGTGCCCGTATTGCGGTCATTTGGACGCGCACCTGGTGCAGGCGTGCGTCGCCTGCGGGCGCAAGACTCGCGAACTCGACGACGTCTGCGATGCGATCATTCCGGTTGCCATCCGGCGCGACATTGAATTGTTCTACCTGAAAGAGCACCATGGATTGGATCGTGCCGGCAACATTGCGGCGTTGCTGCGTTTCCGCTCAGACCAGCGCACCGGGCAGGTCGCGGCGGCATCGTAGCATTGGTCTCGTAGGGTCACTTTTATGGCGACGGACATTAAGACGAACTTCAAGACGAACATCGAAGTGAATTCGACCGAGCAGGTCTTGCGGACGGTATACGCCGCGTTTAACTCGCGTGACGTGGATACGGTGCTCGGCTTTATGCATCGGGATGTGGACTGGCCCAACGGGATGGAAGGTGGGCGCGTTCATGGCCACAACGGCGTTCGGGAATACTGGACCCGGCAATGGAAGATGCTGGATCCGAAAGTTGAGCCGGTTGGTTTTGCTCCTGACGACGCGGGGCGCACCGTGGTCGAAGTGAAGCAAGTCGTTCACGATATGCAAGGTACGTTATTAATGGATCGGATGGTTCAGCACATCTACACGATGCAAGATGGGCTCATTCGCAGTATGGAAATACGTGAATCCGAGCAGTGAGTTCCGAGCAACGAGTGCCAACATGAGCGAAAATAAGAACGATGATTCACAAAATCCTTCCCGTGGGCCCGCTGCAATGCAACTGCTCGATCATTGGCGATGAGACGACGCACGAAGCGATGGTCATTGATCCGGGCGATGACATTGACGAAGTTCTCGCCATCCTGCAACAGCACAAACTGCAAGTGAAGCAGATCGTCATCACCCACGCGCACATCGATCATGTCGGCGGAGCGATGAAGCTGCGGGCGGCGACGGGCGCGCCTATCCTGCTGAACCAGGACGATTACGAGTTGCTGAAGCTGCTCGATGTGCAGGCGACCTGGATCGGGGTGCCAGATCCGGGCAAGGTCGAGATCGAGGCAAGCGTTGGGGCGGGCGATTCTTTGCAGGCAGGGAGCCTGAAGGCCAATGTAATCCACACGCCGGGACACACTGAGGGTAGTGTTTGTCTTTATTTTCCAGCCGAGAAACTACTGATCGCCGGCGACACACTCTTCGCCCGCAGCATCGGACGGACCGACCTGCCCGGCGGCTCGTTTGAAAAGATCATCCGATCACTGCACGATCGCGTGCTTACTTTACCCGATGACACGGTAGTGATTCCGGGACATGGCCCGCGGACGACCATTGGTGAGGAGAGGGAAGAGAATCCGTTCCTAAAACGCTAGGTGTCAGGTGTTAGGTGTCAGGTCTCAGGAAAATCGCACTCGGAAAGAATCCAAACGCGTTGCTTTTCCTCAGACCTGAGACCTAACACCTGACACCTTTATTTTTGTGGCGCTGCGGGCGCGGGCGCCGGAGTCGTGGGCTGTGATGTTGGCTGTGACTTGGTCTGCGAGGTTTTTACTCCCGACAGTACGGAAGCCGGTCCGGTTTTGCGAGCCGCGTAAATCGAGAGCGTGATTGACGTAAACATGAAGATGATCGCGGACCAAGTGGTTGCTCTCGACAGGACTGAAGCCGCGCCTCGGGGACCGAACGCGGTCTGACTACCCTGTCCGCCAAATGCGGCGGCCAAATCGCCGCTCTTGCCGCTTTGCAACAACACGACCGCAATCAGAAAGAGACAAACGATGATGTGGATGATGGTGATCAAAATCGTCATTGCGAAAAAACTCCGTCCGGGCCGAGGCCCGATTCTACTTCGTATATTCCCTGGAAATTCTTAAGGAATTAATGTCTTGGTGCGGAAGGGGGGATTTGAACCCCCACGCCTTTCGGCGCCACCCCCTCAAGATGGTGTGTCTGCCAGTTCCACCACTTCCGCTTTGAAATCAATCTCTTGCAGACTCTATGAGGGAACGTCGATGTCTGCTTTGCGCATCCCGCCCTCAGGGCGGCTGGCAAATCGCGCCTTAATGTTTATACACGGTCAAACGAGGCGGTTCAAGTTGGCTCGGACCCGATCGACAGTGCTCTGCATTGCGCACGATCTGCAATGCGCTTATCGTTAGTCGTCATAATCGTCAATCGTCGCTAATCGGCTGATGCGTTCGTTTCGCTGACTTGCCTATGAATGGTCGCGTCTTCTTCTGGTCGCTCACTTCGGCGCTCGCGGGATTTCTGTTCGGCTTTGACACGGTGGTTATCTCGGGTGCGGAAAAGACGATCCAGTCGCTTTGGGGGCTGAGTGACAATCTGCACGGGATCGCCATGGCGTCCGCGCTCTACGGGACTGTTGTGGGCTCGCTACTGGGCGGATGGCCGGCCGACCGCTTCGGTCGCAAGGCGACACTGCTCTGGATCGGCGCCCTTTATTTTGTCGGCGCGGTTGGGTCAGGACTCGCTACCAATGTGGGCGAGTTCATCATCGCCCGTGTCATTGGCGGATTGGGCATCGGCATCTCAACGGTGGTTGCGCCGCTTTATATTTCTGAAATCGCGCCCCCGAAGTTCCGCGGCCGATTGGCTGGCATGTTTCAATTCAACATCGTTTTCGGGATTCTGATCGCGTTCGTGTCGAACGCGATGCTCGCCGGCATTGGTGAAAATGCGTGGCGCTGGATGCTGGGAATCGCCGCGTTCCCGTCACTTCTTTACACTGCGTTTTGCATCGGTCTTCCCGAAAGCCCGCGCTGGCTGATTGTGAGAAAAGGAGATCGGGCAGGCGCATTGAACGTATTGCAACGCATCAGGCCCGATGCCTCGCCAGATGACATAGCGGCGGAGGCGAATGAGATCGCGGCCGCCTCATCGGAGAAGATGTCGTCGTCTTTGAACCATTTCTGGACGCGCCGTCTGCGCAAACCGATCATGCTCGCGATTCTGATTGCGTTCTTCAATCAACTTTCGGGCATCAACGCGATTCTCTATTTCGCGCCTCGCATTTTCGAATTGGCGGGCCTCGGACCGGAGGCCGCGCTCTTGCAATCGATCGGAATCGGCATCACGAATCTCGTCTTCACGTTCGTCGGCCTCTGGCTCATTGACCGATTGGGACGGCGCACGCTGTTGTTTATTGGCTCCTTCGGATACATTGCTTCGCTCGGGCTGACGGCGTGGGCGTTCTTCACGCAGCATTTCGCGATTGTACCGGCATGTGTGTTTGCTTTTATCGCGGCGCACGCGGTCGGCCAGGGAGCGGTGATCTGGGTATTCATCTCTGAGATATTTCCCAACCGCCAACGCGCGGAGGGTCAGGCGCTTGGCAGCTTCACGCATTGGATCTTTGCCGCTCTGCTCACTACATTTTTCCCGAGGATGGTCTCGGCCTTTGCACCGGGGTATGTGTTTTCGTTCTTTGCGGGGATGATGGTGCTGCAGCTGATCTGGGTGAAGACGATGGTGCCGGAGACAAAAGGCGTTGCGCTCGAACAGATGCAGAAACAGTTGGGGATCGAATAGGCCCGTATGAGTTTCAAGGTTGTCGGCGTCGGCGAAGTGCTATGGGATCTGCTGCCGGAGGGGCCGCAGTTGGGTGGCGCCCCTGCGAACTTCTCCTACCACGCGTACGCTCTCGGAGCGCGGGTGCAGGTTATCACCTGCATCGGGAACGATGACTATGGGCGCGAAATCATTCGTCGCTTCGATGATCTGGGACTGCCCGACGATACGGTTCAGGTTGATCCGGACAGGCCGACGGGTACGGCGTCGGTTGCGCTCTCGGGCAACGGGATCGCTCATTTCACCATTCAGGAAAACGTCGCGTGGGATTTTATTGCCGAGCCTCCTGAGGCTACGGCGGCCGTTAGCGCGGCGGATGCGATCTGCTTTGGCAGCCTCGCGCAACGCTCGAAGTTGTCACGGAATAGCATTCAACATCTGATCGCGGAGACGCCGCCGACTGCTCTGCGCGTCTTTGATGTCAATCTTCGGCAGCCGTTCTGCACGCGAACGGTGGTCCAGGAATCGTTGCATCTGGCGAACGTGGTGAAGCTCAACGACGATGAGCTGCCGGTTCTCGCGAGAATGTTCGACTTGGCGGGATCGCTGGAGAAACAACTGGAGAAACAAATTGAGACTCTGGCCGAGACTTTCTCTTTGGGAGTGGTCGCGCTTACGCGCGGATCGAACGGGAGCCTGCTGTATCAGAAGAGCGACGGACGATGGTCCGCTTGCGCGTCGGAGCCTGTGAAAGTAATCGATACGGTGGGCGCGGGCGATTCGTTTACCGCCGCATTGGTTATGGGATTGCTTCACCGGATGGATCTGGACGAGATCAATCACATTGCAAACGAAGTGGCGCGCTATGTTTGTACAAGGGCTGGCGCGACTCCGCCGATGCCGGAGGATTTCGCTCGAAAGTTTTCAGGCACAAGGGCCCCATAATCGATGACGGCAACCGATCACGTCCGAATCACCGCCTCAGCGCTTAAGCGCTGGGCCATCGCTCAATTGCAGGATTCGATCGCGGTCGGCATTCTTTGGATGGTCGGATTGTGGATCATCGGCGTGCCGTGGGCTCCGCTGTGGGCGGGGGTGGCGGCGGTGGTGCAGATCGTCCCGCACTTTGGGCCGATTCTCGGATTGCTGGGGCCGGTGCTGGCGGCATATCTGCGTTGGACGGATTGGCAGCATCCGCTTTACGTGTGCATTCTGTATGCGGTGATTGTGCTGGTGGATGGATTTCTGCTCCAGCCGTATATCATGCGGCGAGTTGCGCGGGTGCCGATGTGGGCTTCAATTCTGGCTCCGCTGGTGCTCGGATTTGTGATTCCGTTCTGGGGATTTTTGCTGGCACCTCCGCTGCTGGCGGTGGTGTATGCGTATCGGGCGCGACGGGCGAAACCCGGTTTGTGACATCGCCTGACCTCAACAATTATCATGGTGACCGGGTTCCTCATGCTGCACTCCGTCGAGATATGCGTCCGGCTACTACACGAAGGAACAGAATGCTCACGACCGACTCAGGCGCTTGATTTGGGGAACGGCTTGCTCAAAGTTCTCCCCACGCCCAATTACGACCCAGGGGATGAGGTCTGGGAGTTCCCGCCCGATTCAATCGTTCGCTCCGAGGTTAGGCGGTCTGAGGGCAAGGAATTTTTGCTCGCAGTGGCTCCCTAACGATAGTTAGTGAAATCGCCTGCTTACAACAATTGACTTCTGGTCCATCATTGGGCACAGTTGCGCGATGGGTCGGATGCTGCTACTTCTTCTCTCAATTACCTTTCTTCTAAGTCGTCCGACGCTGGCATCAGATCGGACGCTGGCGGCGGAAGGAGACTATGTCGCGCAGAGCAACCCAAATAAACCTCTGGCTCACTGGAAACTCTGGCATCTTCGAAACGGCGAATATGAAGTTCAGGAAACCCTCGCCGGACCAACCTACGTCATGCAGGTCTTCCACTTCGATTCACAGTTCCTGCCGAATGGGTTTTCGCTTACGATCGACACGGATCGAAAACGCCCAAAGGCTCTGCGTTCCAAAGCACCTTGGAAATCCTATCCAACGATCGTTACTTGCCGTTACACGCTCCAGGATCTGACCTGCGAGGGCGAAAACAACGGTGAGAAGTCAGCCAACTCAATCGTCCCACAACAGCCTTACGTTTTTGTCCCCGGCGATTTCTACGCTCTCGACCGAATATGGTTGATGACCGGCGTGGTGCATCTCACGGAACATAATCACTCCGAGAATGCCGCAGTCAACGTCTACACAACCTATTGCGCTCCCGATAAACCGGAAAGCGACCTGAAGGCCGTGAAACAATGGACGGACACGCGCATCTGTTCAGATAGACCCATCCAACTGACGTATGCGGGAAAGCAAACCGCAACCCTCTTGGGCAAAGCACAAACAGTCACAGAGTACGAAGTGTGGAGTGCAGGGCGCGAACCTGGGGCATGGGTTCTCAACGAGTTCTCAGTGCTCCAGGTGACCTCTCAAGGACTTGTTGCTGGCATTCACGGCAAATCAAATCCCGAGCTTGGATATGCAATAAACAATTACAAAGAATATGGGTCTTGGCTGCCGTCGCGGTGATTGGCGAAAAAATCTTCACTTCACTCATTGGCGCAGACGCGCGGCGATCCTCTTGCAGGTTTCAAGAAACCGGGGTCGATAAAGCTCCTCGCAACGCGCAATTTCGACATCCTTCATTTTCAGCGCGTATGGTGCCCATTCCTTCCGTACCTCTCCGACAGGAAGGTGATCGGTTTCGCTTCCAATGCCAATAATCAGCCTCCGATCCTCCACGTCCGCGATTGCGTCAGTGTATGCCAGAGAAACTAAGTCTCGGACTGCCTCTAGGACTGTGGTTCGACCTTCCAACACGGCCTGCGCTACATCGCTTGCCTCTGGCGCTCGGACTCTGAGGCTGGTCGGTCTATAAACCTTCTGTCCATGAGCGAAGTATATGCTGCGAGAAAGATGCCAAGCTGATTGGCGAAACATCGGCGATTACTCTCATTGACTGCGACCCAGCCGCAGCAAAGCACTCCGCAGCCGATCGTGTTGTTGGGTGAGGTGCAAGTAGAGCATTTCGTCGCGGCTGGCCTTGGCTCGGATGACTCGGACCAACCCCTCTTTATCTTCTTTGTTCCACGCGTCCAGTTCCGGAACCTGGCCGAGGACAAGAGCATAGTTATCGAAAGCTGCCTTCTCCAGTTGACTCCACGAAGATGTATTCACGCCTAGCGCGCGTTCCAGCGTACGCTTTGAATACTCACGCATGCGCTCGGCGTCTCCGCCAAAATCTCGCGCCATCCGGCGATTCACGCGCAGGCCAATGTTGCGGGTCGAAAATCGGTCCCATGCGCCGACTTCGCTTCCGGGGAGTTCGTAGAATACGTGCTCGGCGGAGAGGCGTTTCAGGGTGCGCGCAGCGGTGCGGTATTTCGGGTTGGCGGCGATTTTCTTCTCTTCGCGCTCGGCCAACTCCTGGAGATCGGCGTGGCCGGGGCGGAATCCGAGTTTGCGGTAGAACCAGAATGCGCCCGATTCGATGGCTTCGTCGTTGTCCTTGCCGAGTTGATAGGGATAGACCGAGATACAGGTCGTCCCCATGAGGTGACAAAGGCAGCGCAGCACTTGCGCGTAGATCCATCCGGCCTCGCCGCCTCGGAAGGTGTAGAAGGTGTTGAAGCCGACTTCCATCCACTCGCAGAGTCCGATGGACTCGATGTAGTTGATGGGAACACCGTTTTTCAGAGTCAGTCCGGCGACGTAGGCGCGCAGCGGGAGACGTCGGTCGGGCGGCAGGTTCCAGAGATAGATGGTCACGCCGCGGCCTGCCTTGTACCCTCCAAGATCGGCGCGAACGACCGACCGTGGATCGCCCAGCGTTGTGCCGTAGAGTTCGCGGTAGCGGACGAGCATGACTTCGCGGATCAGGTCCATGACCTGTGCGCCTTGCTTCGGCGACAGCCTGGTTAGTTTTGGAGGGCGCTTCGCAAGCTCGGAGGCCAGCGATACCTGGCTGCGGCTGATAAGAGGTTCGCTGTGGTAGAAAATCTGGCGCACCGGCCTGATGTTTCGGGTGCGCGTGAGGGGGGAGTTTTCTAGCTTCCAGCGCAAAGGGATGCGAAGCGACTCGTAGAGTTCAGATTTCTGCTGTGGCGGCAGCGCTAATTGTTCGAAGCGTTGTATGAGCCACTCTGGAGCGGCTTTCTTTTTGGCTTTCTTTTTGCTCGCGGCGGCTTCGATCCAGTCTTGCCACGGAGTGTCGGCTTCGACGAACGCGTCGTCTTCGAGGAGCGGCATAAAGCGCGGGCCGGTGGTGCCTAGCTCGCGTCCAGGTTCGTAGCTGTCCTCGTAGTTACCCCAGGCAATTTCAACTTTACCGGGCATGCGCTTAATGAGCCAGCGAGCGACGTCGAAGCTGAGGGTGTCTTCCATTTCGGTGCCGGCGATTCCGGAGGTTTCGAAGGTATCGAAGGCGTCCATGTCGACGCCGGCGTTGCGCAGCGCTGCGACTCTCTTGTGGAAGGCGTTCAGGACGCGCCCGGTAGCGCGAACGACCGCCGGGCCTTGGGGAAACGCGCGCAGGAAGAGAAGCGTTTCGTGGAAGCGGATTAGCGAAGGAGGGTCGGGGAATTGTTTTGCATCCAGTGGAGCCAGCAGTTGGACGACGCGAGCGGCTTGTTGTTTGCCGAAGAGGTAGCGGCAGGCTTCGAGTTCGGACAACTGAGGGTCGAGAGAGCGGTCGGGAGAATTGGCGGACATGGGCAATTCGGGATAAGGCTATCGTATTTCGGCGGTTTATCCGGAAGATTGAGAACCGCTTGAACCACGGAGTACACAGGGAGGGCCGAGGTCAACCGACCGGACTGGTGTCGTTGCCATGCTATAATTTCCGTTCGCCTGAATGATTTACGTCGAGGCTGATCCGATGATTTCCTCCACGGGCGGATCGATCGTGCCGACCATCAGAATTCCGAGAATCAGCGCAATTTACGCTTAGTTTTAGAAAGAAAAGATACGAGGTAGAGTTATGTCCGGCCATTCCAAGTGGGCAACAATCAAGCACAAAAAGGGCGCGCTCGACGCCAAGCGCGGCAAGATTTTCACCCGCCTGATTAAAGAAATCGCTATGGCGGCAAAGTCGGGTGGAGACCCCGACATGAATCCGCGTCTTCGCACGGCGATTCTCGCGGCCAAGGCTGAGAACATGCCGGCCGACAACATCAAGCGCGCCATCCAGCGCGGGACGGGCGAATTGCCCGGCCTCACGTATGAAGAGTTCACGCTTGAGGGCTACGGGCCGGGTGGAGTCGCTTTGCTGGCCGAAATTTCAACCGACAACCGGAATCGCACAGTGAGCGAAATCCGGCATGTGTTTGGCAAGAATAACGGCAACATGGCCGAGGCGGGCTCAGTTTCGTACATGTTCAAGAAGAAGGGCAACCTGGTGATTCCGAAGTCGGCCGCCAAGGAAGATGACTTGATGAATATCATCCTCGAATCGGGTGGCGAGGATTTGAAGGACGAGGGCGAAAATTGGGAGATCCTGACCGAACCCTCGGCTTATGAAGGCGTGCTGGAGGCGGTGAAGAAAGCTGGAATCACGCCTGCTTCTTCGAGCGTAACCATGGTTCCGGATACGTACATCAAGCTGGAGGGACAGCAGGCGACGCAGATGATCCGCCTGCTCGAAGCGCTCGAAGATAACGACGACGTGCAGAATGTGCACGCGAACTTCGATATCGACGAGAAGCTGCTGGAAGAAGTGGCCGGATAGTTAGGTCGACATTTGAGTTTGGAACGTACGAGTTTGAAGCGAAGCCGCCCGAGATGGGCGGCTTTTTTTGTCGGGTATACAGCGGTCATCGAAGTTTTCAACACCCTTGAGGAAAAGTTTGTGGAAAAGCAGGGTCTTAATCTTGTAACTTCGTGTTAACAGTTATGGTTCATCATTCTGCACCGCATCGGGTGCTAGACGCATCGGCTCGCCGCCGGCTTCCATCTCTGTGAAGACACGTCTCGACAAATTGCTTGTGGATCGAGGACTGACGCCGTCGCGAGAACGCGCGCAGGCGCTGATTCTCGCGGGAAAAGTTCTGGTGAACGAACAAAAGGTGGAAAAAGCAGGAGCGTCGATCGACTCCGACTCAAGTCTGCGGTTGCTTGGTGAGGACCTGCGCTACGTCAGCCGCGGCGGACTCAAGTTGGAGAAGGCGCTTGAACACTGGCGAATCGATCTGAACGGCAAGGTCGGTCTCGACATCGGCGCTTCGACCGGTGGCTTCAGCGATTGCATGCTGCAACACGGAGCGGCGAAGGTGATTGCCGTGGATACAGGCTACGGGCAGATGGACTTCAGGCTGCGCAATGATCTTCGCATGCGGCTGCTGGAAAAAACCAATGCGCGCTACCTCGAGGCCGCGGATATTGCCGAGCTGATCGACTTCATTGCTATGGATGTCTCGTTCATCTCCGCAACGCTGGTGCTGCCGGCGGTGCTTCGAGCGGCGGCGTCATGCAATCAACAGAGTTCCGGACCGCGATCGGTTGAATTGGTCGTGCTGGTGAAGCCGCAGTTCGAAGTAGGCAGGGAACTGGTCGGCAAGGGTGGAATCGTGCGAGATGAGGTTGCCCAGCACGCCGCAGTTGCGCGAGTAGAAGCGTCTCTCACTGATCTCGGTTGCACGAGTCTTGAATGGATTGAGTCGCCGATTCTTGGCGGTGAGGGCAATCGCGAATTCCTGCTGCATGCGGAGTTTTCAGCAGCCGTCGTCTGAATATGTCTGAATACCGAATGATTCTGTACAATCGGGTGTCCGGTTACGGAAGGTATGTGTCTCGAGCGGCGGCCGGACCTGAGAACAAGACTCCGAAGAAATGTCCGAAACTCCCCAAGAACCATCCCGGCAAAAGATTGTTGCCATCCTGTCGAAACCAGACCGTCCCGAACTGTCTTCAGTGCTGCCCGCACTTGAAAAGTGGCTACAGGAGCACGGCTACGCGGTTGTAGCCGACCAGGAAAGCGCCGCTTATTTTTCGCCCTCGACGGTGGTCGCACGCAGCGAACTGGCGGCGCGGACTCCCGATCTCGCGATCGTGCTCGGTGGAGATGGAACGTTGCTGTCTGCGGCGCGCGCGGTATCGAAGGCGGGCACGCTCATTCTTGGCGTCAACCTGGGGACGCTCGGCTTCATGACCGAGCTGCAGCTGCCCGATCTGTATCCTTCGCTCGAGGCCATCGCCAAAGAACGTTACATTATCGACAGTCGCTCGATGCTGAGTTGTTCGCTGGTGCGCGGCGGAGCCGTGGTCGCTACCCACTCCGCTCTGAATGAACTGGTCGTAAGTAAAAGCGCCATTGCGCGCCTCAACCATTTTGAGCTTTTCGTCGACACCGAGTTCGTTTCGAACTACAAGGCCGACGGCCTCATCGTGTCGACGCCGACCGGATCGACTGCGTATTCGCTCGGCGCCGGTGGTCCGATTCTCGAACCAGACGTCGCGGCTTTCGTCATCACGCCGGTCTCGCCGCACGGATTGACCCATCGTCCAGTAGTGGTACGCGACAGCGTCGAAATTGAAATCCAGGTCAAGACCGGACAAGAAGAGGCCTATCTAAGTCTCGACGGGCAGGTCGGCATGCCGGTGCGCGACGGCGACATCGTGCGTGCCGCGAAGGCCGAGCATCCGGCACAGCTGATACGTTTCCAAAAAACATTCTTTGAAGTGCTGGGCACGAAACTCAAGTGGGGGGAACGCTGACGGAACTTTGGAGAGCAGGGTCAAGAATGCGTAGTTTTCTGCAACACGTCGTTGTTCTCACTCACTCGGTTCTTTTTTGCTCGGTTCTTATTTGCTCGCTCTGTGCCATCGGCCAGGCCAGGCCTGCGGCCGATCTCATCATCGACAACGCGCGGGTTTGGACTGTCGATGCCTCGCGCCCGGAAGCGGACGCGGTTGCGGTTCTGGGTGATCGCATCGTGGTGGTTGGATCGGCAGCGCAGGTTGAAGCCTGGCGTGGGCCTCAAACGCGCGTTGTTGACGCTGGTGGAAAGCGCCTTGTGCCTGGCTTCAACGATGCGCACGTCCATTTCTTCGATGGCGGGTCGCAACTAGACAGCGTTGAACTGAACGACGCCACGAGTGCTCAGGAATTCGCGCGCCGCATTCGGGAACGCGCCGCCAAGACGCCCAAGGGCGAGTGGGTGCTCAATGGCGATTGGGACGAAACCAAGTGGAGTCCGGCGGAGCTGCCGACGAAAGAGTTGATCGACTCGGCGACTGCTGAGACTCCAGTCGCCGTGAGCCGGTACGACGGGCACATGGTACTCGCCAACTCGCTGGCTTTGAAGCTTGCGGGAATCACCGCGCAGACTCCCGATCCAGATGGCGGTGTCATTGTCCGTGATGCCAAAGGAAATCCGACGGGCGCGTTGAAAGATGCGGCCATGGATATGCTGTTCAAGGCCATCCCGTCCCCGACCCACGATCAACGGCGACACGCGATTGAACGAGCGCTTGCGCACGCGGCTTCGCTCGGCGTGACGAGCGTGCAGCACATGAATCCCGACTATGCCGACATCGCGATTTATTCCGAGTTGCTCGATGAAGGAAAGCTGACGACGCGGATTTACGCCGCTCCGCTGATCACGCAGGTCGACGATCAGGTGAAGATCGGTATCCGGCGGGCGTTTGGCGGGCCGTACCTGCGAATTGGCGCGCTCAAGGCGTACGCCGATGGTTCGCTCGGTTCAGCAACGGCCTATTTCTTTGAGCCGTTTTCGAATCAGCCTTCGAATCGAGGCATTCTTTCGGACGAGATGCATCCCATCTCGCTCATGCATGATCGGATGATGAAAGCTGATGCCGCGGGGTTGCAGCTCTGCACCCACGCCATAGGAGACGCGGGGATTTCTGCCATTCTCGACATCTATGCGGATATCGACAAGGAACACGGCAGCCGTGATCGCCGATGGCGGATCGAACATGCGCAGCACATGGCAGCGAAGGATTTCGAACGCTTCGCGCAGTTGCACGTGATCGCGTCGGTGCAGCCTTACCACGCGATTGACGATGGCCGCTGGGCTGAGGGACGGATCGGCCACGACCGCGCCAGCCGCACATATGCTTTCCGGACTTTTCTTGACCACGGTGTGCGCCTGGCGCTGGGTACGGATTGGAATGTCGCGCCGCTCAATCCGATGCTTACACTTTACGCGGCTACGACGCGGGCCACGCTCGATGGCAAGAATCCGAATGGATGGTTTCCCGAACAGAAGTTGACGATCAAAGAAGCCATCGAGGCCTATACCATGGGTTCGGCATACGCGGAATTTCAGGAGAACGAAAAGGGATCGATCACTCCCGGAAAGCTCGCCGACATGGTCTTGCTGAGTGACGACGTGCTCACGATCGACCCGGTGAGGATTCGCGACGTCAAAGTTCTGAAGACCTGGGTCGGCGGCAAAGTGACGTACGATGCTGACGTGGCGAACCACTGATTCCGCACAACGAAAATCCTCCTGGCGAAAATGCAGTGAATGAAAATCATTTAGGCCTGGTTGAACACACGTTCGACACCGGAGAAGTGCAGCTGAATTATGCGGAAGGGCCTGCCAACGGTCCGCCACTGGTTCTGCTGCATGGTCTCGGACGCCGCTGGCAAGTATTCATGCCGGTGATTCCGGCGCTGAGTTTACGTTGGCACATCTTCGCTCCCGATTTGCGTGGCCATGGCAAGTCTTCGCGAGTGGTTCGCGGTTATTTTGGTCCGAAGTATTCCGAGGACGTTGCTTGCCTTTTGCGCGAGCGGGTTTCCGCGCCGGCCGTAGTCTTTGGCCATTCTCTTGGCGGCATGTTGGGAATGTGGGTCGCGGCGCACCATCCGGAGTTGGTGCGGGCGCTGGTTCTCGGCGACAACATGATTGTTGTCAGGCAGCTGAAGAGTCCGATGTACACGACTTTGTTTGCTGGATTGCGCGATCTGGCTCGCAAAGGGGGATCGGTCGAGCAGATTGCTCAGGGCATTGGGAAAATCGTGTTGCCCGTTCCGAGCGGCGGGTCGGTCGCTATTCACGAACTGCCTGGCAATGATGAGCCTTATTTGCTGTCGTGGGCGCGGTCTGTGCAACAGGCGGACCCTGATGCCTATGAGATGACGCTTGACGGGACATCACTCGAAGGCTGGGATGGAGAGACGGTCTTGCGCAGAATCACCTGTCCGACGCTGCTTTTACAAGGCGCACATGAATTGGGAGGCTTGATGTCAGAGGCGGACGTTGCGCTGGCGACCCGGTTGTTGCCACATCACACGCACGTCAAGTTTCGGAATCTGGGGCACGCACTGTTTATTCAGCAGCCGGAGCCGGTGCTGCGGGCCGTGATGAATTTCCTGGAAGCGTTGTAGGGGACCGGCTGCTAGCTGCTAGCTTCTGGCTTCTAGCTAAGACCGGGCGGGGGCTGCTTGCCTACATCGTTTCCTGTCTTAATAGGTCTTTCAGGGCTTCTCGTTTTCTGATGAGCCGACTTCGAGTGCCGTCCACCAGGACTTCTGCGGCTCGTCCCCTCGTGTTGTAGTTCGACCCGAGCACGGAGCCATATGCGCCTACGTCTAGAACCGCCAGCAGATCACCTTCGCTGACTACTGGAAGTTTTCGGTCGCGCGCAAAGAAGTCGCCGGTCTCGCAGATAGGGCCGACCACATCGGTGGTCTCCGTTTTGCTCGAAGTTCGGCGCAGGGGGACGATTTCGTGGTACGCGCCATAGAGTGACGGGCGCAGCAAGTCGTTCATCGCCGCGTCGACAATGAGAAAACGCTTGCGATGATTTGTTTTTCGGTAGAGGACGCGGGTAAGCAGAACGCCTGCCGGGCCCACGATGGAGCGCCCCGGCTCGAGCAATAAATGCAGTTTCAGTGCCCGCAATGGCGCGATCACCGCCTTGGCGTAGGCCGCAATCTGCATTTCGAAATTGCGCTGTGCACCCTCGTAGGAGATTCCGAGGCCGCCGCCGGCGTCGACGTAGCGCAGGTCGTGTCCTTCTGCTCGCAGTGCCCGCACCAGATCCGCGACGCGCTCAACCGCGGCCTGAAACGAACAGACATCAGCAATCTGCGATCCGATGTGAACGCTCACTCCGGCGACTTGCAGGTAAGGCTGCTTTGCGGCCAGCGCGTAGAGTGTTTTGGCCTCGGGAATCGGGACGCCGAACTTATGCTGATGTAGTCCTGTCGAAATGTAGGGGTGAGTTTTCGCCGAAACGTCGGGATTGACACGTACGGCGATGGCCGCACGTTTTTTCAAGCGCGTGGCGGTCGCTGAAAGCAGGCTCAATTCCGACGCACTCTCGACGTTGAACAGCAATATTCCTGAGCGAAGCGCAAGCTCCATCTCTGTGGACGTTTTGCCGACTCCGGAAAAAACAACTCTGCCGGCTGCTCGGCGGTTTACATGCAGGACCCGTTCCAGTTCTCCGCCTGAGACTACGTCGAAACCAGCGCCGGCGCTCGAGATCAAGCGAAGAATAGCAAGTGTTGAATTGGCCTTCACCGAATAGCAGACGGTGTGGGGAACGGCATGAAAGGCGCGGGCGAAGGCATCGAGCCGGGCGCGAATCATCGCGGTTGAATAGACGTAGAGAGGAGTGCCGTGGCGCTCGGCAAGCACTTCAAGATCTACGCGTTCACAATAGAGTTGTTTGTGTGCCGGTCCGCGGGCCTGCGAATTGACGCTGCGATAGGCGAACGCCGGTGCGCGCAAAACTTGCGATGCGGGCGCGAGCTTCACTTGCGTTTGCCCGGACCGGCTTTCACTTTAATAGCGACCACCGTCTGATCGTCGAACGCGTCGGCTCCGGCAGCATGGTCGGTGACGGCCTTGAAAATTTCGTTAACCACGCAATCGGCCGACTTGGTTGCACATCCGGCGACAATGGCTTCGACACGTTCCTGCCCGAAGGAATGGCCGTTCCGGTTGCGCGCGTCGAGAATACCGTCACTGTAGAAAACAAACAGATCGCCGGGCTTGGCCTTGAAACTGATTTCGTCGTAATCGGCTTCGTCAAATAGCCCCAAGGGCAAACCGATGGCATCGATCACTTCGATTTTTCCGTCGTGACAATAAATCGGTCGTGGAAGGCCGGAATTGGCGACCAGCAAGGTGCGCTTTTCGTCGTCCCACACGGCGTAGATGATTGAGACGAATTGCGCCGCGATTCTGCGCTCAGCGAGCGACAGATTCACGGCTGACAACATCTCCGCCGGTCCCGGTTCAATCGGCGCGTGCGAACGCAGAATGCCGCTCACCAGCGCGGCGTAAATTGCAGCGGGAGCACCCTTGCCGCTGACATCGCCGATCGCGATGCCGAGTCGCGATAACGAATAAGGAACGAAATCGTAGAGATCGCCGCCGATGGCGCGAGCAGGAACGAACTTCGCCTCCACCTCGAGGTTCTGCATTTTAGGCAGCGAATGCGGCAGTAGACGAAATTGGAGTTCACGCGCGAGCGCCAGATCGCGCTCCAGTCGCTGCTCCTGACGGGCGATTTCTTCGTAGAGGCGCGCATTTTCGATGGCGATCGCTAGTTGCGCGGCGAGCGTCGTCAGAGTTCTTTTGTGGTCCTCGGTGAAATAGCCCTTGCGGGTGTGCTCGAGATCGAGAACCCCGATCACTTTCTCCTGATAAATCAGCGGGACCGCCAGCTCCGAGCGCGTCTCTGGATTGGTTGGAATGTAGCGTTCGCTCTTGGCCACGTCGGGCACAAGGACTGCCTCTTTGCTTTGCGCGGCGTAGCCGACTACTCCACGGCCGAGCGGGATATCGTGCTTCAGATGGAGGCGTTCTTCGAAGCGCTGGGCAAAACGGTGCTGGAGCTTTTCTCCGGCCTTGTCAAGAAGAAGGATGCTGAACATCTGGTAATCGATCAGCCGGTTGAGCAATTCGGCAACGCGCTTGAGCAATTCATCCAAATTCAAAATGGAGGAGAGTTCGCGCGCGATTTCGTTCAACAGAAGCAGAGTGCGGGCTTGACGGGTGGTGCGCGTATGCAGGCGTGCGTTTTCGATTCCTACCGCCATGCGCGAGCCAATCAGCGTCAACAGGCGTTTGTGCTCTTCGGTGAAATAGCCTTTCTCGCGCGCTTCGAGATCGATTACGCCGATCACACGGTTCTTGACGATCAAGGGGATCGCGAGCTCCGAGTGAACGTTGGGCAGAGCTTCAAGATAGAAATCTTCCTGAGTCGCGTCGGCTACGAGCACGGCCTGACGCGTTTCGGCCGCGCGTCCCGTGACGCCCTGGCCCAATTTCACGCGCAATTTATCGGCAATTTCCGGCGGATAGCCAACGCTGAAGCGAACGTACAACTCCTGGCGCTGTTCGTTTAGCAACAGGATGGCAAAGATCTCGTAATCGATGACCTTGCGGACCAGTTCCGCCACGCGGCGGAGCGTGGTCTCGAGGTCGAGCGTCGTGTTTACGACGTCGGCTACTTCGAGCAGGAGCGGTTCCACCTCGGATGCGATTTTAGGTTGCGAGGCGGTGGTTTTCACAAGATTCATCATAGCAGCGCGAAACAGTGGCTAGTGGTTAGTGGTTGGTGATTAGTGTTCCGGGCAGACGCGACGCTGCGATTTTACTAATCACTAATCACGAGCGACTCATCACTGCTCTGGCGGATTGTCTAGTACACAGACATCCGGAAGATTGCGATAGCGTTCGGCATAGTCCAGTCCGTAGCCGACCACGTAGGCGTCGGGAATGGTGAAGCCGATGTATTGCGCCTTGATCGGTTGCTTGCGCCGGGAAGGCTTGTCGAGCAGAGCCGCAATGCTCAAGGATCGCGGCTGGTGTGCACGCACGAGCTTTGAAATGTAGTTCAGCGTCAGGCCGGTATCGAGAATGTCTTCGACCAAAATCACGTTGCGATCGGTCATGGAGCTATCCATGTCTTTGGTCAATCGGACTTCTCCGAGCGAGTCCCAGGCGGCATGGCCGGCGGGATCGTCCTTGACGGTGGGGCGGTTGCCGTAACTCGAAACGCCGATGAAGTCAAAGGTGGCATCGAGCGGAATCTGGCGAGCGAGGTCGCTCAGGAAAATGGCCGCGCCTTTGAGAACGCCGACCAGGATAATCGACTGACCGCCAAAATCCCGGGCAATCTCGGCTCCGAGTTCAGCAATCCGCTTGGCAATCGCTTCGCGGGAAATCAATACTTTGGGTTCGGGCATGGTGCACATTTTATACACCAGTTGAGTTGAGCTGACATGGTTTAAATCGGGCGCGTCTCGGATCACGAGCCTCGTCGTTCCCGTTTGCGCGCTTCCTCGCGGCTTACTAAAATGCTAGTTCGCAACTAGATAGAAGGAGCGGCGATTGAATCTCAGAGGAATCCATCTGACATGGCTCGGGCACGCAACCTTCCGCATCGTGACGCCGGAAGGGAAGACCTTCTACGTCGATCCCTGGATCGCGGGGAATCCCATGTGTCCCGAAAGCGAGAAGAACGTAAGCAAAGCTGACGTTCTGGTCTGCACGCACGGGCACCTCGATCACATCGGAGATGCGGTGGAAGTTGGCAAGGCGCTGAATCCGATCGCAGTGGGTATTCCAGAACTTTGTGGCTGGCTAAAACGAAAAGGGGTCAAGCAGACTGCCGAGATGAATAAAGGGGGCACGCAGACCGTTGCCGATGTGAAAATCACGATGGTACATGCGGTTCATTCGTGCGGGATCCAGGACGGGGATGAAATTATTTATGGCGGTGAGGCCTGCGGATACGTGATGGAATTTTCCAACGGAATCAAGATCTATCACGCGGGCGACACAAATGTCTTCAGCGACATGGCTATCATTCGCGATCTTTATGCGCCCAAGATTGTGATGCTGCCGATTGGCGATCACTACACCATGTCTCCGCGCGAGGCAGCGTACGCCTGCAAGTTGCTGCAACCGGAAACCGTGATTCCCATGCACTTTGGGACTTTTCCCGTGCTGACGGGAAGACCCGGCGACCTGCAAACTCTGGTCCCGGAAGTCAAGGTGCTGGAAATAAAGCCCGGGCAAACCATTTCGTAAATTTGGGAATTACTGACACAAGGAGCACGAATGCCTGATCAAGCAGCAAACGCGTACTGGCGCATGGGGGGAATCACTGTAACCGACGTCGAAGACTATGTGTATTCGATGTTGCCGCCGCGCGACGAAGTTCTGACGGAGATGGAAGCCGACGCAGCGAAGAATAAAGTCGCAATCGTAGGCCCAGCGGTGGCTCGCGTTCTCTACCAGTTGGCCATCATCAGCGGAGCGAAGAAGATTTTCGAAATGGGTTCGGCGATCGGGTACTCGACAATTTGGTGGGCGCGAGCGGTCGGCACCGGCGGACGCGTTATCTATACGGATGGCGATCCCAAGCGCGGCGAAAAAGCGCGGCGCTACTTCGAGCGCGCCGGAGTCGCCGATCAAATCACGATTCGCGTTGGCGATGCCCTCGAGTTCCTTTCTGAGGAGAAAGAGCCCTACGATATCATCTTCAATGACATCGATAAGATCGATTATCCGCGAGCATTTCGACTCGCCCTTCCACGGCTAAAAAAAGGCGGACTCTTTATCACTGACAACGTGCTGTGGAGCGGACGCGTCGCCAAACCGAATCCAGCGCCTGAAACCAAGGCTATTTTGGAATTCAACAAACTGATTTACGACTCAAAGGAACTGTTCACGACGATGCTGCCGATCCGCGACGGAGTGGCAGTTTGTGTGAAAAAGTGACCTCGGTTTTCGCCTCAATTGGATTGAAACATCCCGATGCTAGAATTGTCGTTTCCGATCCCCTCGTTGCGCCTGACCCTTTTGCATATTCACGATGAAGCAACCTACGCTTTTAGCCGCTGAGCAGATTCCCGAAACTCTCCCGCGAACGAGGGCCGACGCGGGCCCTGATCCCCCGAGTGATGTTCTGATCGTCGGCGCCGGCCCTACGGGTATGGCCTGTGCCATCGAGGCGCAGAAAGCCGGCTTTCGTGCACTGATGGTCGATAAAGGATGCCTGGTGAATTCGCTGTATCACTATCCGGTCAACATGGTGTTCTTTACGACGCCCGAATTACTCGAGATCGGCGATGTCCCGTTTACAACCGCGTCGCCCAAACCCAATCGGCTGGAGGCTCTCGAATACTACCGGCGGGTAGCCGAACATTATCGTCTGCCGATCCGGCAATACGAGTGGGTGAAAACGGTGACGGGCGCGGACGGCGATTTTCGCGTCACCACCACGGACCGTAACGACGCCATTCACGATTACCGCGCGCGCAAGATCGTGATCGCAACCGGCTACTACGATCTGGCGAACCGGCTGAAGATACCGGGCGAAGAACTGAGTAAAGTTTTTCATTACTACCGCGATCCGCATCCTTATTTCGACACCGACGTGGTGGTGATTGGCGGGAAGAATTCGGCCGCGGAAGCGGCTCTGGACTTGTGGCGTCACGGAGCGCGGGTCACACTCGTCCACCGCGGATCGCAACTGCGCAAGAACATTAAATATTGGGTGCGTCCGGATATTGAGAACCGCATCAAGGCTGGGCAAATCAACGCGTACTTTGACAGCAATGTGCAGGAGATCAATGGGGACTGCGTGGTGGTAAGGACGCCGTCGGGCACAAAACGCCTGAAGAACGATTTTGTGTTCGCGCTCACCGGATACCATCCCGACTACGATTTCCTGCGCAGCGTGGGGATCGAACTCTCGGCGGAGCAATTGCGTCCCGTCTGCGATCCGGAGAACCTGGAGTCGAACGTTCCCGGAGTCTACGTTGCCGGCGTAATCGTCGCCGGCTCGCGCACTAGCGAAATCTTTATTGAGAATGGCCGCTTTCACGGAAAATTGATTGCCGCTCATCTGACCCAGAAGCTTGGCGGTGGAAATCCCAATTTGCCGCTTGACGCCACCTAGGATCGAGCACGAGCATTTCTGAGCCGTTCGTCCTGAGGCGAGGTGTATGTGAGTTTCGCGATCTTGCAGGCTGCGCTTCGTCGGGGCATATCGCCGACTCTCTCGCTATTGCTCTCGCTGACTCTTGTTGTCTGGGTAAGCGCGGCTGAAGGGCCGCGCAAGAGCGGGCATACGGGCGCCAGTTCGCCCGCCAAAATAGCACCAACCGAACAACTTCTCAGCGCGATCATCCAGTCCGGACGCCTTGACGACCTTCGCTGGCCAGACTTCCCTGACTATCGTGCGCATGTGGATAATTTCTATCGTCCAACCGGCTACGGCCTGGCGTGGATTGCGGATGGGAAGCCGACAAAGCACGCCCAGGAAATGGCTGCCGTGTTTGCACAGGCCGACAAGGAAGGCCTCAATCCCGTCGATTACGACGCTCCCCAATGGAGCGAACGCTTTGCCCATCTTGAGCAACAGCATATGCCGGCAGATGAAGCGCGATTCGATGTTGCGCTAACGGTGTGCGCGATGCGCTACATCTCCGACGTTCGCATCGGCAGGATCAATCCCAAGCACTTCAAGTTCGGCTTGGATATCGAACACAAGAAGCTCGACCTGCCCAGCTTTTTGCGCGATCTCATCTCCGAACCCAGCGGCATCGAGTCAAAACTCGCCAAAATCGAACCCCCCTTTAAGGAATACGCAGATACGCGCCGGGCCCTGTTGCGCTATGAGCAACTCGCAAAAGAAGATGATGGCCAACAATTGCCGCCTCCGCCGGGAATTGCGTTTGTTGGGAGTCCGTACGACGGAACAGCGCGCCTGACGACTCTGCTTCGCCGACTTGGAGATCTACCGCCCGATGTTGTCGTGCCGCCGGACGACAGAACCTATAGCGAAGCTCTATCAAAGGCGGTGAAGAAGTTTCAGGAGCGCCATGGTCTGGCAGCCGATGGCTACCTGACAAAAGAGACAGTCGCGCAACTGAATGTCCCTTTGAGCGATCGCGTCGAGCAGTTGCGGTTGGCCCTCGAACGGTATCGTTGGCTGCGCTATGAATTTACGCAACCGCCAGTGGTCGTCAATCTACCTGAGTTTCGTTTGCGAGCTTTTGATCGCGACGGCAAGGTAGGGCTGGCGATGACGGTTAATATCGGCGATGCCTATGATTTTCAAACACCGGTGTTCGAAAACAACATTCGCTACCTGGTCTTCCGGCCGTACTGGAACGTGCCGCCTCGCATCTTGCACGATGAGGTCATTCCTGATATCCAAGACGATCGCAATTATGTTCACGATGGCAATATGGAGGTGACGACGATCGATGGAAAGGTCGTCGCGACCGGAGCGGTCAGCGACAGCGTTTTGCAACAGCTCCGTGCCGGCAAGTTCACGGTGCGAGAGAAGCCTGGTCCCGAAAATGCACTGGGTCTGCTCAAGATCATCTTTCCAAACGACCACCACGTCTATCTACACGACACGCCCGCGAGCAAAGATATGTTTTCCGGTGGTCCGGGAGCCCAAAGTCACGGGTGCATTCACCTTCAGAAACCAGCGGAACTCGCAGCCTGGTTGCTTCGCGACAAACCGGAATGGACTCTAGAGCGAGTGGAGCAGGCGATGCATGAGGGACGCGATAACTTCACTGTGAATCTGACAAATCCGGTGCCTATCCTGATCATCTACACAACCGCGATCGTCGAAGATGACGGTGAAGTTCACTTCTATCGCGACATTTATGGCCACGACGCCGCGCTTGACACTGCGCTCGCCAAGGGCTACCCGTATCCGAAATAAAAGAAACCTAAGGCCTGATCTCGATTGGCGTCCCGTCGCGTACGGCGCGAAAGATCTCGTCAATCTCCGAATTCGTGACCGCAATGCAGCCATCCGTCCAATCGCCCGGGGTTTGGTTTGCGGCCAGTTGGTATCCATTCGGCAAGCCGTGAAGAAAAATATCACCTCCGGGTGAAAGGCCGAGGTGGCGAGCCCGCGCCACGTCCTCAGGATTGGGATAAGAAATGTGGATCGAGCGGTGATAGAGACTGTGTTCATTGTGTCGATCGAGGATGTATTGGCCCTCAGGTGTCTTGTGGTCGCCCTGGTGGGTCTTGGTTCCGGCAGGATTTGCGCCCAGCGAGATCCGGTAAGTCTTCAGCGTCTTGTCGCCTTGCAGCAATAGCAATCTTCGCTCGTGCTTGAGCACGACCACCTTGTCGGGGATAGCTGAAGAGGGAAGCGGCGTATCGGTCTGCGCGGTTAGGCGACTCGGAAGGAGAGCAAGCAGGAATATGAGGGTAGCGGTCTTCCGAGTCATAGGCCTTGATCTTAGCTATAGGCTAAATCCTAACAAAGCGGTTCCAGACAGTTTTAGACATCCCCCTGATTTTTTCTCTTGACAACGTCGATGCGTAACCGTACAGTTACGCATTATGCGGAACCGCTCGGTTACATATCTACCTGAAACAACGTTTCACGCTCTGGCCGATCCCACGCGCCGCGCTGTTCTTGACCTGCTGCGTCAGGGCTCACGGCCGGCCGGGCAAATCGCCGAGGCGTTCCCAATATCGCGTCCCGCAATTTCCAAGCACCTGCGTCAACTACGGAAGGCGCGACTGGTTGTCGAAACCCGCAGCGGACGCCACCGCGTCTATCAACTCAATGCCGAGCCGCTGAAGGCAGTCGACTCGTGGATCGAACAATATCGTCAGTTCTGGCAGACAAATCTGGGCAGTTTGAAGGCATTTGTAGAACAGGAGTACGCCCGCGAGTTGGGCGAATCGGTCACCAAGGGCAAACAAAAATAACTCTTCAGGAGAAAGACAATGAAAACTCGTAAAACTCGCAATTTCGCAGCCGTCTTCACAACCCTCGTCGCAACCCTCGTCGTTCTACTGTCCGCCAGTCTGGTGGCGGCTGAGTCCGACGGACGCAAAACGTTTGACATGCTCAAGGGATTGGAAGGGAAGTGGTCTGGCAAGAGCCTGCAGGGCGAGGTCGTCGAAGTCACGTTTCGATCAACGGCCGGCGGCTCGGCGTTGATGAGCGAAATTCACGGACACGGTCCGGAAAACATGATCACGATGTTCCACATGGATGGCGACCGCCTGCTGATGACGCACTACTGCGGAGCCGGGAACCAGCCGCGTATGAAGGTCGTCTCCGCCGACGCGAAATCCGTCAGCTTTGAATTCATGGACGGAACGAATATGGGACCGGGCGACGCACGTATGCAACACGTCACCTTCTCTCAGCCCGACGCCGATCATCATGTCGAAGAGTGGGTACTAACCGGTCCCGGCGTCGAGAAGAAGGAGATCTTCACGCTCGAACGAGTGAAGTAGACCGGCAAAGTAGACCGGCGTTTCGGAGAACTTCAATGTCCAAAGCCAATGTCACTGTCACTACCGACCAGGACGCTGTCATCTCGGAGATCGAGATCGCTAGTCCAGCGGACCGCGTCTTCCGCGCACTGACCGAACCGGACCAGCTCACCCGTTGGTTCACCAACGAGAGCTGTCCGGTGAAGTTCTGGAAGATGGAGGCGCGCCTTGGCGGGGGTTACAGCTACGCGACTCTCCCGAGCAAGATGGATGTGAACGGGGTAAACGAGTTCAAGTGTTACGGCAAAATCGTGGAGTTTGATCCGCCGCGGCTGCTCGTTTATACATGGATCGCCAACTGGCATACGGACAAGCACAAGGAAACGACGGTGCGTTGGGAACTGACTCCGACGGCATCGGGTACCCACGTCAAGGTCACGCACAGCGGTCTGGCGCAGGATGCGCCGGCGCGCGAGGACTACAGCGGCGGATGGCCCGGTGTGATGGAAGGCCTCAAACAGTTCGCCGAACAAAGATTTTCGGCATAGTGTTTACGACTAAAACTAAAGACGAAAGGACGAATTAACGATGGCTACCTCTATGGCTACTACTATGGCGACCACAGCAATTGCTCCCGACCAGGACACCATCATCGGAGAAGTCTTCGTGGCCGCGCCGCCGGCGCGGGTGTTCCAGGCAATCACCGATCCCAACCAGGTGCCACGCTGGTGGGGCCAGCAAGGCTTGTATCGCATCACGGAATGGAAAGGAGATCTGCGGGTGGGAGGGAAGTGGTCGAGCGTCGGAGTTGGCGACGATGGTCATTCCTTCCGAGTGGACGGCGAGTATATCGAGATCGATCCACCCCGCTTGCTTGTCCATACATGGGTGGCCAGTTGGAGTGGCAAGCAAGACACGGTCGTCCGTTGGGAACTGGAACCGGCCGACGTTCACGGCCTGCATCCCAACGGACCGAAAAGAGCAGGTACAGGTACGCGCCTGACAATCCGGCATAGCGGTTTCGCTGGTAATCTCGATTCCGCAAAAGCTCACTCCCAGGGATGGCTGCGGGTGCTTGGCTGGATGCAGTCGTTTGTGGAGTCAGGCGAGACTTTGGAGACGCGACCGCCGGCTTCGGAGAAGTCGACGGTTTGAACGTGGCTCCTTCCCCCAGAGGTCCCAGGTTAGCGCCCAAAAGGACGGGCGCGAACCTGGGGCACTTTGACTGACACGACGACTGACACGATCTTGGGTCGGGTTATACTGAGGGAATGTCAGCGAGCGCCGACAAGACTTTCTACCTCGAGACCTTTGGCTGTCAGATGAATGCGCACGACTCCGAAAAGGTCGTGGGGACGCTTTTGCAGCAGGGATATCGTCAGGTGCCCACGGTCGAAGAAGCGGGGCTCGTGCTGTATAATACCTGCTCGATTCGCGACAAGGCGGAGCAGAAGGTGTTTAACCGGCTCTCCGACTACAAAAAGTACAAAGCGCAAGGCAAGCAATTTGGCGTGCTCGGTTGCGTGGCGCAACAGGAAGGCGAAAAGATTTTCGAGCGCGCTCCATACGTGTCGCTCGTGTGCGGATCGGCTTCTTACCGGAACCTTCCCCAGATGCTGGTGCAGTTGGAAGCGGGATCGCCGCGCGTCACGGGTCTCGACGACCGCGCGACCGACGAATGCTTCGAGACGGAATTCACGGCCCGCACGAATCCGCATCGCGGATACATCACGATCATCGAGGGGTGCGACAAGTTCTGCGCGTACTGCGTCGTGCCTTACACGCGCGGCAAGGAGCGGAGCCGGACATCCGCGTCAGTGCTTGGCGAAGCGCGGCAGCTGTCGGATCTGGGTTATACGGAAATTCAACTCCTCGGACAAAACGTTAACTCTTACCGTGATCCCGATGGAAAGAAAAGCTTTGCTGAGCTGCTCATAGCGCTATCGGAGGTTTCTGGCATTCGTCGGGTGCGTTTTACGACCTCGCATCCCCGCGATTTTGGGCGCGACATTATCGAAGCCATCGACGCGGTTCCAGCGCTCTGCGATCACGTACATCTACCGGTCCAAAGCGGTTCGACGCGCGTGCTCGACGCTATGCAGCGGCTTTACACGCGCGAGCAATATCTGGAGCGCATTTCCTGGATTCACTCTGCTAAGCGCGATATATCGATCACAAGCGACTTGATTGTGGGATTTCCGGGCGAGACGGAAAGGGAATTCGAGGAAACGCTTTCGCTGCTCGAGGTGGTTGGGTATGACAGCGTGTTTACCTTTAAGTATTCTCCGCGGCCGAATACGCCTGCTCTGAGCCTGGAGGATGCGATACCCGACGCGGAAAAGGCGCGCCGGCTGGCCGTTTTAAATGACAAACAAAAGCAGATCGGGGCGCAACGCAACCGGCGACACATCGGACAGATCCTTGAAGTGATGGTTGAAGGACGCAATGCGGCGCGCGGGCAGTGGGTGGGACGCACTTCGCAGATCAAAGTGATGAACTTTACCGCGCCCGCAGGCATCGAACTGGTCACCGGAAGCTACGTCAATGTGTGCGTCACGGCAAGTTTCCCGAACAGTTTGCTCGGAGAAATGGCTGGTTGATCATGGAAGTAGAAATGAAAATTCGAGGCCTCATGATGGACCCGGTTTCAAATATGCCGATCGTGCTTCTTAAGGACGTGGGCAGCGATACGGTGCTCCCAATCTGGGTCGGCGTGTATGAGGCGAATGCCATTGCGCTCGAGATTGAAAAAGTAAATACGCCGCGACCGATGACGCATGACTTAATCAAGAACGTCCTGACGGGTCTCGACGCGTTGGTACACAAGATTGTGGTTACGGAATTGAAGGACGACACGTTCTACGCCGTGATCTGGCTTGAAAGGGAAGGCCGCGTCGTGAGCATCGATTCCCGTCCCTCAGACGCTCTGGCGCTTGCCCTGCGTGTGGATTGCCCGATATTCGTCGAGGATGAGGTCCTGAAGAACTCGAAGCAGAATGCCAATAATCCGGTGCCTGCGGTGAATAGCGAGGAACTCCGGAAGTGGCTGGAAGACCTGGGCGACGACGATCTGGGCAAGTACAAGATGTAGGAACCGGCTATCAGCCGTCAGCTCTCAGCTTTCAGTTGCCGGCTTTCATTTCCCCAGCCGTCCTAAGAAGAGCGTTAGTTCATGCCTGATTCTGCCGAACAACTACAACGCCTTTACCTTGCGGGATTCGAGCTTCAGACTTTCGAGCGCTATCCGAAGTGTATCGGAGTAGTGCGCGGAGACTGTGTTGCGCTACTTGTACCGGGCGTGGATGGCGTCCAGATTCTGGGCACTCCTGGCTGGCGGATGGGCGAAGTCATGGGAGTGCTGACGGAAAAGGCCGGCAAGAAAGTCTTTCAAGCGAAAGACGAGACTCAGGAGGCTACGCCGGAGCGACTGGAAGCGCTGCAACAGTTTCGGGAGCAGTTGACGCAGGTGATCAAGGGTGAGCCGGAATCAGGATGAACCACGGTTCGTAGTTAACATAATACCTGTTATCGGACATTGCTACTGAAACTGATCCGCCCGTTGCACATCCGCCTCACTCCCCAGATCCGGTGAACACGATCCCTGGGTGGAAAAGCGTTCCTGCGATTCGGGTCGCGATGGCGATCAGCTCGCTCTGTCCGTAAAAAACCTTTACTTGCGGGGCGCGGGACATTTCGGGCAAATTGGCGGAGCGTCCGCTGCGGATAAAGGCGGCGCTGTCTTCGCTGGCGGTGACCGATGGCAGCTGCGGCACCAATTTTCTGGGATGGACAAGCAGCGATAGGGCAGTTCCCTGCTGCGCGGCGGTCTGCAAGGCCTCAAGCGTGTGAGCGTCTGCGATGGAGAATTCTGAAACGGCAGTACGCCGCAACGACGCGAGGTGAGCTCCGTAGCCTAACGCCCGACCCATTTCGTGAGCGATCGAACGGATGTATGTCCCCGACGTCACGTGAGCCCGAAAAGTCGCCCGGTCGGCAGTCGTGTCCAGAATCTCAAATTCCTTGATTTCCACTTCGACCGCCTTCAGCTCCACGTCCTGCTTCTTGCGGGCCAGTTTGTAGGCGGGAACTCCAGCAATTTTCTTGGCTGAGAACGGCGGCGGCATCTGCTGGATCAGTCCCTGGAACTTCGATGCCACGGTTCGCAACGCGCCACCGTCCAGAGTCACTTCCTGAGGCGTGGTGGTAGGCTCGCCATCGGCGTCGTAGGTGTCGGTAGCGAAGCCAAAGCGAATCACTCCTTCATAGGCCTTTTCAGAGTGCGCGTAGAACTGCGCCAGGCGCGTGAGATTGCCGAGGACAACCGGGAGGACTCCTGTGGCCAACGGGTCAAGCGTGCCGAGATGGCCGACCGAGCGCTGTCCGAGAATTCGCCGAACCCGATTGACGACATCGTGCGAAGTCATCCCAGACGGTTTGTCGATGATTACCACACCATTCATGAGGATTTGTTATCTGGTAATTTGTAATTGGTGATTGAGGCCAGTGGCTACAGTATCAGGATCAGAGACAACGGTTTTTAGATTGCCGATTACAAATTACAACTTTTCCAATTAAATGATCCCTCTTCGCGACGATCAACCGACCTTCTCGACGCCGTTCGTCAACTATTTCCTGATCATTCTGAACGTGCTGATCTTTCTGTGGGAATACTCGCTCGGAGTGCAGAGCCATCGGGCGTTGAACTCATTCATTGGGGAGTTTGGCATTGTTCCTCAGCACACGATAGAGGTGTTGACTGGGCACTCCTATGACGGCCTGGCGACGGCGATTGTGCCGTTATTCACCTCGATGTTTCTGCACGCGAATATCTGGCACGTGGCCGGCAACATGCTTTTCCTGTGGATCTTCGGCGACAACGTAGAAGACTACATTGGACACTTCAATTATCTCGCGTTTTACCTGATCAGTGGGTTGGCGGCAGGCGCCGCTCACATTCTGGTGAATCAAGGATCGGACGTCCCAAGCATCGGTGCCAGTGGAGCGATTGCCGGCGTGATGGGCGCGTATTTGATTCTTTACCCCAAGGCCCGCGTGCTGGTCTGGTTTCCCCCGATATTCCTCTTTCACGTTCCGGCCTGGATTATGCTGGGCTACTGGTTCGTAGTGCAGTTCGTCAGCGGAACAACGACCGCGATCGCAGAGACCAGCCAGAGTTCGGGAGGGATCGCATTCTGGGCGCATATTGGAGGATTTGTCGCTGGCGTCGTGATGATTAACCTCTTCCGCGAGCGGTCGCACCGCTATCGATATGGGACGTGGTAGGGAGTTGTCAGTTGTCAGCTGTCAGCTCTCAGCTGTCAGTAAAGTCTCAACGTCTCGGTGCGGGAGCGGGTCCAGGCGGCAGAATCTCTGGTTCCTGGGACGTCTTGGTGGAATCTGGAGCCGCTTTGATCTGCCGGCGGGTTACGAACCAGACGGCCGCCGTCCATGTGGGAAACAGGTCAGCTCCCGGAATCAGTTTCGCCGCAGCCGTGGGCAAGAAAGCCCAGTGCCATCCGAGCAGACGAATCATCGCGAACCCTACAATCAGATCGAGCAACGAATCCGCCGGAGATATCGCGCCTTCAATAAACATTGGGAAGGCGCCGATCTGCAGGACGTCGGCGGCAATGGCTACAGCCCAGGCCAAGCGGTGCTCTGGTTCCTGTATCGCGTTGAAATGGGCTTTGAACTGATCTTTGAATTGGTCCAGAACTGACATATTCCCTCGGCTCGCCGCATCTCGCTGCACAAGAGTCTGGCGAAACGTCACTAGGTTTGATGCTTAGTAAAGCCTGCGAGTCGCAGTTCACTCACTTGCTAGAGTACGCCTGCTAGAGTATGCCGATTGAAGGCGCGATTACGATCTTTTCGGCGGTCGTATTGTCCGGAAGAAGTAGCGCATCAATCACCGCGCGGGCCACGGTCTCGGCTGACATCATTTTGCGCCTTGGCGCTTTGGGCCAAAGCGTATTCCAGATCGCAGTATCGGTGGCGCCCGGCATAAGCGCAATCACTCGAATCCCCTTCGGACGCAACTCTTCACGCAACGTGTTGGTGAAGCCAAGAGCGGCGTGCTTCGAAGCGTTGTAGGCGGCCGAACCTGGGAAGACGCGCTCGGCAGCGATAGAAAGATTGTTGACGATGGTTCCACCGCGCTTCATGACGGCGAGGGCGGCTTGCGTCATCAGAAACAGACCGTTGAGGTTGGTGTCGATGACTTCCATCCACGTTGGATAGGGTAAGTCGCTGACCGTCCGATTCGCATGACCGATGCCGGCGTTGTTGACCAGAATATCCAGCGGTTTGTGTAGTCCGCGGACGAGAGCGAAAAGATAGTCCACCGATTGCGGGCTGCGCACGTCGCAGGATTGCGCCAGAACAAACAATTTCGTCTTTGTTTTCGCCGGGTTGTGACTGGACTGGAGTCTCTCGAGTTCAGCCCGCGCTTTGAGCAAAGCACGCTCATCTCGGCCGGTGATGACCAGATTGCATCCCTCCCGGGCCAGAGCACGAGCGATAGCAAGTCCGATGCCACGGTTGGCGCCGGTGATAAGGGCGAGACGGCCGGAGAGTGCGGATCCGCGTGGCATTGGCATGCGTTACACCATGCGCTACGGTTCAGCTTAGTCCAACCGTTGGGGTCTTTCGAGGAGATGTCTATATTTCGTCAATAGCGGTTCGGCAACAGCTGACGGCAAGAGTGTGATCGGCAACAGCACGCGATGGCATCAGACGCCGTTCGGGCGCTGGCGGATCAGCGACAGGAATTCGCTGCGCGTTTCTTCTTCGCTGCGGAAGCAGCCAAGCATGGACGACGTAACCGCGGCCGAATGCTGCTTTTCGACGCCCCGCATCATCATGCAAAGATGCCGCGCCTCGATCACCACTCCGACGCCTTGCGGTTCGACGGCGTGCTGAATCGCTTCGGCGATCTGCGTGGTCAGTCGCTCCTGTATCTGTAAGCGGCGCGAGAAGGCTTCGATCAGCCGCGGAATCTTGCTCAGCCCGATCACCTTTCCGTTGGGTATGTAGGCGACGTGTACTTTTCCAAAAAACGGCAGCAGGTGATGTTCGCAGAGGCTAAACATCTCGACGTCTTTCACGATCACCATCTCGTCATAACTCACGGTGAACAAGGCTTCGCGCAAGAGCGCTTCGGGATCTTCCTTATAGCCCTTGACCAGAAACTGCATCGCTTTCGCAACCCTCTCGGGGGTCCGCGCCAAGCCTTCGCGATCGGGATCTTCTCCCAGGCGAACGATCATTTCGTGGACAAGGTCCTCGTAGGAGGCGCTGGTCAGGGTCGTGGGTTCGGCTTTGGGCTCGATGGGCGATTTCATAGGGGGGCTGTCAACTAACGACGTTCTTCTCCGAGATACTCAAACGAATTCATCATCGTCTCTTCAATCCGTACCTTTTCTAGATGAGCCGGGTGGAAGCCGCGCTTCACAATATCGTAGATCGCGATGCAGAGGTTTTCCGTGGTCGGAACTTCCCTTTCGAACTCAGGCAGCAGATTCAGATTCTGATGGTCGTAGCGTTCGAAAACTTGCTGGCGCACAAAGCCATCCAGATCGACGAGATTGCAGACCATGCCGGTCTGCGGATCGACTTGTCCGCTGACGGTAACCTCGACCGAGTAATTGTGTCCATGCCCATAAGGATTATTGCACTTGCCATAGATCGCGCGGTTTTCTTCCTCCGACATCTCGTCACTGTGGAGGCGGTGCGACGCCGAGAACATGTATCGACGTGTGAGATGGGCTTTCATGCTTCTCCGTAGAAATCGACGAACAGATCAGGCGTCTCGTAGACGCGCACGCGATGCAAGCGCGCCGCGTTGAGTTTGGGAGCGAGACGCTGCCAGATGGCGATGGCAAGGTTCTCGGTCGTCGGAATCTGGGTGAAGAACTCGGGGACCTCTTTATTGAGGAAGCGATGGTCGAGCGCAGCGAGCACTTCCCTGCCCATGATGTCTTTCAGTTGCTTCAGATCGACGACAAATCCTGACCTGGGATCGACCTCGCCCTTCACCGTGACCTCGAGAGTGTAGTTGTGGCCGTGGCCATTTGGGTTGTTGCATTTGCCGAAGATGCGAAGGTTCTCCTCCGGGGTGAGAGCCGGATTGTGGTAGAAGTGCGCGGCGGAGAACTCGGCTTTGCGGGTGAGGTAGACCATAGGGCAGCTCTTATGTTTCTAGCTCCTGGCTTCTAGCTCTCGGCTTGGATTCCCGCTTTCGTTGGACTTGGAGTTGGAACTAGACTCGTTGCGGTTCTTTTTTGAGAGCTTGGCCGGACCGCCGACTGTATAGGCTCGGCCTTTCCATGATACTTGTCCCTGCGAGAAGGCGTGCTTTGAACGTAGCAAGAGGTAAGCGAATATCGGTGGACCGAAGGCGATGGCAATCAGGTTATTCGGTATGGAAAAGTGCGCGACTCGGATTCGGCGATATACCAGGAGCCACAACGCGGCGAAGACAGTCCACAAGAAGTGAACGGTCGCCGCTCCACGGACGGCGATGGCTAGCGAAATCCAGGCGACGAGCCACATGACCAGACTCTCTAACGCAAGAAGTTCTGGTTTCGGAAACAACAGCGCCAGGTTTTTCGTCCAGCCTTCGCGAAGTTGTGACCAGTTGCGATACATGCGCGTCCGGACGGCATCGCCGCCGTAGCGGAAATGAATGCGGTACCCGGCATTGCGGAAGCGGCGGGCCAGCGCAACATCTTCCAGGATTTCTGTAGCGATCGCGGCGTGCCCACCCACGGATTCATAGGCTGAGCGGCGAACGAGGATGTATTGCCCGTTGGCTGCGGCGATTCCTGATTTCTGATCGCGCACTCTATGCGGCGGAAAATGGGCCGTGAGTTCCGCAAAGACAACGGGCATTACTACCCTTTCTGAGAAGCCGACGACGATTTGTTCGGGAGAATACGACAGCAAATCAGCCTGCTCTCGTTTCGCTTCGTCGAGGGCGTTGGCCAACGACCCGGGACGATGGACGGTGTCGGCATCGGTGAAGAGCAGCCACTCCCCGCGGGCTTGTTGAACTCCAGCGATTACAGCATTGTTCTTCCCTGTCCAACCGGGCGGGGCAGGTGCGGGAGAAATAACGCTCGCTCCGGAAAAACTCTGGGCAATCTCGCGAGTGCGATCGACGGAGGCGTCGTCAACAACGATGATCTCGAACGCTACTCCGGCCTGAGTAACTAACGATTGCAGACATGCGGCCAGGTTCGATTCTTCGTCGCGCGCGGGGACGATGATCGTCACTTCTGGGACGCCATGGGGCAAAACTTGCGTCGACGTGGCTGGAAACGAATGATCCATTATAGTGACGAACACTTTTTCGTTATTATAGCGGTGTGAGACTTCGCTTCCCTGCCCCGGTATTGACGGTTGCCTTGCTGGCGGTCCTGCTAGCAATGATGATTGGCTGCTACAGCGGAGGCAGTCCGACTCGCATTGGCTCGAAGGCGCCGGACTTCACCGTGCAGGACTCCGACCACTCGGTCACGCTCAGCCAGTTTCGCGGGCAAGTTGTCGTGCTGAATTTCTGGGGAAGTTTCTGCCCTCCATGTGTCGAGGAGACTCCTTCTCTCGTTAGCATGCAGGGACGCTTGAGGTCGAAGGGCGTGGTCGTGCTGGGTGTGAGCATCGACGAGGACGACGCCGCTTACCACAAGTTTTTAAAGGACTATAACCTCAACATCGTTACCGTCCGCGACGGCGCGCACAAATCGAGCACTCTTTACGGCACCTTCGGCTGGCCCGAAACCTTTATCATCGACCGCAACGGAGTGATCCGGCGCAAGTTCATTGGTGCGGTGGATTGGTCGAGCTCCGAGATTACGGATTATTTGAACAAGCTGTAAGGAAGCTATCAGCTGTCAGCTCTCGGCTATCAGCTATCATCTGACGACGGGCGATTCCATTCTGTCGGCAGCGCCCCACGAGGTGCTGCGTTGTCACAATTTCACGCTGCGCAACCTTAGCGAATTCGTAATCACCGATACCGAACTGAAGCTCATGGCGGCGGCCGCTAGAATGGGGCTCAGCAGCAATCCGAACACCGGATACAACACGCCGGCGGCGATCGGTACTCCGAGCGAGTTGTAGAGGAACGCAAAAAATAAATTCTGCCGGATGTTGCGCATCGTCGCCTGACTGAGTTTTCGCGCGCGCAGGATTCCTTTAAGGTCTCCTTTAAGCAAGGTGATGCCGCCGCTTTCGATGGCGATGTCGGTGCCAGTGCCCATGGCGATGCCGACGTTGGCCTGCGCCAGCGCGGGAGCGTCGTTGATACCGTCCCCGGCCATGGCGACTATGCGGCCTTCGCTCTGAAGGTTCTTCACGATCTCGGCCTTTTGCGCTGGTAAAACTTCGGCCTTAAACTCTTCAATGTCGAGGCTTCCGGCAATCGCCTGCGCTGTAGCCTGGTTGTCTCCCGTGAGCATCACCAAACGCATCCCTTGCGCTTTGAGTTCGCGGAGCGCGCCACGGGAGGATGGTTTGACGGGGTCCGCAACCGCGAAATACGCGGCATATTTACCATCGATGGCCGCATAAATCACCGTTGAACCAGCGGAGTCGGGCGCTCGGACTGCAGCCTTGCTTTCGAATGCTCCCGTGGCGCGCATGAGCACTGCGTTTCCCAACGCCACTTTCTTGCCGTCGACCGTTCCCTGTACACCTTGGCCCGGCGTGGATTGAAAATCGACGGAATCACTCAAGCGCAATTTCTCTTCGTTCGCTTTTCGTACAATGGCCGCGCCCAGCGGATGTTCGCTGCCGCGCTCGAGGCTGGCAGCCAAACGCAGAATTTCGTTGCCCGACAGGTCTTGTAAAATCCCCGTCGTCGAGAAGGCCACCACTTGTGGTTTTCCCTCGGTCAACGTGCCGGTTTTGTCGAAGACGATGGTGTCGACTCTCTCTAGCGTCTCCAGAGCCTCGGCGTTCTTGATGAGGACACCAGCGCGCGCGCCGCGTCCAGTGCCGACCATGATGGCCATCGGTGTCGCCAAACCGAGCGCGCAGGGACACGCGATGATCAGCACAGCGACCGCGTTTACGATGGCATGCGCGAGGCGCGGTTCCGGACCGAACGTCGCCCACACTATGAAGGTCACGACCGCAATCCCAATCACTGCCGGAACAAACCAGCCCGCAACTTTGTCGGCCAGCCTCTGGATTGGAGCCCGCGTGCGTTGCGCCTGGCTAACCAACTGCACGATCTGCGCCAGCATGGTCTCACTGCCCACGCGCTCGGCGCGCATGACGAGCGACCCGTTCCCGTTCACCGTCGCGCCGATTACTCGCGAGTCCGCCGTCTTCGCGACGGGAACGGATTCGCCCGTGATCATGGACTCGTCCACGAGGCTCGATCCATCGAGGACCACTCCATCGACGGGAATCTTCTCTCCCGGACGAACTCGTAGCCGATCTCCCGGCTTCACTTGGTCGAGCGGGATATCGCGCTCCGAACCGTCTTCGCCGATCCGCCGCGCAAGCTTCGGACTCAGATCCAGCAGGGCGCGGATGGCGCTCGACGTCTGGCTGCGCGCGCGCAGTTCGAGTACTTGCCCGAGCAACACGAGTGTGACGATGGCAGCAGCGGCTTCAAAATAAACGTCCGGGCGGTCGCCCATGCTGCGGAATGATGCCGGGAATATCTGTGGGAACAGAGTCGCGACGAGGCTGTAAACATAGGCGACGCCGGTTCCCATTGCAATCAGCGTGAACATGTTGGTGCTGCGATTGACGATCGAGGCCCACCCGCGTTGGAAGAACGGCCAGCCACACCAGAGCACGACTGGGGTCGCAAGCAGAAGTTCGAGCCACGGCAACCAGCCGGAACCCCGAAAAGCTGTCGGCCGGATCATGCCGCCCATGGCGATCGCGAGCAGCGGAGTCGCCAGCACCAGACTCACCCAGAAGCGCCGCGTCATGTCACGCAGTTCGGGATTCTCTTCTTCGTCGGCCGTGACGGTGCGTGGCTCGAGTGCCATGCCACAGATTGGGCAGTGCCCAGGCGCCGGTCGAACGATTTGCGGATGCATGGGGCAGGTGTACTCGGTTTTGGTCGAAGGCAGAGCCGGCGATTCAGGATCGAGCGCCATGCCACACTTCGGACACGGGCCCGGCGCAGACTGCCGTACTTCGGGACACATGGGGCAGACGTAGGCGCGCGTGTTTTTTGATTTTATTGTGTCCGCGGATGGCTCGCCTGGCACTGCCTTCGCCGTGGCATCTTTCGCGGGCGTGGTCGACATGGCCAAACCCGGCTCGCCGAGCGATACCAGTCCAGATCCCATCGGTTTTGGCGGCGCGGCGAGAATCTTCTCAGGATTCGCCTGGAACTTTCCCAGGCAACCGGCACAGCAGAAGAAGTACTCTTTGCCTGCGTGCACTGTCTTGAATCTGGCGGTTGCGGGATCGACTACCATCCCGCAGACAGGATCTTTCGCCTTGCCGGCTTCGGGCCCAGAGATCGAGGCGGTGTTGGGATGAGCCATCAGTTCCTTGTCAGAAGTTTATACTGGGTGAGAGTATCGAGATTCGCGCTTGGCGGAACCCGGCTGTTATTAGATACTTGGAGGGTCATCATCGAACCTAGTTTTTGGGAGAAGCCCTAATGACCTACCTCGAAGCCGCTTACCGCTATCTGACTCCGCCGGGAGAGGCGACAATGCGAGCCATTGACAGTGTCCGCGAGGTCTATGGTATCCAGCGGATTCACTTCAACGAGAAAGAGCGGACGGTGCGGGTTCTGTTCGACGCCTCTCGCTTTAAGACCGATTCTGTTATGAAACTGCTGCGCCAAGCCGGAATCGACGTGCAGGATCAACTCGTTCTTGCCTAGAGTGATCGTTCTTACTAGAGCTATCTGGCGGCCACACAAGTGAAAACGGCCGAAACTACAAGAACTGCCTGAGGGGAACTTCTGCGGGATTCTAAGGCGGGAAAAAATGGGCTCCGCTCGTTTTCCCTGCTTAATCCTCAGGCATTACAGTGAGGACTCTCGGGGGAGGGCGGCCGAGAAATCGGGCGGAGACCCTATGGTCGATGCACGAAGTATTTGCAAAGGGGCATCCGGAAAGACCTCTGGCCGAAGTTGTTTTCCAAATGCCCCGTTGCGCGCCACTTCGTCTGCTCTAACGGGAAGCATGTCGCATGCCATTGCTAAAACCTTGCCAACACGCAGGAACTGAATCCGCGAGCGGGTAGGTTTTGCGCTGGCCCGGAAACTTTTACGCAAAGTTTACGAACTGGAGATGAGTCATTCGTCCGATTTCCAGAACTGGCGCGGCTTTTGGCGTGAACCTGGGTGGTAACGCGAAGCGATTCCGATTCTTTATTCACAATCCCACAGTGATTCGAATTGGGGAAATGATTCCGCTTCCGTTATAATCTTGAGACGCAATTCTTCTAAACGCGCCCGTAGCTCAATTGGATAGAGCGCATGGCTACGAACCATGAGGTTGGGAGTTCGATTCTCTCCGGGCGCACCATACGCCAATCCTGGCGGCTTTTTTCATTACTTGTTTCCCACTGCCAGCAGGACCGTACCGCTAACCTGTTTGAACGCTTCTGAACCCGGATCGATCAGCTCATAGTGTCCTGCATCTGGAATCTCGAGCAGTTCCGCTGACTCTCCGGTCTTTTTCTTCTTCCTCGAAGAGACGTAATCGCGGCTAAAGTCCGGTGGGACGGTGTCATCTACTTTGCCATGGATCAACCATTGCCGGGCCTGCGGAATTGCCAGTTCCGCCGGATCGGCCTCATGATAATGTTCCGGTACCGCGTCAGGTGTGCCACCGAGGAATTCAGCCACAGCGTCGTGGCTCAGGTGCAACGCGAAGGCCTTCCTCAGATCGACGAGTCCGGCCAGCGAGATGACCCGGCGAAGCGAACTTTCGTGCGCCCCGAGACACAAGGCAAGTTGGCCGCCCGCCGAGTGTCCCATAACGACAAGGCGATCGACGTCCAGGTGGAATCGGGAACGCTCCTGCTGAATGAAACGATAGGCGGAGCGGATATCGTCGAACGTCCCAGGCCATCCGCCGCCCGGATTTCCAACGCGTCGATATTCAAGGTTAAAAGTCGCGATGCCAGAAGCTCGGAGCGCCTCGCACAAGTGGCCGGCGTATGCCAGGCCATACTTCGCGCGCCAGAAGCCGCCGTGAATATTCAGTAAAACTGGATGCAGTCCTTTGACAGGAGGCAACCGCACTTCGAGAAACTGGTTGGGATCGGCGCCATAGGCAACGCGATCGTCGGGCGGCGGCTGCGGTTTGCTGAGAATATCTTCGGAAGACACAAGGGCATCACTCGCCAGAACAACTTGAAACTAGCTCTCTTTACTGGCTCTCTTTGCTAGTTCTCTTTCAGCTTGAGCTTGCTCTTGTTCTCTTCGATGAAAGCCTTAAGGTCGGGGACTGCGTTGAGCAGTTTGGTCCACTGTTCGTAGTAGAGCGTCACCGGAAAGCGCCCGAGTCCATAGACGCTGACGCCGCCCTTTTCACTCACACGAAACTCCATCGAGCGGCCAGGTTTTTTCTCAGCTTGTTTTTCCAGCTCTGACAAGCGAGCTTTTAATTCCTCATACGTTGGTTCGGTCATGAAGTCTCTCCTTGAATAGTCCAGGGTTCAATATATTTCAAATCGTCGTATTTCAAATTCTCGGTTGTCGAATCCTTGGTCCCTAGTTTCTATCATAGCCTGCCCCGGAAAATGCGTCCGCAGGTGGTGCCGTGCCCTGCCCGAAACCCAGCTCTTTTTGGTGCAAAATTCTTCATCCCGGGAAGCGCCTCTAAAGAAACCGCGGCATCTCGCGCTGCCGCAATAGGTTGCGAGGCGCGATAAAGGGGAGAATGGCCGCATAAATGCTAAACTATACTCGACAACGAAGATTCGCCGGGAGAGTCACAATGCCGAAAGCCAAGAAGTCGATTCTGGAAACCGTCCCCATGTTAGTGCTGCTCGGACTGCTCGCCGGGGCAGTGGGAGGCCTCGGAGTTGGCCTGGTGCAAATGAAAGCTGCTTCTTCGTCCTCGTCCAGCGCGACGAAGTAGTGCCTGATTTTCGCCGAGCAGAAGTTTCGCGAAGTCTATCGGCCACCTCGAATCAATCGCTTCGAATCACCGCTCAGCCTCTCGGACAAACAGCTCCGCCTTGTAGACTCCCTGTTTATTCACTGACTGGAACTTTTTCGGACTCGGACGGCGCACATCACACCTTTGTAGATCAGACCAGTGACGACGCTGAAAACTGGAGCGGGAGACGGGGATCGAACCCGTGACATCCAGCTTGGGAAGCTGGCGTTCTACCGCTGAACTACTCCCGCTCGCTCTCTCATTCTACTGCACTTGCCAATTCACTGACCACTTCAACGCCCCCGCACAAGCCCCCGCTTAGCAGCTTTCTGTCCCCCGCATTAGGTAGGAACGCGCCTAAATACTGTCCCTGAGCTTCCCTAGCCTGGCTGCGGTTGTGAACGTAGTGCATGGTCATGGATACATCCGACTGGCGGAGCATACGCTGCACCACTACCGGATCGCGCCCACTCCCTATCAGGAATGTGGACAGCCCATGTCTCAGGTTGTGAAACCCAAATCGCGGACAATCCTCTGTAATCACGCCAGCCGCTATAGCCGCTGGTCTGACGTAGTCCTGAACAATCATGCTGCCGAGACGGGGTTTCTTACCGTGCAACTTGGCCGATGCGAACACAAAGTCTGAGTCCGCGCTGTACGGTGTCTGCTGACGCCATGCCTGCAATAACGCGGCCAGCGTCTCGTGCATCTCAACTGGTGCTTTAGATGCCAGCGACTTCGGCGGGCCGAGTTCGCCATACACCCAATCGCGTCGAATATTGATCTTGAGTTTTTTCCAATCAATGTCCGACCACATCAGCCCGAGAGCTTCTCCAATGCGTGTGGCTGTGACTGCGACCACAACAACCAGGACCCGCACCAGGGGATCAGTGATTCCTTCCAAAATTGCGAAGGACTCTTCCGGGCTGAGACTGACAGCCTCGTAATCCGTGACCGTCGTAGCACTCACCCACTTAATCGGATTGCATTCCTCTTTTCGTGGGATCATGCCGAACTTCTGTCCGTGGTGGTAGACCGCAGACATTAGGTTCCTGAGCGGAGAGCGCAAGCCTTTGGACTGACCATCGAGCCACTCTTGAATTTCGACTGGCTCAATATCTTTCGCGATGCGTTCCGACCAGTAGTTGAGATGACTTGCATTTTTCTTATTGGTTTTTTTGGTGGATGCTGCTTTGTCTCCTCCCGTTTTGTTCTTGCCGTATGCGAGGTACCGTTGCAGCACTTCGCCAAACGTCGTTTTCGTGGGATCAGGTTTATCGACGAGCGTGTTCAAACCTAACTCGCCGATTTTTGCCCAACCCTCGTTTTCGGTCATGGTCGCCAACCCCACAACCTTCGAGCGTTCATCGCCGTTCGCGTTATACCAGCAAAACACTAACTTGCCTTTCTTCTTACGAAACCATCCCTTCGCCGCCATCAGAGTTTTCCCTTCTGGCTTCGGGGACTGCCGGTCGGGATAGTACCGCGTGCGGGTGCTGGTTGGCTATTGCTGCCAACGTCACTCCCACCGGCTGTAATGCCAGCGGAAAGTTCCGACAAACGGAAAGCCCACATTTTGCGCTTGGTTCCGGTGCCGAGACTGTAGGCTCCGCGCAACCCGCGACGTGCCAGCGTTAGGAGCAGGCGACGGCTGATTCCCAGAAAGTCGGCTGCGCGGTCTGCTCCGACAAAAGGTTCTAGATTTTGATCCGGCATCGGTTGCTCGCTTCTTTACGTCTGGTCTAGGTGCATCGGTCCCCCTTTCCTGGTTGTGTGTCTCTACCTGTATCTATACTGAGTTCGCGGATCGATTTTGATATTTATTTTTAGCCCTGCTGAACGTAGCTTCCAGACGGAGCCGAAGGCGTGGTCTGAACGTCTTCTTTCAACCCCACGCATGGGCCATACGGCGCTACCCCTGGTGCGACAGCCGGGCAATTGGTAAACGCATCGCCCTTTTGCGCGGCATCCTGCAATTGCGTCGTAAAGTTGGTAGCCGCTAGTTCGCTGTTCGCGTACTCCGAAGTTGAAGCCTGGTTCGTCACGGAGCCGCTTGGCGATTGTGGCGGAACTAAACCGCCTGTCGCCGGTGGTGTCGCTGTCGGTGCGTAGGTTGGAAACGTATCGCTGTTCGCTGGTCCGGTGTACGGGCCGTTGTTGTTGGTTCCTGAAATTGGCATGATTCAAATTCTCCTAAAGTTTGAAATTGAGGGAGCCAAGCCCGGTTAGACCTGGCTCCCTGCTTCGGCAATTTTGGAAACAAGGTAGCCGATGAGCCTTGTTTGAGTTTCGCGTCCGTTAGAATGCATAGCCTGGCAACGGATCGCGCCCGCTCAAAACGGGTGAGGAGTAGCCAGGTCATCTTGTGGTTCAAAGTCGAGTTGTTGCTGCGGTTTCGTCGCCCGCTTTTTGCGCGTCCCTGGTGTCTTCGCCGTCGCTGCCTTTTTCGGCTTTGCGAAGGGTGACTTGAACGAAACACAATCGCATGATTTGCGCACGCACGATGTTGACGTGCAGCAAGGGAAATCCGCCTGGCCGTCCGCGTGTTTGCATCTCACCGGAAGCAACCGGCGATCACGCGGACCCGACAAGGTTCCGCACGTTCGTTCCCAAAGAAGCTGGCGGTCGTTCGGCAAACCGTACTCCAGAACGAACAGCGTGGAGCGGGTTTTCAAAGTGCGACGGACGAAGCAATGCTGAAAGCGTTGGTGACCGCATCGCCCACACTTTTCCTCTAACTCCACTTTCGGCGATTTATCGGTTTCGTCAGCGGTTTGCGCTACGCGCACAGCCTGGTCGCGTAACGTGCGCGGTTTGTAATCGAAAGCTGGCATCTAGTCGCCTCGGAATCTTTCCCGCAGTGCAGCGATCAGCGCTTCGCCTAATCCGGTAGCGATGCTGATCTCGCTTATGCTGTGTTCTTCGCGGCTCAACATCTGCCAGCAGAGATAGAGTTGGGCAGCCTGCTCGGCGGTTGTCGGACGCGGGCATATTCCGCGCCGAATCGGTGTGATATTGCCTTTCGCTTTTAGTTGCTTCGTCATCTCTATTCCTAGTCGGTGCATAGTGCGTAAATTGATTGCCCCTTGCGATTGAGCTGGGGGAGTGTGATTACCTGGCCGCTCCGTGTGAGCGCGGTCAGGCAGCGGTTAAATTCTTCGAATGTGCCGTCGCGGTCAACGTTCGCCGCTCGGCGTAGATCGTTGCGAGATGCCGTTCCTTTTTGCAATCGCCGTAACAAAAGCTGCGCCATAGCCGAGATTGCATTCTTGGCGTCGGGCGTCCATAAGAAACGACGAAGAGCAAGCTGGTGTTCCCCCCACGCAATCGACCGATTGACCATCTCCAAAGTGATCTCGCGAGAGCCGGAAAAAATGCAACGCATGAGCACATCAACTTTCGCGTGTTCGTGCAGGCGACGGGCGTAAGCAAAATCGGGCTGCTCGGGATCGCCGTTGAGAACGAGCGCGAAGTCTCGCATTCGTTCGCGGGCATCTTCCGTGATGGTTGGAATCGTGAGAGTTGTCGGCAACATCTCCCGAATCGTCTGCATTACTTGACGTTCTCGGGTTAAATCGCGCTGCTCCCACTCTGGTACCACCGGCTGACCGGCAGAGAAGGCGATAACGAAGCGGCTCAGCAGGCCGTCGCCCGTCGCTCCGCGTAGCGCAAAACCTTCGCGGAACGTGCTGCGCGTACCTTGCATGAGTACTGACAGGTGGGCGTCGTCGCTCCCATGCTTTTTGTTCGTGAGTGAGCCTGTCCAAAGCGAATTACTTTCGAAGCACGTTTTCAAACTGCTGAACACCGTGCTGCATTGCTGACCGCTCACCTGGAGTAGTTGCGAGAGTTCATCCCAAACGCAGATTGCATAGGGATTTGCTTCTAGTTCTTTGGCGAGAAATTGGCCCGAACCGATGCCGGTACCGTTCAAGATTTGTAACTCTCGTGTGCCATCGCCGAGCACCGTTCCACGAATTACAGGTAACAGGCATCCACCTTCAGGAGTGTTACCCGCGATTCGTTTCCACGATTCACCCTTGCCGCTTTGTGGATGTTCGGAAAGCACTGCCAGGTATCGACGTAGGGGTAAATCAGGGTGACGGGGAAAACCGAACTTGCCGTCTGCGATTGCGGCCAGCACCAGGATGATTTCTTCGCGTACAAATTGCGGAGGAATGCCGGTTCCGTTCGTGAGTAAGAAAGTCAATTCTCCGATGTAGTCGCCATCCAGCGCCGTCGCAGGCCAGAGCGGAATTGATTCCTCCGGTACCTGGTCGGCCTCGATGGTTTCAACAGTTGGCTGCACGGAGAACCCAAGCCACTCGCAGAAAGTAGAGAAAACCGCGCTGCCTAAGATCTCTCGCAGTCGCCCGCCACCGATGGTTTCGTCGCTGAGCGCTAACCGCTCGACCGTGGTTTCGACGCAGGTTAGCCGATCCTCAAGTTCTTCATCTTTTGCGGCTGTGGCAACGGCCTGCACGAACTGGCGGACTTTTTCCAGGGGCCAGCCGCGCCGTAGCAGGAATCCCGCCAGCGCGAGTGCAAAGTCATGCCGCACGCCCGTTTTCGGATATTGACGGACCAGGAGCGTTGCAGCCGCTAGTTCGGCAACGGCGCGAGAGAGAATTCCCCCCGCGATTGTTGGGAGTTCGCCGGTCGCCTCATGCCACACTAGCTGTTCGCCGGTTTTGTCGTGAAGCGATGGTGGCGCGACGGTCTGGCCTACGGAGCGGAGTTCGACCAGGCATTCGCCATCGAATTCGAATTTCTTATGTTCAGGTAGCGGACTTCCCCGAAACCAGTAGTGACTTTGCGGATTAGTCGGCCTGCCACTCTTAAATCCAGTCACCGGCAGAAAGTAGGGAGCCAGGGCCACAGCTTCGCGACAATCTAAGTCGGCATCGACTAATCCCTCACCCCTCGCGCCTAGCAACAATCCGATGTTCGAATCCGGCGAAAACAAATCAGGAACGTCCGCTGCTACCACCCTCAAAGTTTGCCAGCCGTCACGGCCTGGATTCTTTGATCGTGGCAACACGGGTATGGGCGACCAGCCAGCGGCAAGGTAGTCGTAGGCAGCGCGGACGATCTCAGGTTGTGCGGCTACGGTCATTGCGCGACCGGCTCCGCATTGCGATCAGAGTAATGAACGCGCTTCCAGGCATCGATCTCTAGTCCGATCAATTCGTTGAGACACGCTCGCTCAAAGCGGTACTCTGCTTCAGCTTCTTCACACTTGCGACGGGCGGCCTGCACCCGTGCGGTTTGCTCGATTGTCGCGAGACGTTGCGAGCGATACGTTTCTTCGTTACGTTCTACTTGCATTGCTTGCCTCTTAAAACCTGCGGCCTGGTTTCACCTTGCCAGATAAGGCCAGGCCGCAGTCTTCGTTGTTGTTGTTCAGGAAAAACCATTCACAGCTCTACGATCTCTTGAAACTTCCAGCGGGCCACTCCCGCCAGCACCAGCACGGAGCGATACGGAATCAGGCGCTTCCCGCCTAGTCTCTTCACCGGCAGTTCGCCGGTGGCAATCAAGTCTTCGACCGTCGCACCATCGACCGAGAGCAATCGTGCGGCTTCTTCTTCGGTGACTAGCACCGGCGGAACTTCGTTTTGCGGATGTACACGCATCAGGTCACCTTCAGGACTCGCGAGTCGTTCTTGAGTCTGCGGTCAGCCTACTGCGGATCAGAGGGAGGCTCAATGTTGCGTTTGTTGCAAATTTGTTGCGCAACAAATCGTGGATACTGAGGATGATCTAGCTTACGATCCTTCCCCGAGCACGTTCCTCACGGCGACGGTGAGATTGGCGGAGTGATGCGGCACTGAAAGGCTCTCCGTCAGGTTTTTGCCAGCGAACTGCTTCACGGTGAAAGAGGCCGTGCGTGGTTAATGTTCCGGCCGCAAGTTCCGTGCGGTGATCGTCGATGATTTTCTCAGCGAGATCAACTGTCTTTCCTTGCCATATCCTCGGTGTGACGGAGGTAGGAATCGTGACGCTGACCTGTTGCTGGTCTCTCTGCTCCCTGTTCTGTTCTCTCTTGCTGGCCTGGCTCCGTCGCTGGCTGTTCTCGCTGCCTGGCTTCTCTTCTATGCCAATCAAGGTTTCGTCCTGGCCGACCACAATATCGGGAGCGCCGAGCCAATCAGTTGGAGCGTCTACCACCTTCGGCAATTCGATCTTCGGCGAGTCGAGCCAGTCGAGCGGGACAGGTTTTTTCTTTGCCATGCGATTCCTATTGAGTCTTTGCCCGTTGCGCACCAGGTCGAGGATAGACAGCATCGAAAGCAGCCAGCTTGGCATCGACTGCGGTCTTATGCCAACCAGGAACCGGAATCCATTCGTAGTCGTCGCGAGGGAGGTAACTTGCCGACCAACCGCCCCACTTCCCTTGCTTCACGACAAAAATCCTGCCTTCTTTTTTTAGACGGAGATTGCCGTTCAACGAAAGTTTCCAATTCAGGGTAGGAAAGCGGGTTCGACGGCCTGCCCAACCCTTGAGTTCCCGCTCACGCAATCGGGGCGTGCTGAAGTCCTGGGTCAAGTGTTCGGCGCATACGCAGCCAACCATCACACGGCGCTTCGCGCGGCGATTCTCCAACTCATGCACGTAGCGGACATGGGGAAAGCCACAATTCTGACAAACGAAGTTGGCGCTGAAGTTATCTATCGTTGCGACCAAAACCCAACCAGCAGCGGGAAGATCGGCGCGACGAAGAAACTGCTCACGGCTCAAAGTGGAGGGATTCAAACTGAAGTCAACCCAGAACGCGATCCTATGACAGCAATCAAAGCGTCGTCAAATCGTCGGCAGGATCTGACTACGATTTATGTCTGTCGTTCTACTCCGCTTAAGTGGCAATCGTCGTCAATTGTGGGGCAACCCCTCCCCTTGCGAGCGGGGATCGAGGTCCGAATCGTCGGCGCGAATCGTCATCAACTCGAAGGTAGTCAACCCCCCCCGATGCCAGGGGAGGAACTCAATTCGATTTCAGAATTCTACTCGATTGTAAGTTACTGAGGTAGCTGGAGTTACTAGTATTATATATAACAAAGGTTTTTCACATCATAAGAGAAAGACCAAATTCGGGGGGGGTGGGGGGTAGGTACCCCGTTTTGAAGACGATTCAAAAATCACCCAACTACGATTCGCCACCGGCTTTTATATCTAATTTCCTCTCGTACACCTGGCTCCGCGTGTCGTCGATTTCTCTGTCACCAAGGTGACTAGAACTTTCTAACTCATCGTGTGACATTCAATAGCGCATGACAATTTCCACGAACGAAATCGCGACTTCGCCTTATGCCTGGTGGCATAAGCAGCAGACGACTTCACCCTCCGAGGACGTTTCCCGCCTGGTGTCCGTGCGCGAAGCGAGCAAATTTGTGGGATGCAGTTCTGCTCACTTGCGGAGGATGATCGCAGCCGGTCTGCTGCGCAGCGTCCGCTTTGGGGACAAAGGTAGTCATCGAATTCCGTGGAGTGAACTTGTACGAATTAGCAAACTGAAGGAGCAAAAGAATAATGCCGAATGATTTTTCTACCGAACTGTTAGATGCACGCCCCAGCAACGATGACCTTGAAAAAGTCGCGTTCGACGCGTTGGAAACCTACACTGTCGCAGCCAGCAAGGGCGAACTCAGCACCGCAGCATCCGCTCTACGGGTCCGTCTCGCTGCACTGAATCAGCGTACCGAACGTGAAGCGGAACGGGAGAAACGCGACGAACTTCTCGCGTCTGCCGATCCGTGCGAACCCGAAACCTGGTCACCCGAACTAGCGAATTTTATTCGCAGGTACACCGACAACATTCTTCTCCGACTAGATCAAACGAGGAAACTGCACGTGAAAGACGAGGTGATTCAATGAGGGTTGAAGAACTACAAACGACTAGCTCGCTGGCCGATCAGGAGCTAGAAAAGCAGCAAGCTACTCTCCGCAAACTGACGCTGGAGTTGGAGCGAGTCGGCGACAGCTTAGCGCCTGGTGATTACGCAGCCCGTCGTGCTGCGATCTCACAGCAAGAATCAAGGGTCAGTGCAGCATCGCGGATCGCCTGTAACAAACGAATGGAACTGGACGCAGAACGCCAGCGCGAAATCGAACGCCTGGCGCGAGAAAATGCCGAACGTCTCTATCAAGCGCGACTCAACGAACTGCGCTCCTGTGACGCTGAAATCTATACCACCAGGCAGACGATTGCCGAATTGCAAAGCAGGTTGCCGGTTTTGGCACAGAAGAAAAATATTTTGCTCTACGAAATTGACAAAGCTAAATCAGCGCTACCGGAGATAACCCATGTCTAGTTTTCACGATATTTTTGGCGAAATGCCAGCAGAATCAATCTCAATCCCGCCGTGTCCGGGCATCGACGAAGCACGCGACACTAAACGGCTCGCCCGCAATCCGCTGCACCAGGAGCACGCAATCAAAGCGATTTTCGGAGATGAATTTCTCGCCATGATGAAAGCAGAGAATCCGTCGCCAGCAATCGAACCGGCTACCTCAACGTATCGCGGACAACCGTCACTGACCGCGCCAGTTCCCGAACGGATCAACGATCCGCGCAAGCCGGTTTGCGCTTGCGGTTGTCAATTTTGCAGGACGCAGGATTGTATCAATTGTGATGGCGACGAACCTTGCTCCCAGAGTCACGGCGGTTACGAAGTGGCAATCCTAGACGTTGGCGACCAGATACGAGAAGAATTCGCGTCGGCACTTCGGACAGAGGTTCGCCGACAGATTGCGCGTCCGGCGAAGAAAGTAAATCGCAGTCGCGAAGCAGAGTTTCTGGAAAAACACTACGGTTACGACGCCCTGGTAGGTCGATTTCACCGCTAGGGCTAAAGTTTTCTGCGATGTGGCGTGAAAGCGCACCGGATTTCCTGACCGGACAGAGACACAAAGCGGAAAACCCCTTAGCTAACGCACTGGCTGCGCTTTGGGGTTAATTTTGTAAAGTTGCCTGCCCCGGTGCTTTGCTCCCGTTCAAAGACGGGCAATCGAGGGTTCGGGGAGTACAGGCGCGGTGCAGCGCCTTCGATTGCGAATTCTTTGCTCCCCGTGGTTGGGAGGTCCAAAAGCCACATAGGGCAATCGGTTCGCCGGTTGCCTTTTTTACTATGCAGACCTCAGAGCGTTCTGTAGCGTGTTGACGGAGCACCCCAACTTCCTAGCGATGGGTCGCAGCCCTAGCCCGTCGCGCTGCATTGTGCGGGCTTTGTGCACGTCTACCTTGACCGGCCTGCGTCCAAGAGTCGCCCCTTGCTTTACGGCACGCGCTAGACCGGCTTTCGTGCGCTCGCTGATCGTGATCCGCTCTTGCTTTGCGACGGCGGCCAGGACGCTCAGAACGATGCCGGTGGTCATTTCGTTGCCAGTGTCGAGAAACGGTTGCGTGTAGCTGCGCCAACCGACATTCCACTTTTTCAGTTCTTCCAGGTATCCAATCGTCTTAACGATGCCCTCGCGGCTCAGACGATCCAGCGCCCAGAACAACAGTAGGTCAAATTGCTTCTGACTCGCGGCTAGGAGCATCTTCGTGAACTGCGGACGTTGTCGCTTCCCCGATCCGCTAACAGTGTCTACGAACTCAAAGACGATCTCCCACCCCTGCTGGCGGGCGAACTCCCGCAACTGCGCTAACTGATTCAGTTCGTCCTGCTTCTTTGTCGAAACCCGAGCGTAGATTCCAACGCGCATAGTCCCACCTCGACTGTAAGCGTATCAAGAATTGTACAATTGTCAATACATTTGTTTTCGTCTGTAACCCGCTGAATCTGCTAGAGCGTTTTTACGACCCTTTGTTGATACACCCGGCTTACTCCAAGGCTTGCGCCGATCTAGCAATCCCCTCGCCAGACGTTGTGGAAAAGTGTCAGGAAAATGATTAAATATGGAACGCAAGTTGCTGATATGACGACTATTTACCTAATAGGTACACAACCGAATTTTCGATGGGAAATCGCCGAGCAGCCCACCTGACATACAAGTGAAAAATACGGGATTCCGGGCGCACATCCACGAACGAATTAACCGCCTGGTGAAATAAAAAATGCCAGGGTCACGCCCTGGCGCGTCTGGCGGTTTGTCGGAGAAGGTACGCACAGAGACCTTACGAGCTTTCTCAAAACGGGTGTGGAATCCTCGGCCCGCCCCCGTTTGAGTCCGGCCCGTCACGGTTGAAACAACATTCGGGCCGAAACTTTAGGCGGCACCACCTCGTTCTTCTATCGAATCACTATCCGCCAGCTCTTCGATGCCATCCATAAGGATTTCTTTGATGTGTTCTAGTCCGTCATCTAGTAGCCAATCGGTGGCCCCGATCTCTACTCCGAATTTGTCGCCCAACCGGCAGAGAGCTACATCGGCTTCGTGCTCCAAACGTTCGAGGGCCGATTCATCGCCGGACCTCACAGCGTCACGGAACTTGATTGAATCGATCTTCCACAAGTCGAGCTTCCACACGCGCATCTTGGCATCGAGGAAAGTGCCTGGTTGTAGGGGAGTTCTCGCGGAGGTGGTTGTGGTTGCGGCCTTGCCTGGCGGCTTGGCCTTCGTGACAGGTTTGTTCTTCATTTCTACTGCTCCTTCGTTACTTCGGAATGTGTTGCATCGCAATTCCTTTCCGCCTGACCGGGGAGGTCGGCATTTCGAGCAGCAATGATTTGATGACTGCCCACGGAAAAAGATGCGGGCAGCGGGCAGCGGTATAATCCCCGGCGCGGCCAAACTTGGCCCGGAGGATCAGCGTGGACAATCTGGTTCTAGTTGCGAATGGTAGATGGCAGTACGTAGCGAACGCAGTAACTCTCGCACTTGATAAATTTATCGAAGAAAGCCGCATCACGTTGCCGGTGAAAGTGCTTGTTTTTGGAAATGGCGGCGATGATGATTTGCTCTTGTATTTCGAGATAACGGCAACGCCTTCCATAAGAAATGTTTCGTTTTTTTACCCTGGCGATCCTCAGAATAAATTGCCTCTGAGGATAACGGTCACTGAAATAGTCGGTGCCGTTGGTGGGAGGATCGAATCTTGGGATTTAACTGCTTTTCCTACCGTCTGACTTTCAATTCCCGACCACGATCTCTATTCCCTCTCCTGGTCTGCCAGCCAGCGCAAACCCGTCCGAGGCCAGCGCGGAGGTTTTCTAGGAGTAAAATCCTGCAATGACATTCCTGTTTAACAGCCGGGGCCAGCACATCGCGAACATGGTTGGAAAACAGCTCCACGCGCCTAACGGCGAAAATATCGGGCATTACCTTGAAAACGAGAAGATTTTCATCGATATGCACGGGCGATATTTGGGCGAAATTATTTCGACGAATCGACTGATGTACAACCGATCTTCACCACATCGGGGTATGAGCTACGGCAATTATGGAAACTATGGCAACGTCGGAAACTACGGAAACCCCGGAAATTATGGAAGCATCGGCATTATCGCTGGCTTCGAGGACGTTGACGCTGCCTGGTTGAAATAGTAACGGTCCCCCTTCAAGCCGACGCCCTGGTTGTGAACGTGACTCCGCACTTCGGGCAGCGCACTTGATCCGTACTGATGCGGAGCAATTCAGCCGGTGGAATCTGATATCCGCAGTTGGAGCATGACGTAGCCAGGGACGCCAGCACTTTTTCCAGGTTGATCTTTTTACGGGCGGGCATTCGGGGATTCTACCGCCGACATGCCTGTTGATGTTCGATAAGTATTCGCCGTCGTTGCGAGACGCAAAAATGGCATAAACATAAGAAACTAAAGATAATATAAGCGAAATGCAGTTGACTCAGGGACAGCACGCGGAGTACGATTCCGCGTTGAAAGCACGATCCTCCGTTTATTTTCAACGGGGATCAACGCGGAGGCGTGAACGTGACAACTTTCTCAACGGAATTCTGGGCCGCAACTGGCGTAGCTATCGTGACGTTAATTTTAGGCCTTGGGGTGGCAGTCGGTATGGACACTAGAACCAAAGGCGAGTATGTATTTGTCGTTGCGTGCTTTTGCATTTGTTGGTTAGCAATCGTTGTCACCGTCGGACTTTGGTATTTTGATGCAACGTCGCCATCCTTTCAGCGATTGCTAGTCTCAGGGCTATTCGTCGCAGCCGCGACAGTCGGTGCCCTTGCGTCTTTAAATTGGGCCACAGACAGGCATACGCGCGTTATGTTAGCAGAAACAGGCCCCCAGACAACTTCAAGCCCTGTTCCTTCTGTTAGCCCTGTTCCCACTGTACCGTTACCGCAAAGTAAACGAGATTCAGTTAAGCCTTCATCGCCCTCAAAGGTGGCAAGTAAAAATGGGGCTACGGCTAGCTTGGAGATGGAGATAACCCCAACTGTAGATTTGGCGGGGGGCAAACTGTATGTAGACCTTAACTTTGTAAATGTAGGGCAATTGACCGCTAGACGGGTAGTCAGACTGCAACGCGGGGCAGTAGCAAGTGGGTTTCAATCGAAAGAAGAAGTTGACAAACTATGGGATGAATTCCAAGGATGGAATGAGAAGGAGCCCCTCGGTGTTAACGACATTGGAATTAAGCAGAAGGGTTCGTGGAGATACGAATATGCTGATCTGTTCAAACACCCCGCCGACCCACGCTTATTGAAGGCTATAGATGACGGGAGCAGCGTTCTATATATTTTCATCGTCATAAAGTACAACGACGATGTGCATCCGCTTTTGCAATCAACTGCGTGTGTGGCATATACGAAGGGCTCTACTATCACGTGTCAGGGCCACAACACGATGCCTTTGTGAATTTCTTGAAGTGCCACGTCGTTTCATCAAAGTAGGCCGGAAGATGCCTGGCATCTGTTAGTGTTTCTGGCGGAGAATAATTCCGTGGGCAATCGGCAACGTATGGCCAAACGATCAGTTTCAGTGACGGTCAAGATGACCGACGAAGATTGGAAACTCCTGAACCAGGCCGCTGCGCTACGCTGGCCGGATGCGGAAATTACCAAATCGGCAAAAGTTCTCGGTTTGGCGAGAATGGCAGCAAGAGAGCTAGTGCCACAGAAAGCATCTAAGAAATCCTAGGAATCTCCACCAGGATGCCCCTGCTTTTGCGTTTAGAGCCTCTAGGAGCGCGAGAGAGGCGCGGGATGGCCCTAAGCAGCACTATAATCGGGGTGCGAGCTATCGGACTACCAAGGGCCGCTCGGGTTGAGGGGATTTCGGGCGGCCTTTGAGGTCCGCGAGTCCATTTGCGCAAGGTAGGCCATCCAAACTTCCGCCGCCGGGGTATACGAGGGAGTCTCTTTCCTCAAGTGGGCCGTGCTGAGCGCCTTTCAGAATGTGGGCCGGTCTCGCCGGAGACAAGTTTCGCCGCAGCCACTTTTCTGAGTCGCGCAGTATGTTCCTGAAGGGCGGATTTAAGTTCGGAAAAAATTGATTCCAGCTCATCGGGGCTTCGGGCCACGATGGCCTTGGCACACAATTCCCTGATTCGGTCTTCCAATCGTCTGAGCACTACCACGCCCCAATTTAGGCTATCCACGACTCGGCACTATTCAATACGGTGCATCATGTAGAGCAGCAATTCAGGGATTCAGACCTTCCCGCTTGGGTCTTGATTGTAGGCGAGGAAAAGGGGCGGTGCAGCTCAATGCCTCGGATACGAAGAGCATAAACACCTGGTCCCAACGGGACACGGTGTCGGTTTTTGCGGCGAAACTCCCCCTGGAACCAGGTCACAAATCCCGTTCGTTTGCCTGAGTTATCATGGGGCGGTGAAACTGCATCAAGTAGGCACAATCCACAACCTGTATCAGCAGCCGTTCGAGGTGGTGTTGGACTTGGACGCCACGGGCGACGGTCACTTGTCTGGCTTCGTCAATTTCCAGGGTGAGAATCTACGACCGGATGGATTTCCGGTGGGACAGAAATTCTCGATTATCACTGACGACCCAAGAGGCGATGTTGTGCAGGAATTCATGCATCTCACCATCAAATTTGTAAGCGAACGAACTGCCCAAGTGACGGGACACATCCACGGTAGCCGTGCGCAGTTTCAGAATGTCAACACGGTCGCAAATGTTCAAGCTGAACTGGATGACCGTTTTGCTCAAATGGCAATCGAAGAAGCCCAGAGGAGCACGCCCGAAGATACTCAACCTCGTCCCAAGGTCGGTGCGGTTGCAGTGAAGCACGGTCAACTGTTGGGTAAGGACTGCCGAACCGCTGTAATGTCGAACGGCAAGATGAATGGGCAGCATGCGGAATTTCGCCTTAGCACCAGGCTCAGTGGTGCTGAGCTTGATGGTTGCACCATCTATACGACATTGGAACCATGCCTCAATCGTGGCGATCCAAAGGTGTCATGCGTAGACAGGTTGATTTCATCGAAAGTCGCTCGTGTCGTGATTGGCGCTCTTGACCCCGACCCCCGTGGCAACGGGCTGAGGAAGCTTACTCACTCACCAACCATCGAGGTGGCGCTATTCCCAGCACATCTTCGAGCCGACGCACGGCTGTTGATTCAGGAATGGAAAGACTACAGCGAGAAGCAACAGAAAAAGGTGGTCACGAATCCTGAACGGGATGCGCTGCGTGAACGCATCCTTGAACAAAAAGGCAAAGAGGTGCTGTGGCTCAACAAAAAGAGCGACAGCCACGGTAGAGGCATAATCGTGGACTGTGATGAAGAAGTCGCCATACTAAGATGCGGAACTTCTGAACCGTTCACCTACTCACTATCCGAGCTTGAGACCAGCAAGCAGTTCGGCAATGGACAGATGCATTTCGCACTGGTGTTCAAGGACAGGTAGCTAATTCACTCAAGTAGAAAGAGAGCGCCCGCACTAGCACCCGCTGCTATTTCGTTTACCGCGTACTTACAGGTATTTGGCAGTCCCCTGTAGCCGGTTAAGTTGTTGAAAAGATTAAATAGGAGAGAATTGGGAAGCTGGCGTTCTACCGCTGAACTACTCCCGCTCAACTTGGTTAGACTACCATTCGTCTCTGTCCCAAGACAACGCCCCATCGACAGCAAGCTCTTAGAGGCCTGGTCCGTGCCTTCTGTGTATACCGTGAGAGAAGGTTTTTCCGGAGGGAGCCACAGCGACGCACCCGGGCTTGTTTGCCTTTCTCGCGTGCTCTCCGTAAGATTCCCGCTTGCGACTTGCGTCGGACTTTATTGCGGTCGCGGGAGCCTTCATGTCCGCCGATTCCCTTCCTCCAACGATTAAGTCTCGCCGCAGATTTCTTCAAGCGGGCATTACGGCAACTCTGGCCACGGCCGCTGGTCCGGCAATGGGCGCGGCTCGCGTAGTGGATTCTGCGACCGCCTCGGCATCGTCGGCGGCCAAGTTCGGAGTCGGCTTCGACGTCAACTTCGACCCTAATTTCGAACTCGACGAAATCACGATCGACGATCTGCAGAAAGCTTTTCAGTCGGGTCACCTATCTTCGCGTTCCGTGACCGAAAAATATCTGGCGCGCATCGCGAAGATCGACAAGGCTGGACCGATGCTCAACTCCATCATCGAACTCAACCCTGATGCGCTCCAGATTGCCGAGGCGCTTGATCAGGAGCGCAAGGCGAAAGGGCCGCGCGGTCCTTTGCATGGCGTTCCCATTCTGATCAAAGACAACATCGATACCGGCGATCGCATGAACACGACGGCCGGATCGCTGGCGCTCCTGGGATCGCGCCCGGCGAACGACGCTTTCGTTGCCGCGCAGTTGCGCCAGGCGGGAGCTGTGATTCTCGGCAAAACTAATCTCAGCGAGTGGGCGAACATTCGGTCCAGTCATTCCACCAGTGGGTGGAGCGGCCGCGGTGGCCTGACGCGCAATCCCTACGCTCTCGATCGCAATCCTTGCGGCTCGAGTTCCGGAACTGGAGCTGCCATTTCTGCCAATCTCGCCGTAGCAGGCGTCGGCACCGAAACGGACGGATCGGTGGTCTGCCCTTCGTCGGCAAACGGACTCGCGGGACTGAAGCCGACCGTCGGACTCGTCAGCCGCAGCGGCATCATCCCAATCTCCCACAGTCAAGACACAGCCGGACCCATGGCGCGCACTGTGCGCGACGTGGCTATTCTTCTCAGCGCGATGGCGGGCGCTGATCCGCAAGACGGCGCGACCGCCAATAGTCAGGGCAAGATTGGTACTGACTACACAAAGTTTTGCGATGCTTCTGGGCTCAAAGGCGCGCGCCTGGGAGTTGTCCGCAAATATTGTGGTTTCAACGACGCCGTTGACCGACTGATGGACACGGTGCTCGGCGAGATGAAACGTGCTGGTGCTGAGATCGTCGATCCCGCTGATATTCCGACGATTGGCAAATTCGACGAGAGCGAGTCGACCGTTTTCTACTATGAGTTGATAGCGGACTTAGCAAGTTATCTCGCCCGTCGCGGTCATCCTTCGATCAAAAGTTTGAAAGATGTAATCGACTTCAACGAACAGAATCGTGACCGCGAAATGCCATATTTTGGGCAAGACTTCTTTTTAAAATCACAACAGAAAGGCCCGATGACAGAACAGGAATATCTCGACGCGCTGGCACTGAACCAACGACTGAGTCGTGCTGAAGGTATTGATTTCGTGATGGACAAATTCAAACTCGACGCTCTGGTCGCCCCGACAGGCGGCCCTGCGTGGATCACGGACCTAATCAATGGCGACCATGCTCCGGGAGGCAGTTCAAGCGCCGCGGCCGTTGCCGGCTATCCCAACATCAACGTGACGGCCGGAAATCTCTGGGGTTTGCCGGTTGGCATCTCTTTTTTTGGGCGCGCCTGGAGCGAACCCACACTGTTGAAGATCGCCTACGCGTTCGAGCAACTGACGAAGGCGCGAAAACAACCACGCTTTCTGAAGGCCGTTGAGATTGCCAATTAGTATCGGGTATTTTGCAAACCGGGGCCGGCAGAAAATCTCTGCCGACCCCGGTTCGATTTAGCCAACGCTCGAATCGAGCATTGAACCCACGTCATTGAATAGTCACTGACCGATTATTGAACGAAAGAGACACCATCGAGCGAGGTGAAGCACTGGGCGTCGGCGAAATTGGTCTCCGCTTGAACGGTGACGCTCCCGTTCGACTGAATAAGAAGTCGACCCTTGGTAGCACCGCACAGGTCCATGGGAACATAGACATTGGTGACAGGGCGAAACGCTACTGGCAGCGTGAACGGCTGTGCAATGGTGCCACCAGTGGCAATCGCGCCTTTGAAGTAGACGATGCCATATTCGTTCGCCGCTTCCGCTTTGCTCGTGGTAAACGGGGCCTCGGTCCAACCGTTGATCAACGTAAGGGCCTTAAACCCGCTGGCTGACGCCGCGAACCATGCACCTTCCAGCGATGTAAAGCATTGGGCATTGCTAAACACGGTTTCGGCCTCGACCGTCACGACACCAGTCGGTGCGATGTTAAGGCGGCCGTTGGTCGCGTTACATAGATCCACGGGGATGTAGACATTGGTGATCGGGCGAAAGCCCTTGGGCAGAACGAAAGGCTCCGCGTTTGTACCGGAAGTCGACATCGCACCTTGAAAGTGTACGATCCCGTTGATTTTCTGGACCGCCGGAATGCCGGTGCCAAACGAGCCGCCGCTCCACCCGTTGATCAGCGTGAGAGCTGTAAATCCGGTTGTAGTCAGCGCGAACGACGCACCGTCAAGCGACGTGAAACACTGGGCGTTGGTGAACGCGTTTTCGGCCTGGACGCTAACACTGCCGTTCGGCTGAATAAGAAGCCGGCCGTTCGTGGCGTTGCACATGTCGACGGGGATGTAGACATTGGCCGCCGGGCTCAGCGACGCGGGAAGCGTGAACGCCGCAGCGCTGGTCCCGCCCGCGATTGCTCCCCTGAACTGGACAATTCCTGCAACTTCCTCGACGGTCACATGGCTTGTGCTGAAAGGTGCGTCGGACCAACCATTCACTAGTGTCAGCGGCGCCGGACCCGCGAACTGAGCGAAGGCCGAGGTGCTGCCGGCAGTAAGAGAAGCTATAAGCAAGGCTCCGCCGAACAACAGGCCGAATGCCTTTCGAATAACGCCGTGCATTTCACGAGTCTTCCACGCCGTTAGGGGTAGGAATCCGGCGACTGTCAACACTGCTTGCTTTTTCATTGTAGTTCTCCTTTTTTCGGCAACATTGTGCCAAATGGTTGTTTCGTCCTGGTTGTTGGCGTGCAAATGCCCGACAGGAATTTCTCTTCGGGCTCAGGGAAGGGGCGAGCAGAGACGTTGGTGCATGACACAACGCTCCGATCAGATCGGGCTTTCGCTTCCTGGCGTCAGCCACGAAGGGCGAAAACCGTCTCTACATTGGAATGCGTAAAAAGCGGAAAGATCGTCTCAAGATCCGCCGCTTTATTTAGTGTCGTGCCCCTACGCCTCGTGATGACCGCGTTTGCTCTCTCTCATTGTGCGAGTTCTGGACAAAGCGTTGCAGCATGTGAGCACGGCAATACATCATGCGAAACCCTTCAATCTGAGTTGCGACTGGAGGGTGCTTGAGTATTTGCCGAGCTAGGTGTACATTCCACCTCGCATTCGAAGCGGATTCCAAGGAGGCCAGTCATGGGATTTCTTGTATGGATCGTGGTAGGACTGATTGCGGGTTGGCTCGCCGGCCAGGTTATGAAAGGCGGCGGGTATGGCGTACTCGTCGACATCATTCTCGGCATTCTCGGTGGAATCGTAGGTGGATGGGTGTTCGGGATGCTTGGAATCTGGCCCGGTGGCGGGATAATCGGCTCGATCGTGGTAGCGTTTATCGGCGCGGTGATTCTGGTCTGGATTACCCGTCTAATTAAAAAAGCCTGAGTGCAGATTTACTGTTGCGGGGTTTGAACGCTCGGCTTGACTTGTGCGTCGCGGTTCGGAGTTACGGGCGCTAGCGGAACTATGTTGTCGTTGTTGTTCCGTCCCGGCGATCCCGACGATCCGGGCAGCAGCGCCGACGGAGCGGCGAACAGCGGATCTTGCTGTGACTCTGGTCCTGGCTGTGTCTGCGACGGACGGACTCCCTTGGCCTCTACGATCGACCATCGCCAGTCTTCGTCTGGACCGGGAGTGATTCCGATATTCTCCCGGAATTCTGTCGTGCTGAAGGGCTTGGCTTGTGCTTTGAGGTGGTAGAGCAGCGTCACGTCGGAGCGACGCTCGACCGAGGGAGGCGTAAGTCCTTCGGCAGCGGGAATCACTCGGGCGCGCGCGGCCAATTCGGCATTCTCTCCGGGCTTGCGTTCAAGCGTCAATCCAACCGTAATCTCGCGGATGTCCCAATCCGTCCCGTTGAAAACCGCTAGTTGCAGACTTTCATCCTGAATTGAACCAGGTCCATCAATCTTGAGCAGTTCGGTGAGCGGCAAATCTTCGACTAGTACTGGACGGATCATCAGCGCGCTCGACTTCGAATTGAACGACATGCTGCAGGTTGCGTCGGGCATCGACACTTTTAGGGTGTTGCTTGCGGTATCGATGGAGAAGACTGTCTTGTCCGACTTGATCGGCCGGGCGCTGCTGACTTCATCCATCACCTGCGTCAGGTTTTCGTTGTCGATTACGGTTCCGACTGGACCTGGTTGCGGTTGGGGGTGATCCATCCTGTTCTTGCGGATGTCGCGTGCCAAATCTCCCAGGGACTCGGTATCGTCTTGCGCGGAAATGGTGATCGGACTGAGCAACGCGACCACGAGGGCAGCGAAGACAATCAACCGCACGTTGAGGGATTCGGATCGCATCGTTCGAATTCTGAATTCGCCAGGATTCGCCGACGAACGCGTTTGCGCGACGGCGAGAGCGCCTAAAAGAAGTTTAGGCCAGATGGGAAGGAATTGAAGTTACCGGAGGGACACGATGGTGCTAGCACTTCCGGAGTTTGGCACGGAGATTACAAAAACGGGAAGAAGAAACGGGAAAGCGGCATGGACGCGCTCAGATCGAAGCGACGCGCAACGGGGCGCGTCCATGCCCTTTCACTCGATACTACCTACAGCAGGCCAGAACTACGAAAACGGGTGATCGGATCGACTACCTGCATTGGTTGCCGCTTAAAAACCCAGCGAGCCACCGCTATCCCCAACGCTGCATAAGCCAGATGCCAGATTTTCATAGATCGCTCCCCCACGATCGGACCTTGTACTGGGAGAGAGACTACGAAGGCCCCGTCGTGATTTCACCTTACTGCTGCTTTATCGGCGGGTCTAGGCCACGAAGGTGCTATCGATTCGACCAAAGGTAATTGTGGGTAACTCGCACAGTAACCAGGGATAAGCGAACCGCCGCAGACATGCTCGATTCGTTTCGCCCACACGAGGGATAACGATTTCCGATGATTCGCTCCATCTCATTGACGAATAATGGGTTGGGGACGGGTCGGTCAGCGCGCCTTGGCTGATGCGGTCGTCGCGGTGATGCGAGCCACGAGGTTGGATACGACGTTGAAAACGATGGGCCAAAGCAGATAGAGAACGACCACCATGAACATCACCTCGTTCCCTTCGGCGAACGCCCACATTCCCGACGAGGCGTTCTGCTGGGCGAGGATCTCTGTGGGTGACATTCCGGTGGTGGCCGACTGATACTGGATCATCAGGTTGCGCTTGAGAACCATGGCCTCGTAGGCGAGCATCCAGATGACCGCGAATTTGCATAGGTGGTAGCCGGCGCGCACAAACCAGTTCAGTTTCCACACGGACCGTTCGTGGCGGTCTGCTTCCGCAGGCACCCGGTCGCGCAACATTGCCAGGACGGCGAATCCAAAGGGCCCGAATGCCGCGAGAAGTAACCACCACGAAGATCGTTGCTTGGAGCGAATCAACAGGAAACATGCGCCGAACCACAAGACTGCGACAACTGCCAACATGGCCCTAAACGACACGATCCGCGCGAGGCTTAGGTAGTGGTAGTTGCGCGCATAATTCGGATGGCCAGCCGCAAGTTCGGGATCAATAGCGCTGAGGAGCCATCCTCCCAGCGTAAAGACCACTGGAATCAGTAACAGGAGGACGAGCGCGGCGGCGGTTTGCTTCTTCATCGGTTTTATCGTGGCATAGGCTCGTGGAGGGCGCCAGTTACCACTGGCGCGCCTAAGGGGTACGCATTGCGAACGGTTATTTGTGAGATCGCGTCTAGTTTGAATCACATCCCAGGGCGAAGCGCAGGGCGGCGCACACTTCATTCATCCGTGTTGGGCTAAGCTGGGCCACGCGTTTTCCTAATCGCTGCTGAGATACGGTGATCGCGTTGTGCAGGTTAACGGCACAAGGGGACTTCATGCCATCTTCCTCGTTGAGCAGGACTTCCGACGGGACACCGCGAATGGTCGAAGTGAGGGGCGCAACCGTGACCGTGGATAGATAGGCCAGGGCGGAGTTGCGCGTTAGCACGAGAGCAGGCCGTCTCTTATCGGGCGCGGCAAACTGGTAGAGCCGGACTTCGCCTCGGGCGATTCTTGCTGCGGTCATTCTTGCGGCCACGTCGCCTCCGATTCCCAGGCCTGCGCCTCGGCGTCGGCCGCCGACTCTCGGGAGTAGCCCTGGCGGTCACGTTCTTCTTTGGCCCGCAATTCCAACTGGCGGAGATGTTCGCGCAGGGCGTCGCGCACTAGAGCGGACCGGTTTTGACGGGTGCGCTTCGCGGCCTGGTCGGCGGCGTGTAGCAACTTTTTATCGAGGACAATCTGGACGATTTGCATATGTTGATCCTACTCCACAGTATACTCCACACCCACTGGGTAGTGTCCTGGCTTGCCGTTCTTGCCTCAAAAACACAAGGTCCCTCCACTTCGCAAATCATCGCTTCGCGATGATTTGCTCCGGTCGGGATGACAGAGTTTGGGAGGGGCGCAGAGCAACGCGCTGGTTAGGCTGGGTTTTCGATCCAGCCACCGCCGACTACGATGTCGCCGTCGTAGAAGACGGCGGCCTGGCCCGGAGTCAGTGCGCGCTGGGGTTCGTCGAAAGTGACTCGAACACCGCCTGCGCCGTCGGCTTCGATCATCGCGGGCGCGGGTTGATGCTTGTGGCGGATCTTGACGGTGACCCGCATCGGCTCGGTCAGTTCCGCGGTTGAAATCAGGTTTACGCGGTTGGCAACGAGAGTGCGCGAGTAGAGTTCCTCGTCCTTGCCGACGACGACTTGCCGGGTGTCGTTCTTGATTTGGATGACATACAGCGGCGAGCCAGTCGCGACGCCCAGCCCCTTACGCTGTCCAACGGTGAAGTTGTGAACGCCGGCGTGCTCCCCGATCACTTTGCCGTCGGTGGTGACCATTTCGCCGGAGATCTCGGACGGGATCTCACGCTGCGATTCTCCCTGTTCCGAGAGATAGGCTTCGATGAAGCGCTTGTAGTCGCCGCCGGGGACGAAGCAAATTTCCTGGGAGTCGGGCTTTTCGGCAATGACGAGGCTGTGCTTGCGCGCGAGTTCCCGGACTTCGGGCTTGGTCATGCCGCCGAGCGGAAACAGAGTTCGGCTCAACTGCTCTTGCGTCAGGCCGAAGAGAAAGTAGGTTTGATCTTTCGAGCGATCAGCAGGGCGCTTCAAGAGCCAGCGCTGGCGATCTTCGTCGAAAGCGACCTGGGCGTAATGTCCGGTGGCAACTTTGTCCGCGCCAATCTGTTGCGCCACAATCAAAAGCTGATCAAACTTCAAGTGATTGTTGCAGAGGCTGCAGGGGATGGGAGTGCGACCGGCGAGATACTCCTCAACGAAGGGACGAACGACGTCGCGCTCGAAGCGCTCTTCGTGATTGACCACGTAGTACGGGATGCCGAGCGTCTCGGCTACACGGCGAGCGTCATGCACGTCGTCGATCGAACAGCAACGTCCCTGGACGGACTCCGGCATGCCTTCGTGGCCGGCGAGGCGGCGCTGATTCCAGAGCTGCATGGTGAGGCCGATGACGCTCCGGCCCTCCGCGCGGAGCATGGCCGCAACGGCCGAGGAGTCGACTCCTCCCGACATAGCGACGGCGATGGTTTCGGGATGCATTTAAATGCTTACTGCGGTTCCTCTCCAGGTCGGTGATAAATCCCGCAAACGAGTCACTGTCTCGGGGATCACCTGCAAGGCGAAGTCTATATCCTCTGGCGTACTCTGCTTGCCTAGACTAAAACGGATGCTGGCTTTAGCCCGGTCATGAGGAACGCCCATCGCGATCAGGACATGCGACGGTTCGATTGCTCCCGACGAACACGCAGCGCCGGACGAGACCGAGAGCCCCTTCAAGTCAAGCGCGATGACCAGCGATTCGCCTTCGATGCCGTCGAAATAGACGTTAGTCGTGTTCGGTACGCGCGGCGCACCGTCTCCGTTCAGTCCCGTTCCTTCGATTGCCAGCAGTTCCCTTTGCAGTCGGTCACGCGCTGCAGCCATCTTCTGGTGGTCTCCGCGCTCGAATCCCGCAGTGGCTAATTCGGCAGCCTTGCCGAAACCGACGATGCCGGGAACGTTTTCAGTGCCGGCGCGGCGAGAGCGTTCGTGAGTGCCGCCGAAGAGAATCGGAACCAGCTGCGTTCCCTTGCGCACGTAGACCGCACCGACTCCTTGTGGGCCGTGAATCTTGTGGCTGGAGATGGTCAGCAGGTCGCATCCGATTTCGTCAACGTTGAGCGGAACTTTTCCTGCCGCCTGTACAGCATCCGTGTGGAAATAAATGTCAGCTTCGGCGGCAATCTTTGCAATCTCCGTTACGGGCTGCAAGGCTCCAGTCTCGTTGTTGGCAAACATGATTGAGATCAATTTGGTATTCGGACGAATGGCGCGCTTCACGTCTGCCGGATCAATCAGGCATCGGCCATCGACCGGGATGTAGGTCACATCGCATCCCGCGAGTACAGGATTCCTCGCGATGTGACGGCAGGTGTTGAGGACTGCCGAATGTTCGATGGTCGAAGTGATGATGTGATCGCCGGCCTGGATGAGTCCGAAGATCGCGAGATTGTCACCTTCGGTGCCGCCGCTGGTAAATACGACCTCGGCCGCCCTGCACCCGAGCAACGTGGCGACGGAACCGCGGGCTCGCTCGATGGCCCCGCGCGTCTCCTGCCCATGGTGGTGAATGGACGAAGCGTTGCCAAAGTGCTCGGCGAAGTAGGGCCGCATGGCCTCCAAGACCTCGGGGAGAACAGGCGTGGTCGCGTTGTTGTCGAGATAGACTCGGCGCGTCATATTCTTCTCTTCCCTTTATATTGTACTGAGGTTTTGGCGGTGTGTGCGCCAATACAGGCGAGAATGCGGCTGTCGCCTATCCGTAATAGCGAAAAGTCTTCCAGAAATCTGGCCAGGGCTGGCGCAAACCGCGACATACGTAGATATCGGGATGATCGCTGGTCTCTTCGTTATGGATGGCGTAGGGGTTAGGAGTATGCCCGGCGACCTGGCAGGAAGTGAAGGTGCTGTCGAGGAACTCCCTAGATAGTCCGAGGACGATCAGCGTTTCGGGCGGCGGATTGCCATAGCCGCGTTCGTAGAAGGAATTGATTCCGCTGATTGCAGGAGGCAGTCCGTAAGCGGGGCCATATAAGTTGATCGCGCCCGCTTCGCCATAATTTCCGGCGAGGACGGCGAGGTGAGCCCGGTCCTCGGCCGGCAGCGTGTCTCGGATCTGGGCGACGGTTTGAACCAGTTCGGGCCAGCCGAGTTCTTCGAAGAGGTCGCCGTTGCGTTCGCTGGCAAACTTCCACAGGGGTGAGTTAACTGGCGTGGGCGGGAGCACGATCGCTCCAACCATAACTATGTCCGCGACCAATGCTGCCCGGACCAGGGCTCGCAGGCAACCAGCCCAGAATTTGCTCAGAGAGCTCAAACGCTGTTCGCCCCACACACTGCCAGCCGCATAGAGCATCGGATAGGCTGCGGCCAGATAGTATCCACGGCCCTTGGCGACGATAAAGAGGAGGAGTGGGACGATGTACATCCACCCCAGCATGCGAAAGCGCTGGCCTTGTTTTGAGATCAGATAGAAGTAGAGGCCGGCGATCCAGAGAGGGGCAGCAAGGAGCGTGAGTTTGAGTTGGTCGGGAAGAAAGTCTTTTGTGCGTCCGATGCGGACATCGCGTTCGTGGATGTGCTTGAGAAAGTCGAGCGAGATGAAATGATGCTGGGCTTGCCAAAGCAGATTGGGCAGAAAAATCAGAACGGATAAACCCACCCCGATCCAAAGCCATTTGCTGGTGAGATGCCGGCGTGTGTTGGTGAGCAGAACGCCCGCCACGATGCCGAGTGCAAAGAATCCCATCGTGTATTTCGTCAGCATACCGAAACCAATGGCGGCACCGATGGCCAGCCACCAGCGCTGGTCTTCGGTTTGCAGCAGACGAACGACGAAATAAGCTGCGAGCACCCAGCACAGGTAATCGAACGAGACATATTGCATGAGTGCGCCGCCCGCGAGACAAAACGGGATGGCTGCGGCGGCCGCAACGAGTTGAGCACCACGACGGCCTCCCAGGTCTCGGGCCATTAGTCCCGTGAGAACGACGACGACGGCTTCGGCGACATTGGAGAAGAAGCGGAACCCAGACAACGATTTTCCGAAAAGGATCAGAGACAGGCGGCCAAACAATGGTGTGATCGGCGGATAGGCAACATATCCCCATGCCAGATGGCGCGCGTCGTCAAGGGTGGCAAGTTCGTCGCGATGAAAACCGAAGCGCGAGCCGAGCAGCAATTGCGCGACGATTGTCGCCGCGGCGACCGCGGCGAGCATACCGAAGTCACTCGCCCAAGTTGAAGGGGAGGGCGCCGACGGCAGCGGAGTGGTTTCGACTTGCGGAGACATGCGGTTTTTCGACCCTTAGTTTATAGCGGTCGAGTGTACCGCGAGTGCCGACTTTTAGACCTAGTGGCCCATCGCCATCAGCGGCATGTGTTCGCTGAGTGTGAAACTTATGTCGGCAACTCCGTGGGGAGCCACCGTGACGGGTTTGCTCCAGATCACCGGATCGGCAAAAACCGGGCGGCTGACGCGCACTTGGGTCGCGAGGTCGTACACGGGGCTCTCGCCGACGACTTTCCAGCCTTCGTGCCAGGCGACGATCTCGTAGTTGCCGGGAGGAACGTTGGTCAGTTCGAAGTTGCCGTCGGCGTCCGTGACTGCATAGTAAGGATGCTTGGCGACCACCATTTCACCATTCATCCATACATGGCCGGCGTTGCAACGGATGCTGACCACGCCCTCACGGTTCATGGGCCGCGAGATTTCCTGACCGGCGGCGGTGAAGGGCAGGTTGTAGTCCGAACTGCCAGACATGTGGACGGTATGCAACAGGGGGTCGCTGCTCTTTACAGTCAGCGTCGCATCGACTGGCACCAGAAGAATGTGGGGCTCGTAGCGGCAGCTTTTTTGGTTGAGGGAGCGGCGTGCGACGGGCAGTTCCATCGCTTTTCCGCGCGTGACATTGCGCAGGAAGACCACGGTGTTGGCGACTCCGCCGTCTGGAGCGACGAGCAGGCGCTCAAGGTCGCGGTGCTTTTCGCCCTGAGGATCACAAATCTGCGGATCTTTATTAATCTCGGAGGCGACCAGATGTGGCAGCGCTCCCTGCCACTTGACGGTGCCGCGGATGGTGCCACCGTCATTGAAGGCAACAACCTGATAGGAAGATTGAGCGACAGAGAATGCCGCTAAGAGAATTACTGCCACAAAGGCGAAAAGTTGCGACCGGAACTTCATAGGCTCCACCGTGAACGTCGCCTCGGGCCAACAGGCCCTCATTCGAGGCGGGAAACCCGGGCCTGACTGAGGATGTCAGCGGTTTCCTGGAATTTTGGAACGGGCAGTTACTGTCCCGCCTGTTACTTGAGTACTACGATAGCAAACGCATGGACGTAGTACAGGTCACTCAAGGACATGTACTTCCGCGCGGAGACGGAATGATGGGCAGATTTTGACTCGCAAAAACTCAGCGCTTTTCGACAGGAACGTACTTCTGCGGATAGACAGGGCCCAGGTAGTCCGCTCGCGGGCGGATAAGACGGTTATCGTCGAGCTGTTCGATGACGTGCGCGGTCCATCCACCGACGCGAGACACCGCGAAGATGGGCGTGAACAGGTCCACGTCGATGCCGAGGGTCTGGTAGGTGGAAGCGGAGTAGAAGTCCACGTTGGCGTTGAGATTCTTGTCGGCCTTGACGAAGTTTTCGATTTTTTCCGAGTAATCAAACCAGCGCGGATCGCCGCTCGACTGACCGAGGTCCCGCGACATCTGACGGAGATGTGTGGCTCGGGGATCCTCGGTGTGGTAGACGCGGTGCCCAAAGCCCGGGACCTTTTTTTTCTGGGCCAGCATGCCTTTGATGTACTCGACGGGGTCGGCGCCGCTGGCATCGATTTCTTTGAGAATCTTGAAGACAGCTTCGTTGGCGCCGCCGTGCAAAGGGCCTTTGAGGGTGCCGACGGCCGAGGTGACGGCGGAATGCATGTCGGAGAGAGTCGCCGCGGTGACCCGGGCCGCGAAGGTCGAAGCATTCAGTTCATGATCGGCATGCAAAATGAGCGCGATATCGAAGGCGCGCTCGGCCGTTTTTGAAGGCGCGGTGCCATTGAGCATGAGCAGGAAATTTGCCGCGTGTGAGAGCGAGCGATCCGGTTCCACTACGGGCTTCCCTTTGCGGATGCGATCGTAGCTGGCCACCAGCATCGCGATCTGGGATGTGAGACGAATCGCCTTGTTGACGTTCGCGTCGTGATCGTTCCGATCGTACTCGGGATCGTAAAAAGCCAGTGCTGAAACCAGCGTTCGCAACACATCCATTGGAAGCGCATGCTTGGGCGCCAACTGGAGGCGGTAAATAATGGATGCATCAAGCTTCCGGTCTTCCGCCATGCGTTGCTTCAGCGACTTGAGTTCGTCGGCCTTGGGCAGGCGTCCGAACCAAAGCAGGTAGCAAACCTCTTCGAAAGTCGAATTGTCTGCGAGATCGTGAATGTCGATGCCGCGATAGGCGAGGACTCCCGCATCGCCGTCGATGTAGCAGATGCTGGAGGTAGTGGCGACGACCCCTTCGAGTCCCTTGGGGGCGTTCAGGCTGGTGACGCTGGACATAAACCCTCGCTCGTCGTTCGAGTGATCGTACGAGTGATCGTACGTATGATCGAAAAATTGCGGCCTCGGATTCTCGTGAGAAGAATCCGCAACAGCCCAACCTTCTTTTATACGCCTATTGCGCGGGGCTTTCCAAGGCAGGACGGGGCTTGGTAGTAGCTCAGAGTGAATGAAAGATTCGGATTCTTATTCCGGCCACAGCGAAGCCGCTGTTGTGCTCAATATCTGTTCGCGCATTTCATGGGTCATGGGCAGACTCTTGAATTCGTCGAGGTTGCGCCTGACGTCGACCACGCCGGGGCTGGGCCAGTCGGTGCCGAACAGGGTCTTGTGTGCGATCTCGCTGAGACGCGGAAAATATTTCAGCAGGGCCTTCGGAGGAATGCCGCTGATGTCGAAATAGACGTTGGGATGGCGACGCAGGAGAAAGAAGGCGGTGTCCATCCAGAGCGGTCGGCCGCCGTGGGCCATAATTATGTTGAGTTTCGGAAAATCGACGGCTACATCGTCAAGATAGATGGGATCGCCATATTTGTTGCGCGCGCCGGGAAAAATCGATGTCCCCGTATGAAACATTACCGGGATCCCATTGGCCTCGGCAGCGCGATAAATGATTTCCAGTTCTTTGACGCCGTGCAAATAGTCGTTGGGATAGAGCAGTTGATGCGGCGGATGGATTTTGATCATGCGCAGGCCGAGCCGAAGGATATGCTCGACGTCGGCCATGATGTTGGTGGTGTGCCGCGGGTGAAGGCTGCCACAGGAGAGCAGGCGCTTGGGATCGTGCTTGGTATAGTCGGCGACGAATTGATTGACAGCCGATGTAAAGCCGATTACTTCCGGCGCAACGTAGTTGATCAGGACGGCGCGGTCGACGCCGCACCGGTCGAGATATTTCAAGAAGGCCTTTGGCGAACGGCAGTACTCGACAATGTCATCCCAATTCTCGCGTTTGTGTTTGATCAGTTCGAGCGCCTGTGGCTTGAATAATTCCAACGGCTCGATATGGATGTGGCAGTCAGTGATCAAAACCGGCTCCTAGCTTTTAGCTACTAGCGTCTAGCAATCTCGTATCGGCTCGCTAGAAGCTAGGAGCTAGCGGCTAGAAGCTTCGCTCTATCCTCAGTACAACGGAACTTTTGGATCCACGGTTCGCGCCCAGCCGTCGATGCCGCCACGCATGGATTGAACTTTTTCGTATCCCTGCTGACGCAGCCAGTTGGTAACGGACAATGACCTCACGCCGCGATGGCACATGACCACAATATGGTCATCGGGATCGAGTTCCTGATGGGCTCGCGTAGGGATGTCGCCCATCGGAATATCCTTCGTGCCTTCGAGGTGCGACGCCGCGAGCTCCCAGGGCTCGCGGACATCGAGCAGGATGAACGTTGCGCCGCTCTTTTGCAGCGACTTCACCTGGCCGGGAGAGATCTCGAAGTCCATAGTCACTGTGTCCCCAGTTGCGAACGATTTCCGACTGTGGTCAAACTCAGCAGGGCCGCTAGCGCCCAGAGTGCTCCCGTTGCGATTCGCGCTGTCCGCACGTCAGCGGGCGGAACTTGATGCCAAAGCGTCAGCGCGCAACCCGCGATAAAGTTCACGACGAGGACGCCGAAAAACAAGCGCTCGCGCAGACAGCGTGTGTCGAGCGCTAAACCGGCAAGCAAAAGGATCCAAACCAGATAGGTCGCGGCCGTCCAGAGATCGTGAGGCCACTCGAGTTCGTTGTGAGTAACGTGGCTGAACGAGACCCAGGCGAAGTAGGCACATCCAAGAAAGCCGGCGATTCCCCACAAAGGGGCGCGGCACATCAGGTGGCCGGAGCTATAGCTACTCTTTGCTATGGTCTTGGCGACGGCCTTCTGGTCGACGCTGACCGCGACGTTTTCTATTTGCCTGTCCATTTGGGAACGCGTTTTTCGAGGAAAGCCATGATACCCTCGCGCGCGTCCGCGGTCGAGATAAGTTCTTCGAGATAAATCCTTTCCGCCCGGGCCAGCCCTTTATCGAAGTGGATCGAATCCCAGGCGTAAAGCGCTTTCTTGGCGAGGACAAGCGCCAACGGGCTGAGTCGTTGGAGTTCCGCCAGAGTTCGTGCGACGGTTGATTCGAGTTTATCGGCAGGCGCGCACCGGTTTGCCAGTCCCATCGCAGCCGCTTTGTGTCCCGAGAAGGTTCTGCCGGTGAGGACAAGCTCGGCAGCGCGCTTCTGACCGACGAGCGCGGCCAACCCCACCGAAGCAACGGGAGGAAAGCTGGCCAGCTTGATTTCAGGAAATCCCCAGCGGGCATTGCGCGCGGTATAAACCATGTCGCAGACGGCGGCAAGTTCGGCGCCGCCGCCAAGGCAGATTCCGCGAACGGAGGCTATCGTGATTGTGCGCGAAGCTACAATCGCGCGGATGACGGCGTGAAAGCTGCCAAGCATTTCGTGAATTTGCTCGGGGACGTGCGCCTTGATATCCACGCCAGCGGAGAACGCGCGCGCGCTGCCTTGAAAAACGACGGTTGAAATTTCGGTGCTCGTTTCGATCTGGCTGAGCTGCTGCTCGAGTTCAAGCATCATCGGGACGTCGATGATGTTGAGTGGCGGGTTCGACAGCGTGATGCGAGCCACCGGGCCTTTGATCTCGACTTTGAGGCGGGTTGTGGGGGAAGTCGCCATGTCAAATCATATTAACTACAGATCTTAACTACAGATCGAGTTAAAGGTTGATGGCCGACTTCCGCGGCTCGCCGATCGTCGACAACGGATCGCGTGCGCCGGCTTTCTCTTTGATCCACTTTTTCTCGTTGCGGATAATGTCGAGAAGCAGCGTTTTGTCTTTTGCGCTCGGCAGATTTTCCTCGCAATGCTGCTCGTAAGCGCGGTCGTCGAGTGGTTCGCCAGTCTCGCAGTGAAACTTCTGCCCGGCCCAGCGTCCGATGTTACGGTTGAAGCGGATGTCGGGCGTATAGAACTTGGCTTCGCCCGGCTTCAGGAAAACGTTCAATCGATCAACCAGGCCTGCAACTTCCTGACGATAGAGATGGCGGCTGTAGTCGTTGAGATCGTCGAGGTCGGCAGCCTTGTCATTTTGCAGTTCATCGTAACGGCCCTTGATTCCCCAGACATAGGCCCAGTGCGCCGACGAAGAATGGTCGGTGCCGAAAAGATCGAACGAACTCGAGATCCACTTATTCAAATATTTTTGCAGGAGCCAGCGTGGGATGACCCCGGCTTCGACGACTCGACGCAGGCCGTCGTTGCCTGTCCCCATGTGGAAGGCTTCCTCGCGCAGCATGTATGAAGTCGAGCGTCCAAGCGGCGCGAAGGAAGAATACTTCAACATCTGGAGCTGGAACTTGCCGTCGCGATCGACAAAATCTGTGTAGGTAAAGAAGTCAAGCCAATTGTCAACCTCGACGTTAAAGGTGCCGAGCAGGCGCTGATTTTCAAAGGCGCGGCGCTCTAGCATCTTCTGCGCTTCCACCTTGCCCGATGACCCAAAGAAGTCGATGAGCAGCGCGCACATCTGCCAGCCGTGGCGCATCTCTTCGATCATGACGCGGGTGATGGCGCGGCGGTCCCACTCGGTGGGAGCGGTTTCAAATAGGTTGCGTTGCTGCTCGACGCTGGCAAATTCCGTGTCGCCCTGATAGATGATCATGTTCATCAGGGCGTCGCGCATCTGCTGGGTGGGAACCTGACGCAGGTTCTCCCACTTGTTGCGGCCCTTGTAGGCGCCGAACTGAATCTCTTCTGTCTCTATTGCCCCGTAAAGCGTGTCGAAGTGAAAGGCCTCGACGTCATCTTTGTTGACCCCGACTTCTTTGCGCCATTCGTTGAAGACTCCGACCCACTCGCTGAAGCTACCGATTTTGGGTACTTTGCCTGGCATAGAACCTCAGGGGCTAAAGCCCGCATCATTGGTGGCTTGAACGGCACGGCTCAAGCCGTGCCCTTTCAAAACAATTAAGTTCCACTGCTATTTGGCGGTGAACACCGCTGGACGCTTCTCGACGTATGCTGCCAGCCCTTCTTTCGCGTCGTCGCTCTGGAAGAGGATTTGCTGATTCTCGCGCTCGACGGCCAGCGCTGATTCCATGGGAATCTCCCATCCCGTTTGCACGGCACGCTTGATGCGGCCTACGGCTTTGGCGGCCTTGTTCGGCGGAGTGAACTGGCGCGCGTATTCCATGATGTTGGCCATGAATCCGTCGCGTTCGAAGATATCGTTGATGATTCCGTACTCTTGCGCTTCTTCGAAAGAAAAAGTGTTGCCGGTGATCATTAGCTCGATGGCGCGGCTCTTCCCTACCAGACGCGACAGGCGTTGCGTTCCGCCGGTGCCGGGCAGTACCCCGAGGTTGACTTCGGGTAGGCCGATCTTACCGGCATCTTTTCGCGCGATGCGAAGGTCGGCAGCCATGGCAATCTCGAGCCCTCCGCCGACGCAATGGCCGTTGATGGCGGCGATTACGAGCTTGGGCGTGTGCTCGAGGCGGAGCAGGGTCTCGTTGGCGTGGAGACAGAAATAATACTTGAAAGTTGGATCGACCGAGGCCAGCATCTTGATGTTTGCCCCGGCGGAGAAAAACTTGTCGCCGACGCCGGTGAGGACAATGACGTAGACGTCGTTGTCCATCCGCGCCTTGAGGATGGCCTCGTCGAGCTGGCGGTTCATCTCGTAGGTGTAAGTGTTCGCGGGAGGATCGTTCATCTCGATCACGGCCACGCCCGCATCGGTGCGATAGTTGATGAGTTGCTTGGTGGTTTCGCCGGTCGCCGGCTGCGTTGTGGTCGCCATAGGCTGCTCCTTAGTTAGTCACGCTGGTTAGTCGCACTGTTTTTTCGGCGCGACTTGTTGCCGCGCATAATCCCCTTCAAAACGATGTCGCCCATCTGCTCCGCGAGTTCTTTGGCATCGCCATCCACCCGCGGGTTATACCAGGTGTAAATCCAGTTGATCATGCCAAAGAGGCTCATCACGGCCGTGCGCGGGTTGAAATTGAGTCCGCGGCTGTTCTTGAGATCTTCCATCAGGCCGAGACAAATACGGTAGTACTCGCGCTTGATGCCCGCGATCTCTGAGCTCAGGCCGTTGGTTAAGGAATCGTCTTCGTGCGACAGGACCTTTAGCCCCTGCTGATTGCTGACGAAATATTCCAGGTGGTTGAGGACAAAGATGCGGATGCGCTGCTCGGGGTCAGACGCATCATCGAGCCGGTCTTTTAGCTTTTCGACAATGGTGGTAAACGTGTGTTTCTGAATGAGGAAGAGCAACCGTTCTTTCGATTCGAAATAATAATAAAGTCCAGCGAGTGACATGCCAGTGGCGCGCGAAAGATCGCGCATCGAGGCGCCCTCGTAACCCTTAACGCAGAAGACTTCAGTGGCGTGGTCGAGGATGTGCCCGAGACGCCGATCGAAGCGCGACGCCGTGACGCGGGGCGAGCCTTTGACTCGGCGTGGGCGACGAGAGGCCGTGGACCTGGATACTTGTGGCATAGTTCGAACGTTCGTTCCAATTATAAACGGGTTCGCAGTTCGGGACAACCGCATTCCTGCTTTAAGGATTCGGCGATGGAGCGCTGGTGGCCTTTTTCTTCACGGGTTCGCGTGGATCCACAACGGTCTTGGTCACGGTGCGCTCGACGAGGAACATTTTCTTCACTTGATTGCGTTCTAACTTTTGCCGCTGCCCTTGAACAACAACCACTACGGATTCCAGGGTCATGGATTCGACTTCCCCGGTCAAGATGGTTCCATCGCGCAGTTCCACGGTGTCGTCGCTAAGCCCACCGAGAGTGATCGTGATGCTGCCGCCGGGAGCTTCGTCGGGAGCCACCTCCAACGGCGTGGTGGCAACGGCGAAGCCTTCTTTCTTTAACTCCAACTGATGCGTTCCGATGCCGACGTTGATCCGTGCCGGAGTCAATCCTTCGTCTTTGTCGTCAACTTTAAGGCTCGCACCGGCGGGTACAGAGATCACCGTCATCGGGATCGTCTTAAGGGAGGTGGGCAGGCCGCCATTGTTGCGCGCGGAAATCGACATCACTGTGGAACTCCAGCAGAGGCACATTGAAATTGAACCTTGGCCGACTCACCCGGGCTCAGATCATCGAGAAATAGATCACCCTTACCGATGCGCACGCGATCTTTGTCCAGCAACGTTACGGTGAACGAAGCTTTGGGGATCAGCTTCTCAGAGACATTTTGTACGAGGACATTTGAGACCAAGGTCATCTGCGTGCCATACGATCCCATGTTTTGAAATTTCGAGAAGGTGAGCTTCAAGATTGCATTTTCCTGGTTAGGCCAGAACATAAACAGGTCGGCATCGGAGTCCTTGGCAGACGCGACCAAGCAGAAGCAACCAGCTAACAGCAGTGGCAAGAGTTTGCGACGCATGCAGTGGATTGTGGCACAGTAACAACGCAACGGCAACGGGCGACGACCGAGTTAGACTGGGGTTCCTAGCTCGTTCAGTTGGCCGGATCGCGCTCCGTCAGCAGGATGCGCTTGACTTGGTTCCGATCGAAGGTTTGAGCGTTTCCACCAATCCTGACGACAATTTGCATACCATTGACCGACACCAAGTCTCCGGAGAGCACGGAACCATCGCGCAACTCGAGAGTATCGTGCGCAGCGCTACCAAGCTCATAGCTGACGCTCCCTCCGGAAGCGTCGTGCGACGTGATCTCCAGGGGAAATTTCCCTGAATTGAAACCCTCTTTACTGAATTCCAGCACATGCTTGCCAATATCGACTTCCACAATCTTGGGTGTCGTGCCCATTTCCTTGCCGTCGAGGCGTAGCAATGCACCTTGCGGAACTGAGTTCACGGTTATGGAGACAGCGCGTGACGTATCCGACCGGGACACGGTCAAAGAAGCGGGAGCCCCTGATGCGGTAAGTGTGACCTGAAACTTGACGATTTGACCTGCACTCACATTTGTAAGGTAAATATTGCCGTCGCCGATGCGAGCTTTGTTCTTGTCGAATACATAAAAAGAGAAAGTCGCGTTCCCGATAGTTTTGGCCGAGAGGTTCTCGGCAATGATGTCGGTAACGTATGTGTGTTCCCTCCCCATTTCTCCGATCTCCTTGAACTTGGAAAAAGTGAAACGCAAAGCCGGTGGCCCAGACTCCGGCCAGGTTACAACCTGGAAGGGCACATCCTTGGCGGACAGGTATGGAATCGCAACAGCGAGCAAAAGTACTAGCAGGAGAACGTGGCGCATGCACGGGATTGTGGCATAGGTATTGGAGAACGGCAATGACTGACTTAGCGTTGTTGCTCAGAGACCGTTTGTCTGAACCTCCCTGGGCCCGCAGCATGATTCTGGTGTGAACTTAGCTCTTGATCCCCGCCATTAATTTGTCAATCTCGGCCTTCTGCTCGCCGGTAAGGGGCAGGAATGGGAGACGCGCCGTTCCGCCGTAGTAGCCGTTCAGATCCATCGCGTACTTCAGGCCGGGGATACCGAGTTCGCCGCCGATACGTTGCGCTGCCTGTTTTACGCGTTCTTGTTTTTCGCGGGCGAGCGCGCTGTCACCGTCTTTGATGGCGGCGTAAATTTCGTAGCACGCCATGGGCGCGGGGCTGGCGAAGGCCAGAACGGCTCCCACCGCACCCAATCCGAACGACGGTTCGAGCTGGCCGGCTGCTCCGACCATCACCTGGAAGCCGACTTCTTTCTGGCGAGTTTTCATTTTGCCAAGTACGGTGACGGCAGCGGACGAGGGCTTTGCGGCGACGTTGTCTTTATCTTTATCGTTCCCACCAGAAGCCGTGAGCGACGCTACGCTCACCAGTTCCCTGCTTTGTTTTTCGCTCTCGGCCACCGCCGCTTTGACCATGCGCGGAGTCACAGCCTCGAATGTCTCGGTGACGGTCGCTTGCTTTTTAATGCCGGCGTTGCGCGTGCCTTCGACCATGGCTTTCACTTTTTCGAGATTGCCGCTGGATTCCTTGATCGCGGCGATGTTCGGATGTGCCGCCAGTTCGATCACCAATTCTGCCGGCAGGTCATAGCCAGTGACGCCGGGAAAATTGTAGAGAACGATCGGCAGCGGCGAGCGATCGGCGACTGTGCGATAAAACGCGAGCAGGTTCGCCGGCAGCATTTGTTTTTTGTAATAATGCGGGGTTCGAACCAGCGCGGCATCGTATCCGAGTTCGGCGGCGTATTCGGTGAGGCGCAGAGTTTCATGCGCGGACTCGGCGGCGGTGCCGGCGATCATCACTTTGTTTGGCGCAGCCGCAGCGAGGGCGGCCTTCAACGTATTGCGCCGTTCTTCGTCGGAGAGGAGGATGGCCTCGCCCGTCGACCCGAGCACCACCATTCCCGCGACTGGCGTGCGCGAGTGACGCTCCACGTTCGACTCGATTTTTTTGTAATAGACCTCGCCATCGGGATAGAAGGGCGTGGTCAGCGCGGGGAAAATGCCAGATAAAAGCATGTGAACTCCACTTATAGTCTGTTTATAGGGTACCGCTGCTGCCGGAGGACTGTCATCTGGGACGCGACAGCGAAGTGATGACTATGAAGAACGCCAGAATTCCGTCGACGCCGACAATGGCCGATGCAATCCAGATGAGCGCAGCAGTCTTCACCTGTGCCGAAGATGGTGTAGTGATTCCGATCGACTTGTGCAAATAGCCGATCAGATCGGCGACCAGACGCGTGGGCATGACTCCGGTCAATATGCCGATTCCGAGAGAGACGGCAATCACATGGAAAGCGATCAGGCCGATCAGGATCATTCGCAGGCCGCCGAGTCTTTGCCGTTGGGGTCGACTTCGTGGCGATATTGCGCCTCAGTCCCGACGTAAAAGCGCGTGAACGGTATGGAGGTGGGTTCGTCGACCATGGTCTCGACTTGCCAGATCATCCCGCCTTTGCAGACGCCGACGTTCGAGAGCGGCGTGCGTTGGCTGGTTGCCCCGCCTGGCGCTTGATTTAATGGGTAGTAGTAGAAATCGTCTCGGCCGTGGCCGGACAGCGGATCAGACGAAGTTTTCAGAGTTCCGTGAGCGTCGAGTTGCAGGAGAAGACGGCCATCCTCGCTCGGCAAAGGCGGCGCGCCTTTCTGGCGATACTCGATGCGTGCCCATCCGTTGAATCCGGCGGGGATTAGAAAACGTTCCGGCGGACGGCGGTGGAACAGGAGGTCGAACGCTGCCGGACCGAGGATCACCGCGCCGATGAACAGTGGGAGGCCAAGAACAGCCGTGATCGCAAAAGGCGCCTTGGTCATAGAGTGGTCATCGAGATAGATATGGACGAGGACGTTGGGACTCAGGTCGCGTCACTTGGCAGCAATTCGCTCCGCGTGCAACACCTGCAAAGCCTGCACTCGCACTTCTCCGCGTTGAAGTGCGGCAATGCCCTCGGCGGCGGCTCTGGCAGCGGAGAGCGTCGTGATGGTCGTGATCCGCGCCGTTACAGCTGCGCGACGAATCGCCTTCTCGTCGAAATACGGATCGGGCCCGTGCGGCGTGTTGACGATCAACTGGATGCGATCAGCCTTGATCAAATCGACCGCATTCGGGCGTCCCTCTTTCACTTTATAGACGCGATCGACGGCTAGGCCCGCTTCCTCCAGAATGTCTGCCGTGCCGTGCGTGGCCACCAATTTGAATCCCATGTCGACGAAGCGATGCGCAACCTCGACCATCTGCGGTTTGTCGTGGTCGGTCACGCTGATGAAGACCGTGCCCTTGGTCGGCAGCTTCTGGCCTGCGGCGATTTGCGCTTTGGCAAAGGCTTCGCCGAAATTGTCGGCGATGCCCATAACCTCTCCGGTGGACCGCATCTCGGGACCGAGCACGGTGTCGACGCCGGGAAACTTCGACCACGGGAACACCGGCGACTTCACATAGAAGCAGCGGCCAGTGTCGAGATCGGTGCCGCGATCGACGTGCTCAGGAAGGAACTCGCGCAGCTTGCGGCCGGTCATCAGCCGCGCCGCGATCTTGGCCATCGGAACGCCTGTTGCCTTGGAGACAAACGGTACGGTTCGTGAAGCACGCGGGTTTACTTCGAGGACATAGACCTTGGTTTCATGATCGCCGTTCGTCTTCTGTCCGTGCGGGCGCGGTATCGCGAACTGCACATTCATCAGTCCGATCACCTTGAGAGCGCGCGCCAATTTGAAAGTGTATTCGCGCATGCGCTTAAGCAAGTTTTCCGGGATATCGACTGCAGGCAGCACGCATGACGAGTCGCCGGAGTGAATGCCAGCTTCTTCGATATGCTGCATGATGCCGCCGATGACGACGTCCTGGCCGTCAGAGAGCGCATCGACGTCGACTTCAATTGCATCTTCGAGAAACTTGTCGATGAGGATGGGGCGGTCCTGCGAATATTCGACGGCCTGCTTCATGTACTGCTGAATCGTGTCTTCGTCGTAGGCGATGACCATCGCTCGTCCGCCGAGTACGTAGGAAGGACGGACCAACACCGGAAAGCCAATTTTCTTGGCCGCTTCGACGGCTTCGTCGACCGAGGCAACCATGGCTCCAGGGGCTTGCGGGATGTCGAGTTCGTCGAGCAGTTTGCCAAAACGCTTGCGATCTTCGGCGAGGTCGATCGACTCGGGCGTGGTGCCAATGATGTTGATGCCGGCGGCCTTGAGCGGTAAAGAAAGATTCAGCGGAGTCTGTCCGCCAAATTGCACGATGACTCCGACGGGCGCGCCTCCGGAGGCTTCGTGTTCGCAGACGGCAAATACGTCTTCGAGCGTGAGCGGCTCGAAGTAGAGGCGGTCGCTGGTGTCATAGTCGGTCGAAACCGTCTCAGGATTGCAATTGATCATGATGGTTTCGTAGCCATCTTCGCGCAGAGCGTAGCTGGCATGACAGCAACAGTAGTCAAACTCAATTCCCTGCCCGATGCGGTTCGGGCCGGAGCCGAGAATGACGACTTTTTTCTTTTTGGTTGGCGCCGCTTCATCTTCTTCTTCGTAGGTCGAGTAGAGATAGGGCGTGTAGCTTTCGAATTCGGCAGCGCATGTATCGACGCGCTTGTAAACTGGCTTCAGTCCATGCTTTGCGCGGAAGTGCCGGACTTTTTCCTGGCCGCCTTTGCCGTCCAGACGCCAGGTTCCGGCCAGGCGTCCGTCGGAAAAGCCCATGCGCTTGGCCTCGCGCAGCACGTCGCCGGGAATCGATTCCATGGGATGCTTTTCCAGCTCAAGCTGCATGTCGTTAATTTCTTTGAGCTGGTAGAGGAACCATGGATCGATCGACGTCATTTTCGCAATCTGCTTAATCGAGAAGCCCTGGCGGATCGCGTACTGCACATAAGTCAGGCGCTCGGGGTGGGGCGTGACCAGACGCTGCGTGAGAATCTTCGGCTCGATCTGCTGCGAGCCAACGCGCTTGCCGGTATCGAGAGAGCGAATTCCCTTTTGCAGCGCCTCTTTAAAGGTGCGGCCGATGGCCATCACTTCGCCGACGGACTTCATCTGCGGTCCGAGGCCTTCGTCCGCGCCGGGGAATTTTTCGAACTGCCACTTGGGAATTTTTACGACGACGTAGTCGAGCGTGGGCTCGAAGCAGGCTGGAGTCTTGCGCGTGATGTCATTTGGAATCTCGTCGAGCGTATAGCCGACAGCCAGCTTAGCGGCGATTTTGGCGATGGGGAATCCGGTAGCTTTCGAGGCCAGAGCAGACGAGCGCGAGACGCGCGGGTTCATCTCGATGATGACCATGCGTCCGGTGGAGGGATTAACACCAAATTGAATGTTCGATCCACCAGTCTCGACGCCGATCTCGCGGATGACGGCAATCGACGCGTCTCGCATCATCTGATATTCGCGATCGGTGAGCGTTTGCGCGGGGGCAACAGTGATGGAATCGCCGGTGTGGACGCCCATAGGGTCAAAATTTTCAATCGAGCAGATGATGATGACGTTGTCTTTGGTATCGCGCATCACCTCGAGTTCGTATTCTTTCCATCCGAGAACGGACTCTTCGATCAGACACTCATGCACAGGCGAGAGGTCGAGGCCGCGGGCGAGGACTTCCATCAGCTCTTCGCGGTTGTAGGCGATGCCACCGCCAGTTCCGCCGAGCGTGAACGAGGGGCGAATGATGACTGGGAAGCCGATCTTGCCGGCGAATTCGATGCCGTCTTTCAAATTGTTGACGAGGGCAGATTTCGGCACATCGAGTCCGATTCGCTGCATGGCGTCTTTGAAAAATAGACGGTCTTCGGCCTTCTTGATGGCGCTGATCTGGGCGCCGATCAGTATTACGTTGTACTTTTCCAGCACACCGCCGTCGGAAAGTTCGATGGCGAGGTTGAGCGCGGTCTGGCCGCCAACGGTAGGCAGAATGGCAAAGCCCGCGCTTGGCGACATCTCGCGCTCGACGCGAATAATCTCTTCGAGATATTCGCGCGTAAGGGGCTCGATGTAAGTACGATCGGCCGACTCGGGATCGGTCATGATGGTGGCCGGATTCGAGTTCGCGAGCACAACTTCAAAGCCTTCGGACTTGAGGGCCTTACAGGCCTGGGTGCCGGAGTAGTCGAACTCGGCGGACTGGCCGATGACGATCGGGCCGGAGCCTAGGATCAGGATTTTCGAGATGTCGGTTCGTTTGGGCATTTACACCAGTTGTCACTATCAGTCGTCTGCGGCCAGTGGCCGGTTGTCAGTTAAGTTCCAGTCGCTCCGCCTTGACCAGCGCGGCGATTCGGTCTTCATCCTGCAAAATTGTCTTGTAAATCCAGGTGTACCACGGCTTGTTCTTGATTACGCGGTCGGTGCGGTCGCGGCCGATTATTTCACGGTCAGCCTGAATTTCCAGATAGCAATCGATCAGGTGCCCGTAGGTGCTGTATTCGGTGTCGGCGCCTTCGGGCAGGCCAACGGGAGCGTGCGGATACATTTCCTTTAGCCGCGAAACTGCGTCTTGCATGGCAATGCGATGCTGCGCCAGGTACCAATGCAACTGTTCGTGAAGAAATGACGAGAGCAACTCGTCGTCGGAGCCAAGAAAATGCACGTTGAGCGTCAGCGTCGGAAACGCGTGGTTCATCGCGCGCTCCTCGATGACGACGGTGCGGGTGAAAGTGTACTTACTGAGATCGTATTTCTTTAGGAGCTGCTCGAGTTCGGCTTTTTCCTGGACTTCGCGCACGCTGCGATGAGCGGTCTGGATGTCGACCGCATCGGACGCGAAGGCCGCCGCCGAGATCAGCAAGCTGGCCGCGATGACGAGGCTTCTGGAGATGTGGGTGCGCTCAGACATTGAAAATTAGTCGTCGGTCATTAGTCGTTAGTCGAACCAAAGGTGTCGCCACTTCCTACTACCGCGCATTCTCAACTTTCAGTTCTTCGCAGCCATCTGCAAAGGATTTGTACAAAAGCCGCTCGTACGGTGGTTTCCCGTAAGAATTGACAAGCTCTAGGCCGAAATTCATTGATCCCCTGCCCACAACCACCCAATATCGGCCCGGGAGAACATCTCCAAAGCTAAATAAACCGCCAGAATCTGCGGTGGCAAACTTGAGGATCGCTGGCTCCCAGAGGCCCGTCTTTCGGCTCTCCTCGCGATCGAAGGTGATGGCTCGGTGTAACTCAAAGCGCAGTCCGCTATAGGGCCGATCATGATCGGTCGCACGACCATTGAGTGACCTCGCTTTAATTCGGATGGGTTCCTGGCCCATCTGCCAGCAGGCGTTTGCTCGCAACGAAAAAACGCAGAACATCGCGAGAATCACGAGGTAATTTCTAATGTCGCCCTCCTGCTGAAACTGGCCACTGCATACTGATCACCGGCTACTGGGTTTGCACTCCTCCATCATCTTCACAAAATCCTTAAACAAATAATGCGAATCGTGTGGACCCGGCGCGGCTTCAGGATGGTACTGCACAGTGAACAATGGAAGATTCCGATGGCGCATGCCCTCCAGCGTATTGTCGTTTAGGTCCATGTGCGTTAGTTCGACTTCGCTTTGCGGGAGCGAGTCGGGATCGACAGCAAAATTGTGGTTGTGGGCGGTGATCTCGATCTTGCCGCTCACCAACTGCTTCACGGGATGATTTCCGCCGTGATGGCCGAACTTCAGTTTGAAGGTCTTCCCTCCCAACGCAATGCCTGTCAGTTGATGGCCAAGGCAGATTCCGAAGATGGGCTGGCGTCCCATTAGGCGGCGGATATTGTCGACGGCATAGGTGCAGGGCTCGGGATCGCCGGGACCGTTCGACAGGAATACGCCGTCTGGCTTTAACGCGAGCACATCTTCGGCCGTCGTTTGCGCAGGGACGACCGTCACTTTGCAGCCTTCTCCGCGGAGCTTGCGCAGGATATTTTGCTTGATTCCGAAGTCGTAGGCGACTACATGAAAGCGAGCCGGTTCGTCCTTCACTCCGACGACTTCGTCGGGGAGGTGCGAGCGCTCGCCGGTTTCCCACACGTAGGTGTGGTTGGTGGAGACGACTTTCGCGAGATCCTGGCCGTCCATTTTCGGAATCGCGCGCGACTTGGCCACGAGCTTGTCGGTATCGGCTTCGAGCGTCGAGATGACGCCGCGCATGACGCCGTTGTCGCGCAGATGGCGCACCAGGGCGCGCGTATCGATGTCGGCGAGCACCGGAATCTTGAACTGCTCCATGAACTCGTCGGTGACCTGCTGCGAGCGCCAGTTGGAACTGACTTTCGAAAACTCGCGCACGATCAGGCCTTCGATGTAGGGGCGCTGCGATTCGCTGTCTTCGGGATTGGTGCCGTAGTTTCCGATTTCGGGGTTGGTCAGGACGACGATCTGTCCCGCATAGGACGGGTCGGTGAAAATTTCCTGGTAGCCAGTGATGGAAGTATTAAAAACGACTTCGCCAGAGCATTCGCCTTTGGCGCCGTAGCCTTTGCCTCGGAAGACTCTGCCGTCTTCGAGTGCAAGGATTGCTTGCATTGCAGCTCCTGGGAGTGGATTTCAGAGATTTTAGCAGGTGAGGGTGTGAATCCGAAGAAAGTTTTGAGCCTGACTTCCGATCACGACGGACAGACGTCTACACGCTTTACGGCCAGTCCTGCGCGCCGTGAAATATGCGCGAGATTTCGACGGTGTCTTGCTTGACTTGATATACCGCAATGTAGGGCAACGGTGGAAATGCCAGTTCTCGTCGCCCGCTCATCCGGCTGCTGATTCGTCCCAAGGCGGGAAAATCTTTCAACTGAGCACAACCTTCGTAGATGATCTTCGCCACACGTCTTGCAGCATCTGGGTTGTCGTGCTCGATCCATGCGCAAATGCGTTCGAGGTCTTCAGCTGCGGGCACGGACCAAAGGACTTGCATTAAGGTTGCAGGAAGCGCCGGAGCCGTTCGCCCACTTGGTCGTGGGTGAGAAATTCACCGCGTTCCAATGCGGCCTCGCCCCGTTTCACGGCTTCGACGAAACGGTCTTCTTCCTCGAAGTAACGCGCCACGACATCTTGGACGACTTCATTTAGTTTGACCCCTTGCTGAGACGCCCGCTGGATGAGGCGGGCTTGCAGATCGGAGTTGAATTGGACTTCCATGGGCCCAAGATACGATGAAATCGCACTTAAGGCAACGGTGTCGCCAGGGTGCTTACCGTAGCCTTCCCAGTTTTCCCATCGGCCAATACCCGAACACAGCTTTCCCGTAGATAAACCGCTCATTCACTGTCCCGAAGTCGCGGCTGTCGTTTGACATGGTGCGATGGTCTCCGAGGACGAAGAAACTGTTGGGCGGAACGACCAGCTCGTTGAAGGAACGAGCATCGGCGTAATCGCTTGGAACGTAGTCTTCGTCGAGCGGGTCTCCGTTGACGTACACCTGGCCGTTCTCGATGCGGATGCGGTCGCCGGCAATTCCGATGACGCGCTTGATGTAACTTTTCGAGGTGTCTCGCGGATAGCGGAACACGACGATGTCGCCGCGCTGGATCGGCTCCCAGCGATAGACGAACTTGTTGACGAAGATGCGTTCCTGGTCCTCGAGGCCGGGCATCATACTGGTGCCTTCGACTTTTACCGGCTGATAAAGAAAAACAATAATGAACGCCGAGATCGCGAGCGAAACCAGAAGATCGCGCGCCCATACGGCGACTACGGGTAGCGGGTGTGCTGCTCGTTCTTTGGTGCTGACTTCGGTGCCGGCGGGGCCGTTTGCTGCGGAGAGTGGACCGTTCAGTCCATCGGAGTGGCCTGTTGGCGGCGCTGCGGGGGGCGCAGTGGATGACACTTGGTGCTGTGCCTCGGTTGGCACTTCAGACGGCAAATCGGGCATCGTGGTTCCATTCTATCCGACGATACGCAGTTGCCAAGTCGTAGCCTGTCCCCGTTTTCCCGTGCATGCCCTGTCCCGTCCGAACAATGTTCTACAATACCAATTCGTCAATCATCGCCAATCATGACCGACTACTCAATCTTCCCCAAGATCAACGCCACGCTTAACGGATGCAGCGCCGTGCTGCTGGTCATCGGTCGCACGCTGATCGCGCGCGGCAAGATGGCGGCGCATCGGTTTGTGATGCTGACCGCGTTCGTGACTTCGTCGCTGTTTCTTGTGTCCTACCTTTATTATCACTGGCCCCATCACGGCGGCATCGTCTATTTTCACGGCACCGGATGGATCCGAACGCTTTACTTCACCATTCTGATCTCGCACACGATTCTGGCGATCGTCATTGTGCCCATGGTGCTGATCACTCTGAGCCGTGGGCTGCGCGGGCAGTTTGGACGTCACCGCGCCATTGCGCGCTGGACTTTTCCGATCTGGCTCTATGTCTCGGTGACGGGCGTGATCGTTTACCTGATGCTTTTTCAGCTTTCCACCTAGCCTCGTGTGCTTTCTGTCCGGAAGCGCGGAGCTAGCTGATTCATCACATTCTCGCTGTGCGTTCCGCACAGCCTCGTCCCTCGCTCTTCTGTTATAGTGACCCGTAAAAGGAGTCCGCGAACATGGCCGGCAAAAGCGTAAACAAAGTTATTCTGATCGGGAATCTGGGCAAGGACCCCGAAGTGAAGTTCACGCCGCAGGGCACGCCGGTGGCAAAGATCACCTTGGCGACCAACGAACGTTTCAAAGGGAAAGATGGAAACTGGCAAGACCGAACCGAGTGGCACAACGTCGTTCTTTGGCAGCGACTGGCGGAGATCGCCGGCGAATACCTGAAAAAAGGCGGCAAGGTCTACATAGAAGGCCGCTTGCAAACCCGCTCGTGGGATGACAAGACGTCAGGCCAGAAAAAGTACATGACAGAAGTTGTCGCCAATGATCTCGTGTTGCTCGGCGGACGGGGCGAGGGAGGCGGAGAATATTCGGGAACCTCGCGCGGTGTGTCGGCCTCCTCGGGCGGAAACAGCTTTGACCAGAGTGGTCCCGAGCCCGAGCATGCTCCCGTCGGCGCTTCTCCAATCACGGACGAAGATATTCCGTTCTAGTTAGACTGAGTAGGGACGGGGCTTGGCCCTATCCCTACTCGGCTTCTCGTCCAACTTCAGTTCACCGTAAATACATTCTTGCTCGTCGCGCCCCCGCCAGCAGTCGTCACCGAGATCTTTCCCGTCAGTGCTCCCGTTGGAACTGTCGCAGTGATTTGCGTCCCTGAATTCACTGTGAACGTGGTGGCTTTCACTCCTCCGAATGCGACCTTGGTCGCGCCCGTCAGTCCTGTCCCGGTAATGATGACCGACGTTCCCACCGGACCGCTCGGCGGGGAGAATGCGGTAATAGTGGGCAGGATCTTAATGTTCCGCAATGAGCTGACGCTCCCAGAGGGCGTCGTCACCGACACCAGACCGGTTACCGCCGTCGGAGAAACGACGGCTGTCATAAATCCATCGTCGACTACCTTGAAACTAGTAGCCGCGACTGAGCCGAACTTCACCGCCGTCGCTCCAGTGAGGCCCGTCCCAAAAATGTTGATCGTTTGGGGCGATTTGGCGGAATAGTTCTGTACCACAATGAACGGTGTGAAGGTGGAATCGGTGAGTTCGTAGATGCCTCCACCGCCACCAGCCGTGCCTCCATTGGTGACGCCGTAGAGAGTGCCATCAGTATCCTGCCGGAGCGGCACCCAGGGATTATTACCATCTGTGTTGTCGAATGCGTGGATCACGCTAAAGGTTCCGGTACGGGTGATTTTGAATAATGTGCCGTTGTTGCTGGGAGGTGGGCCACCGTTGTTGGCTGAGCCGTAAAGGTTGCCATCGGACGCCGCGACGAGTCCGGCATAGGCATTCGATCCTTCCGACCCGTCGCTGGCAAACGTGTGCAGAAGTGTGAAAGTTCCGGAAGGCGTTATCTTATAGATCGTGCCTAGAGTCGAATTCGCCGTCGTCCCTGTCGTGGTCCCGTAAAAATCGCCGTCTGAGGCTTGCACAGGAATCCCAACCGGAGTGAGTCCATCGGTTCCGTTGAAACTATGAAGGATGGTGACTTTCCCAGCGGTGGTCATGCTGAAGACGGTTCCCTTCCCAGCGGTCCCTCCACTCACAGTCACTCCATAGAATTTTCCGTCAACACCCAATGTCAGCCCCACAGTTCCGCCTGGGACGGCGACATTCTTCTTCACGATAGAGAATTTTCCGCTGGTAACCGTGATCTTGAAGAGATTGTTGGTAAATGTGTCAATCCCATACAGGTTGCCGTCCGGACCGAGTGTAGGCGGCATCAAGTTAAAGCCGTTGTCGGTACTGGGATTAAAAGAGTACAGAACGGTCCGAACGCCGGCCGGCGTTAGCTTGAAAACATCACCGATGTTGTTGGCCCCGCCGAACTGGTCTACGCCGTAGAAGTTGCCATCCAACGCGAGAACCAACCCCCCGCCGACATTGTTGCTGCTGTGGCCCATGGAATCACGCGCAAAGATCACCGCAAAAGTCCCGGTCGGGCTGATTTTATAGTCCGTGCCATCGCCGTTCGGACCCTGACCATAGCTCTGACCGTAGAGCTCGCCGTCCCGCCCTTGGGTCAGCGGGATCGGCTGCTGGTTGCCACAGCCATCCGTCGTGCAGTCGAAAGAGTACAAGGTAGAAAAAGTCTGCGCCGACAGGTGGATGTTGGCGGAAAATAAGCATAATGGGATTAAAAGCAGGAGAAATGGACAAGTTTTGCGTGGCATTTTGACCTCCGTGATTCTGGCGAAGACATATTGGCGCACATATGACAAAGCCAGGATATTTCGCCGTCGCTTAGAGCGGCTCCAGGCTTTTGCGGGGGGACGGACTCAGGATTCTTGGTTGCAAATTATGCTAAACTCCCTCTGTTCGGGGCGCATCTCCAGTTAGTTACCCGAACCTTCCCCCTACCAGCAACTCAAAAGAAGTAAATAGTTATAAGAGCGCGTCATCCTCCTTATGGCACGGGACTTCTACGAGTTTGGCCCCTTCCGGTTGGACCCCCACGGACGCCGCCTTCTGCGCAACGGTTTGCCTGTCGCCCTCACTCCGAAGGTCTTTGACACCCTGCTCGTGCTGGTCGAACACAACGGCCGAAGTCTTAACCGTTCCGATCTCATCGCGAAGATTTGGCCCGAGACTGCTGTCGGGGAACACAATCTGAACCAATGCATCGCTGTCCTGCGCAAGGTTCTGGACGACACCCCGCGGCAGCCGAACTACATCGCAACGCTTCCCGGACGCGGCTATTCCTTCGTCGCGGAAGTTCGTCAAACCGGAGACAAAGCCGGGAGCCAATCCCAATTGGCTCCCGAGTCCGAGCCACCGATCGGAGTCTTGTCTGCTCCACCTGCTAGCGCCCACGAACCTGTCAGCTTTTACGCGGCAACGAACGGCGTCTTTGGAAAATGGGCCAGCTACGCTGCGGCGCTCCTCGCGATACTGCTGCTGATTGGCGCCGTGCCACTCGCCTCCAAGCTGCGATCAACTTATTTTGCGCCGATACCACGTTCCGTGTCGGTGTTGCCTTTCGACGACCTTGGATCCTCTAGCGAATCCGAACGGCGCTACCTCGCGAATGGCCTGACACAGGAACTGACGGCTGAGTTGGCTCGACTGCAAGGTCTGAAAGTGGTTGTCGGACGATTCTCGCCCCCGACCGTTTCCGCGTCGGCCGCTCGCGCGGCTTTAGATCCGATCTTGACCGGCAGCAGCCTTCATGTCGAGAGCCTACTGAAAGGCAGCGTGCGGCAGTCGGGCGCGCAATATCGTATCGCGGTGCAGTTGATCCGCAGTCGCGATGGCCGCGAACTTTGGTCTGGAGTTTATACCGCCGACGTCTCGGACATTCCCAGCGTGGAAGAGCAGATTGTCCATCACACGGCCGATGCGCTGAGCCTTCCCTGGTCTGCCAGCATCGATGAGCAGTGGGCGCGTCGCCATATTGAAAATCCTGAAGCCCACGATCTCTATTTGCAGGCACGCTACCTGTGGAGTAAGCGCGATGCCGATTCTATGCGGCGCAGCGTTGAGCTGTTCCAGGAGGCAATCGCCAAAGATCCCTCCTATGCCCGCGCCTATGCCGGGCTCGCGGACTCGTATGGTGTGATGGCGGTCAACGGGCAGATGCCGACCGCCAAGTCCATCCCTTTGGCGCGCGAGGCGTCAGCCAAAGCGCTGCAACTGGATCCCACTCTTGCCGAACCTCACGCCACTCTTGGTCTGCTCAAGTTCGAGTTCGATTGGGACTTCGCCGGAGCGCAGGAGGAGTTCAGCCGCTGCCTCGCTCTCAATCCCGGTTACGCTACGGGCCATCATTGGGCGGGACTGAATTTTATTGCGATGGGAAAATTTGAATCCGCCGATGCGGAACTGCGCAAGGCGCAGGAACTCGATCCACTATCGCCGATGATCTCTGAAGGTTTGTTTGAGAACTATTACGCCTGGCACCATTTCGACGAAGCTATCCAGACCATCCGTGCTCTGATTGCGCGCAATCCGACCGAATACGCGCCATTTTCCTGGGCGATTGGAGCATCCTATGTGGCCAAGGGCATGTATCCCGAAGCGGAAGTCATCTATCGAGATCAGGTGGAACGCAGCCCGGAAGACGTTAACCTTATGCGTCTCGCTTATTTGCAGGCGTTGGAAGGTAATCGTGCAGCTGCTCGGGCCACCCTTGAACGCATCGAACGGAAGCCCGATCCCATGGTGGGACCAGATAGTTTTGCGAAGGTACATCTTGCTCTCGGCGACACCGACACCGCGATTGCCTATCTGCAACAGGAATATCGCGAGCACAGCCCATCAGTCACGAACATGCGCGATGACCCGGAGTTTGCACCTTTGCACGGCGATCCGCGCTTTCAGCAGCTGTTGCACGATATCTTGAGCAAGAACGACTTGACCAATGCCAGCAACCGCTGAATTGAGATCACGACAATTGTTGCTAGTCGCTGGTTTTTCCGAGTCACCCTCGCGGCGCGGGCATCTCAATCACTGTGAATAACCTGCCTCTCGCCGACCGAACCTGCATCCCCTGCCGTGGAGGCGTTCCGCCATTGCGTGGAAACGATCTGGCTGAAACTCACCGTCTACTGAGCGATCCGACGCGGTGGAGCATCGTCAACGAGCATCACCTCGTCCGCGCCTTCAAATTCCCCGACTTTAAGTCGGCGCTCGCCTTCGTGAATCGCGTGGGTGAAGTGGCCGAAGAGCAGGGACACCATCCCGATATTCTGCTGGGGTGGGGCAAAGTCGAGATCACGACATGGACGCACGCAGTCGATGGTCTGACTGAATCAGACTTCATTCTCGCGGCGAAGATCGACCGACTGCTCTGAGGCCAGTTCACGTCACCCTACTTCATTTCGACTACTTCAGTCCGATCGACTCCGAATCGACATCCCCCACCACGCCGCTGGAATCAGCATAAGCATGCCGGAGACGCTGGCAACGTTGCGCGCGGCGAATCCCATATCCACAAAACGGCCTGCAAGATACGCTCCGGTGGCGATCATAAACATGCACAGTCCCAGGTCGGCGGCGAACACTCGTCCGCGAAATTTGTCGTCGCTCTGCATCTGCAAGAGCGTCGTCGAGAATACCCATACGATCGAACTGCCGAAATGCGCCAAGGCGATGCATAGACAAGCCTGCCAGAGATGGCCAGCGACTCCGAGAAACGTGTAGCCAACTGCCGCCGCGAGGTATCCCCAGAAGATCGCGTTCTCTAAGCGACGCTTCCAATGTCCCGCCCATGGGGCCGTCAGTAGTGGCCCAAGCAGAGCACCCAATCCGCGGGCGCCGAGTAACAGACTCATCCCGAGAAATGCTGCGCGTTCTGGTGCCATTCCGCGCCAGCGGACTGCAAACTCGTTTTGTCCCATCACCGTGAAAAGCACCCATCCTGGCCCAATGATCAGGTTGCCAAACTTCACGAAGACGGCGGCGCGTAGTCGCGCCTGAAAACGGATGTAACGGATACCTTCCAGAATCGGCGAGAAATCCACCAGCTCTTTTGCTTGAAACGGACGCGCTCCTTCGGCGTGAGGCTCGATGAAATTCATGCTCCAGATCAGCAGTGCCGAAACCACAAACGACAGCGCGTTGAGAAGGAAGACAGTATTGCGCCCAAAGAACGCGGCGACTAATCCACCCAGGGTCGCGCCCAACATCAGATTGACGGACCACGTGGTCGAGGAAAGGGTGTTCGCGACTACGATGTCTTCCCTATCGACGATGTTCGGGATGATCGAATTTCGTGCCGGTTCAAAGAAGGCAACCAGGACGGTTTCCGCCATGAGGAGGGGATAGACCATCCACACCATGTCTTTTGAGCGGATAAGCAGCATGCAGAGAACGATGGCCATGCGTCCGATGTCGGAGGCGATCATGACGCGCTTGCGGTGCAGGCGGTCGTTGACGAGTCCCGCGGTCGGCCCGATCAAGGTCTGGGGCAGAACTTGCAGCACAAGCGCGAGTGCAACCGAACTGGCGCGACCGGTGAGTTGAAGAAGCAGGTTGTAGATTGCCAGCGTGTAGAACCAATCGCCAATCTCGCTGACAATTTGGGCGCCCCACAAACGGCGAAAATTTGCGTTCGCGCGGAGTAGACGCACGTAGGAGCGAAACGAAACCGAACTCAGTTGCAACTCGGGAGCAGTTTCCATCAGGGCGCAAAAAGCAGGTCAAGTGACAGAATTTGTTAGGTGCAAGGCTGGCCAAACCCCTTGCTGGGAGCCAGAAGTCACTCTTCGGGGCAAACATGTGCAAAACGATGCGCAAGAACTCGACCATCCTCTGGAAATTCCGTAACTTCCGCACTCTAAAGCGCCTGATTTAGCTGAAAAAACCATAGTTAGGAAATTAACCGACAAAATCGCCCGGTTGGAGCATAACTTGCCACTACAGGGTTGAGAGGTATTTTCCGTCGTGCGAAACTTGAGCTCTGTTGCTCTGCTTGTCTTGGTCTTGGCTGCAAATTCCTATGCTGCGCCCGCGGTGGTCAAGTCTTCGGTCTTTCCGGAACCAGGTCTCCTGGCACTGCTCGGAGGCGGTCTGGTTGGCCTGGCCACTTTGATTCGACGCCACTTAAGCGACTAATTTTCTCTCGCTATTTTCAGTGGTCGAGGGCTTCCTCGGCCTGATTCTTTCCGTCCTTCGCCACAAGATCTAGGAAATATTTGTGAACGCGCGTGTCATCGCTCAGTTCAGGATGAAACGTTGCCGCCAGTGTCTTGCCCTTCCGAACCAGTACAGGATCCTTGCCTTCAGTGGCAACGATTTCGACGCCGGCACCGGTGCGTTCGATCCTGGGCGCGCGGATGAAGACCATTTCAATGGGCTGGTTGAGAAATTGCCCTTCGCGGATCGAACTATCGATCTGGCGGCCGTAGGCATTGCGGCGGACGGTGATGTCGAGCGCGCCGAGTCCGGCTTGTTTCGGATTCTCTACTTCAGATGCCAGCAGAATCGCGCCAGCACAGGTCCCGAAGGTTGGTTTCTCATGGACGAAATCTCTTAGCTTTGCGAATCCGGCTTCGCCCAGCAGCTTGAGAAATGTACCCGACTCGCCTCCGGGGATGACCAGACCGTCGATATCGTCGAGTTGCTCCGGCTTTTTGACCAGCACAACCTCGGCGCCCAGCTCTTCGAGCCGGCGGCGATGCGCGTCGAAATCACCCTGCAGGGCAAGGACACCGATCTTCATGGCAGCGTGGAGAATGGAACAAAGACAATCTTAACGGATGATGGGACTCTTACTGCGAGTCGAGATCGATGCTAGTCAAGATCGATGCCAGAGAATTGCCGGCAGGCGTCGAGTAACTTGTCTTGGCGCTCGGAGTCTCTGGTTGCTGAAATCGGAGCCCGCAGCCTTTTGTGATAGAAGTACTCACCGGTCACTTTCGCGGCTTTGTCATCGCTCACCGCAAGCCAGGCCTGAGTTTCGTAGCCGGCGTCGAGATCGTCGGGAGCTCCCGGACCTCCCATTTTTGTGGCTACCCATCCGGGCTCAAGCGCGTTCGAGAGAACATCGGTCCAACGCCGCGCGATGGCGAAAGCCAAGAGCACATCGTGAAACTTGGTGTCTGAATAGGCCTGCTGACCGCGCCAGGGACGATCGAGCCAAACGAGATCTTTTAGGCTGAGATCGCCATCGCGATGCAGACCAGAACTTAAATAGATGAGCCGTTTCGGCCGGTGAATCAACGCGGTCAGAATATACGGCGCGAGAGTATTGACCGCGAAGACGTGGGGCAAGCCATCTTCGGTCGCGACGCGCCGGGGTTCGCGGTAGCCGATACCCGCGTTGTGGATCACGGCGTCGAACGCGCCAAGCGCGTTGACCTGTTCGGCGACTTTACGGGTTTGCGCAATGCTGGTGAGGTCTCCGATGACGACAGCTTCGGCTTTGGGAACAGCCTGTTGCGTTTCTGCAGCGCGCTGCGCGTTGCGGGCGTGCAGGACTACGCTGTGCCCGTGGCTAATGAGAAGTTCGCCTGCCATGCGGCCTAGGCCGTCGGTAGAGCCGGTGATGAATATGCGCGCCATATTTCTTCGGCCTCAGACTCCATCCACCAGAGTGACACGATAGGTTGCCCCTTTGAAGCGATGCTCGCGAGCTTCGCGATAGAGCGGACTGTCGTACCATTCTTTTGCCGCGGACGTGCTCGGGAACTCGAGTATGACCGTGCCCTCGGTGCGCGCCCCTTCCAAGTCTTCGTGTGTGCCGTAAAACGCGAGAGCTTTTAATTCGTGGCCCGGGATCGATGCCGGCACCGCTTTTGAGTAAACGTCCATCTCACCCTGGTCGAGCGTCTTGTCGCGGGTGAAAATCATGTAGGCACTCATACTTGTAATGACCCTCCGTTCAGAGCGTGTCGATTATCGGTCGTCCCAAAGACACCTCGCAAGGATATCTCGTCAGGCGTTGGAGTGGGTTACGCAAAAACGTTCGGTGCCCAGCGCTTCCCTACAGGAGTCCTTCCAAATCGCGCGCACCGTGAACGACACGAAGTATTAAGACCACGCCACGATCAAACCGGTAGAAGAGAAGATGCTTGGGGAAGCCAGAAACGGCAGTGCGCCTTAGATCATGAAGTTCACCGGCTTGGAAATGGCAGCGCGTTCCTGTGTTAGGTCGATGTAGCGTTCGCATGATGGTCGACGTAACCGCATCTTCCCAACGTTGCGCGAGAGATTTGCCAGATTGCGTCGAGTACCAGTCGGCTTGTTCTACGATATCGACTACAGCTGCGTCGCTGAGGGCGAGGCGATTCTTGGTCACCTCTTCATAGTATGTTCGCGGAGCGTGCGAACGAGGCCTTTGCGGCGAATTTCGGCAACGCTCAGTTCTATTTTGGAACCCTTGGCGGCAGCGACAAGGCTGGCTTCAAGATCGCCGAGGCGGCGCGCTTTGTCCTGACGTATAAGTTCGCGGACGTATTCACTTGGCGTTCCCCAGTCTCCGGAGGCGACCTGTCCCTCTACGTATTCTTTGAGCGCTTCGGGGAGAGAGATGTTTAGCGAGGTCATGGACATGGCTTCATAATATGACAGTTCATGACGGGGAACAATGGAGCGATATTAAGGAGGAAGCAAATCAAGAGCCCAATATGTATGGAGTTGGGGAATCCCACGTTTCGAAAACCGCGAAATGTGGGGCACCCGGCCGGTTTTTCGAGACCGAAAATAAATTTTCGTTGACGGTGAGCGGCGCGAATGGCCGGGATCGAAATCGGCTCGAATGTTTACTGTGTAGTACCGGTACCCCCCTCCCCCTGGTCTATAGGAATCATGAAGTTACGGGCAATTTTCGGATCTGGTCTTTGAAAAATAAGGACTTATATTAAAGTATTCCGGAATAAGGACTTACGGGTTTTCGACTGGTTTCTCAGCGATTGACAGCGCTTCGTCCCCATCAAAAAGTCAAGCTTAACAAAGCCGAGGCCGTGACAGGGACCCGCTTCAGTTTGTCACGCCCGCTAGGGAGGGATCCAGAATGTCGATATCAAAGAGCGTCTGCTGCTTAACGCGGAAGACTTGGCCACCTCTCGAGGCGGGCACACGCTTCGCTCACCCGATCTGCGAATGATGCTCGCATAGCACGGGAATGGAGTCAGTGATGGTGGACACAGCGCGGATGTGATGAATTTAAAGATGGATGGACTCCGAAGTGGCTGCGTTTGGACAAACGGGGCCCGACGAAACCAGATTCGAAAAAACTAGTTCGAACAACTCAGGGAAGAGTTAGGGGAAGTTATACGGAGAAATAACACGAGAAGGACGGGTGGAGTGAGGTCTATTAGCAAGCACGAAGACGCGCGGTTCGAGTCCGTCGTCCTCCGTACGGGCTCCTAGGGTAGCGTACCTACTGACATCGACTGTGCGGGCCGCCCCCCAACAGGCATCGTTACAGGTGTAACTTGCGACAGCATTCCTTCGCGCCTACCGTCATCCGGAGGCCACTTGCATGTCGGATCGGGTTAGACGCGCGGTTCTTTTCTCCGTCTTTGTTGCCTTATCCTCTACCTGTCTAACTGCTCAGAAAGATTCGGGCTGGCGCATTTCTCCCTATCACCTCAACCTACAGCCGGGAAACGATCGTCGTCTGCAGTTGCTGGACGATACGGCGCAGGAACTGACGGCGCCATGTGGTCACTGGACGATCCCGAGAAAGCGGAGCTTCACGAAGAGAACGGCCGCGTGGTGCTGCGCGCCAAAACTCCGGGCGTAGTCCGTGTAACCGCCGCGCTTGGCGGTGAGATGAGATTTCGCGAGATCACAATTTGGCCCGCGGACGAGCCCTTGCCCCCGGGCACTTCGAAGTGGGGAACGGAACCGATCGGTCGCGAAGTCAAGGACCTGCCGGCCGTCCCGAGCCAGGACGCGCCTACGATTTATTCGCTGGAACAAACGCCCACCGGTAACACCTATCTCCGGGCGTTCGAGGATGATGGCATCCAAGTATGGTCGTGGCGCATGCCCGAACAGACACGTGACGTGGAGTTGGTTTGTGGGGATTGGCTGGCAGGTGCATTGATCAGCGCCAACCGCGCCGATTCCTACACCCTTTACACGGTCGCCAAGGACGGAAAACTGCGTTGGCAGTACACGCTGCCCGGAATTCGTAAAGGTGTCGCGTATACGCTCAATCATCTCATACACGTGATCAGCCAGTCTAAAGACGGGACTCACACAACCATTACCGGACTTGACGAGGTAACTGGAGCGCGAAACTTCCAACTAACCCCACTCGCATCCACGGAGGTGCTGACGAATGTGAAACGAGTTGGCACCAACTATGTCTGTATCGCGCAACCGCTCTCGGGCCCGATCCGCACAATCGCCAGCCGCATCTTCGTCAACGTCGACGGGTTCGCCTACGTCGCTTTCACCCAGCACGATTGGTCGCTGAAAACCGCCAAATGCGTTCCCGGATCACCGGTCGCCCCCAGCCATGTTGCGTTCTTACGCGACGAGCGGGTGGTACTTTGGCAAATTCATCCGGATGGAACTTATCGCAGCACCATCGTTGAGGAATCGAAAAACAAGCGTCCCATTACTGAGTCAGTCAGTCCGCCATCCCCTACTGGTGCGATCATCCCTGACGGTCTGGGCGGCGTGCTTGTTTCGGTCCGTTGGTCTCATGACACCATCGACGGTGAAGTGCATACATCCGCCGACGAGCTTATCTACCGTATCGACGGAGAAGGCCACGTGGTCTACAAGCTGCCGTTACCGAGATACGATGGCGCGCTTCACGACGAAATGGTGCTGGGACAAGAGGAGGTCGGCTTCACTACCCGCGGCAACTTCTTGATCGCGTTCGACGTCCGCTATGGCAAAGAACTCTGGCGCTGGAATGGCAACACCCCGGAAATCGAGGTCTTCGCCGCCCTCGCCAATGGACACTGCCTAGTCCAGACCCCGACAGCCTTGGTTGAGGTGAGCAATCCCAATGAGGCCAAAGAGATTTTGCAGGGCAGGGCAATGATGGGCTGGCACGGGGACATCTATGTCAAGCACAACTAAGGGTCGTTCTGAGCGCGTCGCGGTATGAGCTAAGTTCGTCCGGTACAATCTGAGTCCCACAAACCTTTACCATCCCCGCGTTTGCAGCATCTGCGCTTCGTCCAGCCCAGACACAGCCAGTCCCTTCATCGCTCCGACCAGGTCCTCACTGACTTCAAGTAACACTTTCGGATCTTTGTAGTGTGTGGCCGCCTGCACGATTGCTCGCGCGCGTTTCTCTGCTTCAACCGGGTTGGCGAACTCTGTGGCGCTCTGCATGAAGATTCCGCTGCCTACGAACACAGCTTCTGCTCCTAGCTGCATTACTAAGCTGGCGTCGGCGGGGGTGGCGATGCCTCCGGCGCTGAAGTTCGGGACCGGCAGCTTCCCTTCTTTCGCTACCATCTTTATCAGTTCATAAGGCGCGCCGTGCTCTTTGGCTTTGGCGTAGAGTTCTTCTTCGCCTAGGACCGTCAGGATTTTCATCTCCTGCACGATCTGGCGAATGTGTTTTACGGCGTGGACTACGTCTCCGGTGCCGGCTTCGCCTTTGGTGCGGATCATGGCGGCGCCTTCGGCGATGCGGCGGAGAGCTTCTCCGAGATTGCGGGCTCCGCAGACGAAGGGGACTTTGAAGGCGTGCTTGTCGACGTGGTGGGCCTCGTCGGCGGGGGTGAGGACTTCGGACTCGTCGATGTAGTCGACGCCCAGCTCCTGGAGGATTTGCGCCTCGGCAAAATGGCCGATGCGGCACTTGGCCATGACGGGAATGTCGACGGTGGCCATAATTTCGCGGATGATTTTGGGCGAGGCCATGCGGGCTACGCCGCCTTCGGCGCGGATCTGCGCGGGGACGCGCTCGAGGGCCATGACGGCGACGGCTCCGGCGCGTTCAGCGATCTCGGCCTGCTGCGGAGTGGTGACGTCCATGATCACTCCGCCTTTGAGCATCTCGGCGAGGCCGGTTTTCAGGCGGAGGCTGGTGTTGTGTCCGTTGTTTTGCGACATAGGGTCTACTCTCTTTTCGTTTCTCTGCACTCTACTTCTATTTCCACGATTATTTTACAGGGCTACAGGGATTATCGGTATCCTTATTGGCCGCCCGGCTGCTTGAAGACCGGCGGCAGTTCCGGCACGGCTGAAGCCGTGCCTTTCAAAGCAAGTTCAAGCTGACCCACCGCCGAGATGCCCGTTCGCGTTGACTTTTCTTGGTCCTACAGGCAAACTCTCAATTCGCCCGTGAAACTGTTTTCGGGCGACGCAGGTAGAGCCGGAGCAACGTCGCTCATTCGTCGATACCGAAAGGCCGGCTCAGGAACCGTTCGCGATATGTCTCAAAACCGGGTCTCCTATACGCTCGATTCGACGTTGGAGACAGTCAATTCTGCCGAGGAAACGGCGGGCCGCATGGCCGCCGAGGCGGGATTTGATGACGAGGAGATCATGAAGATCTCCATGGCGGTGCGGGAAGCGGCGGTGAATGCGGTTTTGCACGGCAACGCGTACGACCCGACGAAGAAAGTTACGATGGCGTTCGAGGTCACGCCCAAGGACCTGGTGATTTCGATTCGCGATCAGGGCAAGGGGCTCGACGCGAGCAAGATTCCGGACCCGTTGGCGCCGGACAATTTGATGAAGACATCGGGGCGAGGCATTTTCCTGATACGCTCGTTCATGGATGTGGTGGAGATCCACCCGTCGCAGAGCGGCACCGAACTTAGAATGATCAAGCATGTCCACGGCAATGCCGCGGATTCCAAGGAGGCTCCCCAGTGAGCATGAAGTCCAGTACTCGTCAGGTGGATGGCGTCACGATTGTCGATCTCAGCGGCCGAATCACCCTCGGCGAAGGCAGCGTAGTGCTGCGCGATACGGTGCGCGACCTGCTTTCGAAAGGGCAGAAAAAGATTCTGCTGAACCTCGGCGACGTGAACTATATCGACAGCTCAGGTATTGGCGAGCTGGTCAGCGCCTTCACCACGTCCAAAAACCAGGGTGGCGAACTCAAGCTGCTCAACCTCACCAAGAAAGTCCACGACCTGCTGCAGATCACGAAGCTCTATACCGTCTTTGACGTCAAGGACGACGAAGCAGCGGCCGTAAAATCATTTACGAAGTAGCGAACGCGCGTCGCTGACCCGCGCAAAAACTATGGCAGGCCGGGGTGTGACTCCGTCCTGCCAGTTCCCTTTTTGGGACGAATTTTGGGCGAATGTGCGATTTATTTTCGCGGCTCGCGTTAGGTCTTCTTCCTTCACGCCTAGAATCGGAAACGAGGCCGAGGATTTTTGGTGCCTCTTTCGCTATGCGTATTTCTGCGCTGCTCTTTCTCGCGAGTATCGTTTTTGGCGCGAGCCAATTTGTTTTCGCCGGCAAAGCATCTGCAAATAAGCCATCCAACACAGATTGCGTTTCGTTGGCGGAGGCCGCGAAACACGTCGGCTCCAGTCAATGCGTGATTGGAACCGTCATGCACGTCGAGAACGGCTCGAATGGAACTACGTTTCTAACTTTTTGCCCTGAGGCTCGAGCGTGCCCGTTTGTCGTGGTCGTGTTTCCGGCGGATCGTAAGAAGGTCGGCGACATTCGCCAGCTCGAGGGACGGCAGATTGAAATCAAGGGGACGATTCAGGATTATGAGGGGCGACCTGAGATTGTTTTGCGTCGTACGCAGCAGTTAGGCGAGGGCGCGTTCCTTTTGTTTCCGCCAGTGCCGGCGGATTATGACGTTGAGAAGGCTGGGCATAATGCGCGAGGCTCGACGCACGCCAAAAAGCCAAAGAAGACGACAACACAGCAGGGAGCGCCGGTTTCGATTGAAGAGCCGGGGGAACCATAGTCGGGAGAACAGCGCGGCTACAGCGGCTTCAGGCCGACCGCGTTGAGAAGTTGTGCGGTGGTTATTTGCGCCTGGACGAAATTCTTAGATACCTTCTGCGCTTCAGTGTTTGCTGAATCGGCGTCGGCCGAGCGTCCGGCTCGCCGCAGCGCCTGCCCCCATAGCAGAAAGTTTACGTCGCTGGGATCGATTTTCACGGCGCGATCGAACTGATTGATTGCGGCGTTGAAGTCTTCCCGTCGAAGAGCTAGCAGGCCGGAGCCAATCAACGCGCCCGTTTCTTCTGGATTCAGGCGCAGCGCTTGTTGATAGCTTGCCTCGCTTTGATCGTAGTCGTGAAGCTGCATGTGAGCTTGACCGAGCGTGGTCCACGCCGCAGCCTGAACTTTTGGGTCGGTGGAATTGGAACGTTCGAGCGTCGCTTCGGCCTGTCTGATCCCTTCTTGCAGATGGCCGACGCGCAGCTCGTAGGCGGCCAGAGTTAGAACTTGAGCGGCGGGATATTGGTGCTCGGCTGCGGCAGCTTCGAATTGGGCGACGGCTTCGTCGTCCCGGTTTTGCCTTGCCAGAAGCAGGGCCAGATCGTTGTGCGCAACATAGTTCCAGTTCCCGTCGGTCACGGTCAAGGTGTAGCGCCAAAGAGTTTCTTCGTCGTGCCAATGGGAGATTTGACGATGGGTCAGGCATCCGAGGACGAAGACAACTATAGCAGCGGCGACAGCGCGCCACGCCGTCGGGATTCGGAATCTGGCGGCTAAATCACGCGCGCCCCAAGCCACCGCGACGAACAGACCGACGAACGGAAGATATGCGTAGCGGTCGGCCATCGACTGCTCGCCGACCGTGATGATGCCGATCATCGGAACCAGCGTTCCAAGGAACCAGAGCCATCCGAAAAGCAAGTATCGATGCTCACGCCAGCGCAGCACGAGGGCCGAAATCACGAGGAGCAAGAAGATCGCTCCAGCCACTTGCCCTGCGGGGAGCAAACCCTCAGGCCGAGGATACATCGGTGCCAGGCTCGTCGGCCAGAACGCCTTGCCGAGGTAGCGGGCGTAGGAAACGAAAATATTTTCCCAGCGTGCCGCGAACGAAACTTCGGTAAATGTGCGGACGGTGTGCCCCGCTCGTTGCGCGATGACGGTGACGATTGAATCCGCGCTGGCCAGCAGGAAAAGAGGCAGCTTCTCGCGCAGCAGATAGGCGAACGAGCGCGACACTTGAGAACCAAGTTCGGATCCTCCGGCAGCCAGCCGACCGAGCGGCCAGTAATCCCAGAGCAGCAGCACGAACGGGAGCGTGACGATTTGCGGCTTCGCCATCAGGCCGAAGGCAAAGCAAACAGCGACTGCCACATAAAACGATCGTTTGCTGGTGCGAGCGTAGCGATCGTTTGCGTATCGATCATTGGCGTACCAATCATAGGCATGGAGCGCGAGCAGAAAGAAAAACATACTGAGGACGTTTTTGCGTTCAGCGGCCCATGCTACGGATTCGACGTTGATGGGATGAAGAGCGAAGAGCGCGGCTGCGAAGAGACTCGGCCACATCAATCCCGTCGCCCGCCGAAACAATAAAAATAGGAGAACGGCGTTGGCGGTGTGCAGCAGAAGGCTCGTGTTGTGATGTCCGACGGGATTGAGATGGAAGAGTTGGCAATCCAATGCGTGCGAGAGCCAAGTCAGCGGATGCCAGTTTCCGTCGCGAAAGGTCGTAAACGACCACTTCACGGTGTTCCAGGTCAGCCCGCTCTGGACCCAGGGGTTTTGCAGGATGTAAGAGGTGTCATCGAAAGCTATGAACTGGTTGTGAGTGAGAGGACTGTAGAAAGCGAGAGTCGCGGCTACCAGCACGAGGCAAAGAATGACGACGTGCGTTTCTCGCGACGAGGACATTATGGCATCAGTTCGCGATACATTTGGTGGAAGGCGTGGACGCCCTTTTCCTGCTTCACGCTGTAGCGCCCGCTATGATAGCTGCGGGAGTGCAGGTTTTTCTGCACGATCTCGCAGATCTTCATGTCTTCCCTCTGAATCTCATCGCTAAACGCTAGAGCCTTGCCTGCGGCTTCACTTCCGAGGTCCTTTTCCGGCACATACCATTCGAAAATCCCGAGAGTCCGTTCTGGCCCAAGTGGAAGGATGATGTTGAGGGAAATGTTGTCGGGATAGCAGTTGAGCATCCAGTTGGGGAAGACCCAGAAATAATCGGCCGTCAATTCAGAGCCGGATTTCTGATATTGGCGCGGCGTGGCGTCTCCGGGCTGAGCGCCGCGAATCGGCGTCCACTGCCGGACGTACTGCGAATAAGGCTCGACGGTGTATTCGTTGTAATTGATCTCGCGATTGAGCGCCGGATGCACGCTCGGCACGTGATAGCCCTCGAGATAATTGTCGATGTAAGTTTTCCAGTTGCACTGCATGTCGTAGGTGCGGCGCTCGGAAAACTTCATGCTGCCGAAGGCGAATTTTTCAGCATGGGCCGGCAGATCGCCTAACGCTTCCATCCGTGACTGCGCTTCGTCGTCGAGATTGACGAAGATGAGATTGAACCATTCCTCGAGACGCACTGGCGCGAGGCCAAACTCCGTGGTATCGAAATCCGCTACGCCATCAAATTCAGGGGTCACGAGCAGCGCGCCGTCCAGGCGATAGGTCCATCCGTGATAGCCGCAGCGGAAGAGCTTGCGATTGCCGCAGCCAGTGGCCGGGTTACCGGCGCGATGACGGCAGACGTTGTAAAAGCAGCGCAGAACGCCGTCTTCGCCGCGTGCGATCAGGAGCGGCTCGCCGACAAGATCGAAGGTGAAGTAGTCTCCCGGATTCGCCGCCTGATGGACATGGCCGACCACCTGCCATGTCGAACTGAAGAGTTTCTTCTTTTCGTCCTCAAACGTTGCTGGCTCGAAATACAGCGGAGCAGGCAGCGTGGAGGCGTGCGCGATGTCCTGCTCGGATTTCAGTTGAAGGTTTGGCATGAGCGCTCGCCGGGATCATTTTAGCGCAGCGCTTATGCTGACGGCAGGAACCGTAATTACTCTCGTGCCTCAATCGTTACGGGTACCGTTCGTCGAGCGTCAGCGTTTTGGTAGTCTGCGAGGGAGGGGAGGAGTGTCGCTTGCGTCGCGCCGATTCAATAAAAATCGCACTCACGGTTGCGCTTGTCGCAATGGTGCTGACACTTGCGCTGAATGCCGATTTTTACAATTCCTCGATGGTGGATGCCTTCATGGCCATGGCCCTCGGCGGCGCGATGGTCACGCTGCTGGTGATCCAACCGTCCTGGCTGAATTTCGCGGCGGCGGTCGCAGGGGCTCTTGTGCTGGCGGGTCTCGACTATCGCGTCATGGGGTTCAAGCCCAAGTTCATCGTTGCTTTTTCATTCGTAGGACTGTCGAGCCTGGTGGTTCTCGGCGCTAGGACGATCTGGGCGCGAAGCGGGGATCGTCTGTTGCTGCTTTACGCGTTTCTACCGGCGATTCTGTTTGTAGCCTCGGAATATATGGCGTCGACTCTGCTCGACTTCACCGAGGCGATGCATCCGAAGACCTTCGACCTGTTCCTGTATTCCTTCGATTGCAGCCTGCACGTGCAACTGAGCTTTCTGGTTGGACAAATCTTTTCGCGTCATTTGTGGCTCCGGTTCGCAGCGCTCGTGTTTTATATCGCGTTGCCGCTGCCGCTGGCATTGGTTTATGCCGCCCAACTGCGTCGAGAGAGCAAAAAAGCTTTCCCCGTGATGCTGGCATTCCTGCTGACCGGGCCGCTCGGAGTGCTGTATTACAACATGGTTCCGGCGACTGGGCCGGTTCATGTCTTTGGGCCTGGATTTCCGTGGGCTCCGTTGTCGCTGATACAGGCGCGGCATTTGGTTCTGGAGACCATCCCAATTCCGGGCGCGCGCAATGCCATCCCCTCGCTGCATATGGCTTGGGTGTTGCTGGTGTGGTGGAACTCCAAGGGGCTGGCGCGCTGGATCCGCGCGATCGCGTTGGCCTTTGTCGCCTTTACGGTCCTCGCGACTCTCGGAACGGGCGAACATTATTTCGTGGACCTGGTGGTCGCGTTTCCGTTCGCCCTGATGGTACAGGCATTGTGCCTTTATCCATTGCCTTTCAAACACGGACCGAGGCGAGTCGCCTTTCTGTTCGGGGCTTTTACTAGTCTCGCGTGGATGGCGCTGGTCAGCTTTGCCAATTCCCTGTTTTGGATTTCACCGGTAATTCCGTGGACGCTGGCAATCGTGACGATTGCTCTCTCCAGCGTGCTGTTGCATCGAATGCAACGGGGCGAGACTAGGACGGCGGCAGCGAGTGATGTCATTGCGGGTGCGCCGCAACCCATGATTCCTATCGGGTGCGGGAAAACGGTTTGAGGGAGTTTTTTTGCTTCTACAGCGGCTTCAATCCAGCGAGCGACAGCAACTGCCCGGCTTCAAATTGCGCCGCGTGAACGTCCGGCGCGAGCTTCTGCACTTGTGCTAACGCCGAATCCGCTTCGCTGGCTCGACCGGCACGGCGCAACGCCTCAGCATAGAGAAGAACGTTAGCATCGCTTGGTTCAACCCTCACGGCCTGCAACAGAAGCTGCACGGCGAGATCGGACCGTCCCTGACGCATGGCTAGAAGTCCGGCGCCGACGAGGGCGGCTTTGTCTTGCGGATTGCGCTGGAAGGCGTTTTGGTAGCTTTCGGCGGCTAGCGCGTAGTTGCCCAAGTCCATTTGCGCTTCACCGAGCTGGCCCAGGGCGGACGCCTGGAGTTTGGCATCGCCTTGCGAGGTCGACGCTTGCAGGACGTCGTTGGCATCCTTGATCGCTTGATCGGGATGGCCCAATAGCATTTCGTAGTATCCGAGCTCGAGTAGTTGGGCGGGTTGGAAACGGTGCAATGCGTTACTCTCGCGATATTCAGCAACGGCCTCGTCGGCTCGGCCTTGCTTGGCTAACACGATGGCGAGATTGTTATGGGCTACGTAATTGTCTTCCGTGACCGACAACGTATAACGCCACAGAGCTTCAGGATCGCGCCATCGGCCGACTTGACGATAGGTGAGGCATCCGAGAACAAGAAGGATGGCCACGGCAACGCTGACAGGCCAGGCCGGTGAGATTCGGTGCTCGGAAACAGCGGCACTCGCGGCCCACACAACCGCGATAAACAAACCGATGAAAGGTATGTAGGCGTAGCGGTCGGCCATCGCTTGTTCGCCGACGGTGATGATGCCGATCATCGGAACCAGTGTTCCCAAAAACCAACACCAGCCGAAGAGTAGGTAGCGGCGTTCGCGCCAATGCCACACCAGAGCTGAAATGAGGAGCAGGATCACCGCCGCTCCCGCCACCTGCCAGGGCAATACAGGAGTCGACGGTCGCGGGTAGATCGGAGCCAGACGCGTTGGCCACACCGCCTTGCCGAGGTAACGCACGTACGAGACGAGAACATTCTCAAGGCGGATCGACATTGGGGCTTCCGCCAGTGTGCGCACGGAAGCGCCCGCGCGTTGGGCCCACACAGTGATCACCGAATCAACTGCGGCTAGAACGAAGAATGGCCATTTCTCGATGACGAGATAGGAAAAGGAGCGTGGCGGCCCAATTTCGGGCGAGTCTTTTGCGGGAGCCATGCGGGCGGGAATCATGCGCTCCAGAGGCCAGAAGTCCCACAACAACAGGACAAAAGGCAGGGTGACAATCTGAGATTTCGCCATCAATCCGAGGGCGAAAAACAGGAGCGCCAGTCCATATTGTTGACGTCCGTATCGTTGACGTCCAGTTTGACGTCCGCCGCCGCGCGCGTACCTGTCGTAGGCGATGAGCGTGAGCAAGAAGAAAAACATGCTCAGTACGTTCTTGCGCTCAGCGGCCCATGCGACCGATTCTACGTTAACCGGATGCAGAGTAAACAAGGCTGCCACGCAGAGACTGCCCCAGGTGAATCCGGTGGCTTGCTGGAGTAACAAAAAGAGCAGCACAGCACTGGCAGCATGGAACAAGAGATTGACGTAGTGATGGCCGGCCGGGTTGAGGCCAAACAGCTGGCAATCCAGTGCGTGAGACATCCAGGTCAGAGGGTGCCAATTTCCGTCGCGCGTAGTCGTGAAAGACCACTTAATGTCTTCCCAGGTCAGGCCGCCGAGGACATGGTTATTCTTCTGAATGTATGACAGATCGTCGTAGTCGAGGAACGGGTTGCGGACGACCGGGTTGTAGAAGGCGAGAGTGGCAACCACCAGCAACAGACCGAGGATGAGCGAACGATTTCGCTGGGGAGCCATCATGTTGGTCGCCGAACGATTCTAGCGCGATCCACATTTCGACAGGATGCTTCGCGGTTGCTAACGAATCGACGGTAATGCCTGGCGGCATTGCCGAGCTTTGTAGAAAGGTTCCTGCGATCGCGCTCGGATTACTTGCCACGCCGCCGCGACTCAGAAGCACCTCTAGACGCAAGATCGTGGACCACGCGCGTTCGCTACAATGGGACTTGCCTTGTCTGGCTGGGAGTTCAGAGGCATGGGGCGGGAGATGGCGCGGCTGGCAAAAATTGTCAGTCTTGCTCCCCCAAAGTGTCATACTGAACAAATCATGGAGCCGCTGACGAGGTTACCGTTAGGCGGAGATGACTGAAAATGCTGGACCTTGGTCCAAAAGGACATCTGACTTCCGTCACTTGGGTATCTGGCCCTCAGAGTGCCATAGTACATGCGAGTTGGTCATCCAACCAAAACAGTCAAACGGAGACGAGGACAATATAAATGCGGAAACAAAAGGGCTTCTCACTGATCGAACTGCTGATCGTGGTGGCGATCATCCTGATCATCGCCGCGATTGCTATCCCGAACCTGTTGCGTGCACGTATTGCGGCGAACGAGTCGTCCGCGGTGGCGTCTGTCCGCACAGTTAACACAGCTCAGATTTCTTATAACTCCAGCTATCCGACGGTCGGCTTCGCAGCGACTCTGGGCACGCTGGGTGGCAGCTGCACCGGCGCGACCGTGCCGACGTCCGCTACGGCTTGCTTGATCGATTCCCAGCTGGCTAGCGGCACCAAGAGCGGCTACACGTTCAACGCTGCAGGCCTTTCTGGCAGCTACTACGTATACGGCAACCCGGTCACTTCGAACAGCACGGGTGTGAACTCGTTCTGCTCGATCCAGGATGCGGTTGTGCGCAAGACCGGCACC
>Ga0070731_10000114_pt1 | contig 150582 bp, 137 predicted proteins | sample Coa_R1_2_FD_66448 | JGI IMG/M metagenome (GOLD analysis project Ga0070731, IMG submission 66448) | Surface soil microbial communities from Centralia Pennsylvania, which are recovering from an underground coalmine fire - Coalmine... | ecosystem: Environmental > Terrestrial > Soil >... | reverse complement strand
CATCCTGGTCGGGCTGCTCGGCCTGCCGGCCTGGACGTCGGCGCAGAGTCCCGCGCGCGGCGGCACGCTCACGATCGCCGAGGGAACCGATGCCCTGACCCTGGACCCGCACAACTACAAGGCGGCGACCGACATCATCGTGAGCAATCTGATCTACGACACGCTGGTGCGGTTCGATCTCAATCTGAACCTTCGCCCGGGCCTCGCGGTGGGCTGGCTCGAGTTGTCCCCGACCTCGTGGCGCTTCGACCTGCGCCAGGGCGTGAAGTTTTCGGACGGGACGCCCTTCGACGCCCGGGCGGTGAAGATGAGCCTCGAGCGGGCGGCCGCCTCGCCCCGCGGCGCCGGCTACGCCGGCGTCGTCGACCGCGTCGACATCGTGACCCCGGCACGCGTGATCGTCCACCTCAAGCGGCCCTTCGCGCCGTTTTTAAAGAACTTGGCCGCCCCCATCGTCGCGATCATCAGCCCCTCGGCGCTGCAGCCGGGCGCGCCCGACATCAATACCCACCCGGTGGGCACGGGCCCGTTCATGCTGTCCGAATGGGTGCCGAATCAGCGCCTGCAGATCGTGCGCAACCCCAACTACTGGGGCCGCGCGGCGTATCTCGACGCGGTCGTCTTCCGGCCGATCGCCGAAGACAGCACCCGGTTCCTGGCGTTCCGGGGCGGGCAGGTCGACGTGATCTCCAACCCGCCGGCGAACCTCGCCGCGCAGATCCGCGCCAATCCCAACCTGAGCCTCGACACGAGCCCGTCCACCCGCGACGTCCGCGTCGCGTTCACGGTTACGAATCCGCCGTTCAACAACGTCAAGGTGCGGCAGGCCGTGGCGATGGCGATCGACCGGGGCCCGATCATCAAGTTCGTGCTGAACGGGCTCGGCCGCGAGGCCAAATGCGGCCTGATCCCGCCGGAGATCATGGCGACGTCGCCGTGCGCCGACCTGCCGTTGGACGTGGCGAAGGCGAAGCAGCTGCTCGCGGAGGCGGGATTCGCCAACGGCCTCACGACGCAGTTCTGGACGCCGGAGGGACGCTATCTCGGCGACCGGCAGATCGCGGAGGCCGTGCAGCAGCAGCTGCAGCAGATCAACGTGCGCGCGAACATCAAGGTGATGGAGTGGGGCGCCTACCTCGACGCGCTGGCCCGGCACGAGGCGCAGATGTTCATCATCGGGTGGGGCTGGATCACCGGCGACCCGGCGCAGGCGCTGCGGCAGAACTTCCAGACGAAGTCGGCCTTCAACTACTGGAACTACAGCGACCCCGCGTTCGACCGGATGCTGGATCAGGCGGAGGCCCTCGACAGCCCGACGAAGCGCCGCGACATGTACAACCAGATGTCGTCGATTCTGCTCGTGCGCGACGCTGTCTCCAAGGAGATCTACTACACGCTCAACATCTACGGCCTGAGCAAGCGGGTGCACGCCTTCCACGGCACCCCGGTCGAGCTCATCGACCTGAGCGACACCTGGATGGCGCCGAAGTAGCGGCCTCGCGGAGGGGCACATGGACGATCTGTTTACGAAGGCCGAGTACGAAGGGCGGCTGCACCGCGCGCGCACCTTGATGTCGGCCGCCGGCATGGACGCGCTCCTCGTCACCGCGCCGCGCAACCTGACGTACCTGACGGGCTACCGCACGAACCTGTTCTCCAGCACCTTCCGGCCCTTCACGGCGCTCATCCCGCTGGAGTCGGACCCGGTGCTGCTGCTGCCCAACCTCGAGGTGTGGCAGGGGGAGGGCACCGGCTGGATCGCCGACGTGCGCGGGTGGGGCACGGGGATGGGCTCCGTGGCGCGCGATCCGCTCGAGCTGATCAAGATCGCCGCGGACGAGAAGCGCGTCTCGGCGGGACGGATCGGCGTCGAGCAGTCGCGGGGGCAGCGCGTCGGCATGACGCTGGAGCAGTACGGACAGCTGCAGCGCCTGCTGCCCGGCGCGACGTGGCTCGACTGCGCCCCGCTGATGTGGGACCTGCGCGTGGTCAAGTCCCCGCAGGAAGTCGCGTACATGCGCGAGGCCTGCCGCATCACCGACGCCGGCATCGTCGCCGCGCTGGAGACGGTGCGGGAAGGCGTCACAGAGCGAGAGCTGCAGGTGGTGATGGGGACGACGATGATGCGCGAGGGGGCCGACACGGTGCGGTCGCTCAGCATCGCCTCCGGCCCCCAGCGGTACGCGATGCTCAACGCGCCGGCGACGTCCCGGGCCCTGCGGCCGGGGGAGATGGTCACGTTCGACTGCGGCGCGGTCTACAACGGGTACCACGGCGATCTCACGCGCGGCTATTTCATCGGTGAAGTGAACGACCGCCAGCGGCAGTTCTACGAGGCCAGCCTGGAGATCTTCTGGGAGGCCGTCCGCGCCGTGCGGCCGGGCGTGACGTGCGAGGACGTCGACCGGGTCGCCGAGGAGGCGATCGTGCGCCGCGGCTACCGGGAGTACATGCTGCACCGGACCGGCCACAGCCTCGGCATGGAGGTGCACGAAGAGCCGTCGATCGGCCCGGGCGTGAAGGTCCCCCTGCGGCCCGGCATGGTGCTGGCGGTGGAGCCGGGCATCTACGACTTCACCATCGGCGCCTTTCGGAACGAAGACAACGTCGTCGTGACGGAGAGCGGCTGCGATCTCCTGTCCAACGCGCCGCGCGAGTTGATCGTCCGATGACCGCTCCGCCGCTCAGCGTCGGGGTGGGGCTGCTCCCCGAGGTGCCGGCGCGCGCGCTCGCCGACGCCGCCGCGGAGGCCGAGGCGCGGGGGTTCTCGACCGTGTGGGTGCCGGACGAGCGGTTCTTCCGGGACGTGACGGTCACGCTCGCCGCCGTGGCGCGAAGCACCCGGACGGTGCGCCTCGGGCCGTGCGTCACCGACCCGTTCGTGCGGCATCCCGCGATCACCGCCACGTGCATGGCGACGCTGCAGGAAGCGGCGCACGGCCGTCTCGTGGTCGGGCTCGGCGCCGGCATCAGCGGCTTCGGCGCGATGGGCATCGCCCCGCGGCGCCCGGCCGAGGCGATCAAAGCGACCGCCCGCCTGCTCCGCACGCTGCTTGCCGGTGACAGTGCGGCGGTCGACGCGCCCTTCCGGTTCCACGGCCGGATGGACTTCGGTCCCGTACCGGTGCCGCCGATCTACGTCGCGGGCCGGGGCCCGCGCGTGCTCGAGGCGGCCGGCGAGGTGGCCGACGGCGTCTTGCTGGGCGGGCTGGCCGCACCCGCGATGGTCGAGCGCGCGATGGCGTTCGTGGACAAGGGACTCGCGCGGGCCGGCCGGACGCGCAGCGACGTCACGCTCGCGGCGTGGACCCACACCGTGATCGGCGCGGATGCCCGGCGCGTCTGGCGCCGCGCGCGCCTGGTCGTGTTCGGCATCCTCTTGTCCAGCCGGGACGTTCTGCCGACCTTCGGTGTCTCGCTGCCGGCCGCGCTGGAAGCGGCGATGGGCCCGGTGCGATACGGTGATCATTGGAAACTGCCGGACGACGTGCTCGCGCTCATCCCCGACGGGGTCGTGGACGCGTTTACCGTGTCCGGCACGCCCCCCGAATGTCTCGCCAAGCTGCGCGGGCTGGCCGCGGCGGGTATCACGCACTTCGCGCTGCGGCTGTGGCCGGTCGACGACGGCGGACCGCTTACGCCGATGCGGCTCTTCGCCGACGAGGTCTTGGGCCGCCTGGTCCCCGCCGCGTAGCGGCGGCTACAGCCCCCAGCTGCGGATCCGTCGCGGGACGGCCCGAAAGGCGCTCCGCCCCGCGTCGGCCATCATCCCCTTCGCGTACGGCGGGCCCCCGACCGGACCCAGGTACCGCAGCGCGAGCGCCGACGCCACGCGTTCCGCCTCGCCGGGAATGAACTCCACGGTCAGGTCGATCTCGATCCCTTGCCGTCCTTCGAACGTGGCGTCGTCGACGACGAAGGCCGCGCGGGGATCGCGCGCGAGGTAGCGCGCCGTCCGCCTCGTCGTCACGGTCGTGAAGTAGAAGACATCGCCCTCCAGCGCATACCAGTGGGGCACGACGTGGGGCGCGCCGGCCGGCCCGACGGTCGCGACGTGCGCGAGCCGCGGCGGCTGCAGGAAGGCCCGCTGTTGCTCAGTTAACATCATTGTCGCCTCTACGGTTCGAGCACGGCCAACGCCTGCTCGGGAGCACGCATAGGCCAGACGAGAGCGGATGGGAGGCGTCGGATGAGCCCGGCAGCCCGGGGAACCGTCAGCTTTGTCGGCGACGTGATGATCCGCCGGCCGTTCGCGGAGAGCGGCCGCGGCACGACGCCGGGATTCCACCGCGCGATCGCGGCGATGCGCGAGAGCGACGTGGTGATCGCGAACCTGGAAATGCCGCTGTCGCGTCGCGGCCACCGCGTTCCAAAATGGTCTAACCTGCGCTCGGACCCCGAAGTGATCAAGGACGTACGGGCGATGGGCATGGACGTGGTCACGCTTGCGAACAACCACATGTACGATTACGGTCCGGAGGCGCTGCTGGACACCCTCGAGGCCTGTCGTGGCGCCGGGATCGCGTGCTGCGGCGCCGGGCCGGATCTGGAAAGCGCCCTCGCGCCGGTCAACGTCCGCGCGGGCGGCGCGTCCGTGGCCGTGCTGAGCGTCGCCTGCACGCTGCCGGTCGAATCCTCGGCCAGACCCGGCAAGCCTGGCATCGCGCCGATCGACGTGACGTATTCGTTCGAGCTCGACATCAATCTCATGGTCGAGCAGCCCGGCACGGTGCCGATCGTGCACACGTGGACGTCGCCGGCAGATCAAAAGGTGGTGTGCGACCGCGTCGCCGCGCTGCGCGCGGGAGAACAGACCGTGGTCGTCGCCGTTCACTGGGGCGTGCCGGAGAAATGGCTGTCTCCCTCGCTCGGACATCTCGCGGAGTACCAGCGGCCGCTTGGGCACGCGCTCGTTGACGCCGGCGCGGACGTCATCTTCGGCCACCACTCGCACTGCCTGCATCCGATCGAGGTGTACCGGCGGAAACCGATCTTCTACAGCGCGGGCAACTTCCTGTTCGAAGATCCGCGGTCGTTCATGGCGCCGGAATCCGTGATCGTGCAGCTGGGAGTAGGTCCGGATGGCTTCGACGTCACGATCGTGCCGGTCATCCTCGACGCGAACGGATTCCCGGAGCTCGCGACAGGCGACGGCGCCCGCCGCGTGTTTCGCCTGCTGTCCGAGCTGTTGCGGGAGTTCGATGCCGTGCTCGAACCGGACGGTGACCGGGCGCGCCTGTCCCTGCGATAGAGGCCGTCCTGCGTCATGGCTCATACTGATTCTCGATACGACGATCCACTGCGGGCGTTTCGTGCGCCCGCTCCTACCCGCCGGGTACAAACTCCAGCTGCACCGGATAGGCGGACGCACCCTCAGGCACCGTCCAGATGTCCAACGGCCAACGGCCGGGAGGGATTTGAAACCGGCCGATCTCCCGCACGGCGTCACGGCCGAGCGGCGGGATGTCAACCAGCGTCCCGTTGACGATCAGGATGCCGGCCGCCGGTCCGTGAAAGGGAGAGAATTTGACGGTCAACAGCATGGGACGGCCGGAGGGATTGACGCACTCGACGCGGAGATGATACACGACCCCGTAGTTGCCTTTCAGCATGAAGCCCTGCGTCGGGCTGCTGAGATAGCCGGCGCCGGCAAGCAGGAGACCGCGCGGCTGATCCAACCGCGCCTCGAGGTGTTCCTCTATGAAGGGCGATTTGAAGACGCCGAACGGGTGCGTGCCGACGCGCGTGAAAAAGCTCGCGGGGGCGATGTCCGCCTCCGAGGTGCCCGGGAGGTACGCGAGGACCACGATGGTGAGCCGGCCGGTCATGATCTGAAGCTGCGCGAGGCCGCTGATCACGTCGTGGGGCTGCAGCACCGTCTGGACGAGCGGCTTCCACTGATGCGGCGCGATCTCCAGTGACGTCGCGGCGCCGGACAGGACGGCCTGCCAGAACCGGAGAATGGCGCGGTGTCCCACGCTCATCGGGTTGGGAGCGGGACCGCCGGCCCCCAACGTCAGCGCCAGGTGCGCCGGAACATCGTCGTCGTCACGCGCCCAGACCTGGATGGCCATCGGAGAATCGGACCGCGCATTCTCGTGATGGTACAGCAGCCTCACGCACGTGGCGGTTTCCGTTTCGGCGTAGAGCAGTCCCCGCGTCCCGCGCACCGCCTCAGGGTTGTCGCTGACAAACAGCAAATCGGCCGCACACGGAAGGGGAATCGGCCGGCCGGCGTCCACCGGCAGGGGCAGGCCGAACATCGCGGCGCAGCAGAGCATTGCCAGCGCGTGCAGGCGGGTGCGCGGTTTCATGCCGGTGGGTCTCATGCCCCCTACAACGCCTCGATAGACACCCGTCAACCCGGAGTTTGTGAGCAAGTTCTCGATGCGACCGGCACAGCATCGAACGCGCGTGTACAATGCAGAAGAAAGCAGGTGATGCTTGTGCCGGGCAGGATTCGCGCGAAGGCGGGATTACCGTGGCCCGTAACGGGGACGTACGTGTGCGACAAGTGCCACAACAATCAGATCGGGCAGGCCGGTGTCGTGGCGGCGCGATGCACCGCCCCCCGCGTGGACAGGCCGGAGTTGTGCAACTGCGCGTACTTCGTCCTGGTCGCGACGGACGATCGACTGAAGGACTTTAACGGGGGCTGAGAATGGACACGAGTCACGAACTGGCCCCGCCGCTCCCTCATCTGCTCTATGCGATAGCCGAGGAAGACGCCGATGATTGGGCGACCGATTCCCAGGGGGATCTCTGGGCCGGGTTGCTGCGAGACGGCGCGGAGATCGTGCGGCGCCTCAGGGAGCAGATCGAGGCGAACGCCGCCGTCGTGCAAGGGGAGATCGAAGCGGAGGACCGGGCCGCGCTCGGCGCGGCATCCGGCGTCATCGTGAGGCGCGACCACCGCCGAAACACCGTCTCCGCGCGCGCCTTCGCCGACGAGGAGGACCTGCTCGCCGAATGGGAAGCGAGCAAGGCCGAGCTGGAGGCGGGCGGCGGCGCCGTGGAGGCCGCCGAAATGGGAGACAGCACCGAGGGGCCATCTTCCGGCCCAAAGCCTCCGCGCGACGACGACTGAAGGCCGATCGTGGTGCCCGAGCAGGCATGGCCGGTGTGAGCGGTCCTGAAGGGACGCCCCTGCCCTCAGGGCGGGCGTTCGTCGCATCGGTTCAGCGGACGATCGAACGCCTGGAGCCGAGGGGATCCACGCGGGCGTATCGGATCACCCTGCTCCAGCGTTTCACGCTGGTGAGCCTGCTCACGACGCTCGCCGTCGGCGGGCTGTTCGGGACGATCGCCATACATCTTATGGAACAGTACGCGCTCGACCAGCACGCGCACAGCGCGGCGGTCTACGTGTCCGAGTTCCTCGCGCCGCGTTTGGTCACGGCCGATTTCCTCCAGCCGCCTCCGGCGCGCAGGGTCGAGTTTGAGTTCGCCGCTCGCGGCCTGATCGGCAGGGCCGGCATCCTCCGGGTCACGGTGTGGAACACGCACGGCCGGATCCTCTACAGCAGCGCGCCCGAGATGATCGGCCGCACATTTCCATTGCCCCCGCCTGCCGAGGCGGCCCTGGCCGGGCAAACCCGGTCGCAGATCCTCGCGCTTTCCGCGGGGCCGGGGCAAAAAGTCCAGCGTGCGATGGAGGTGTTCGTGCCGATCGTCCCGGACGGCGCGCATCGCCCCGTAGGCGTGTACGATATCGTGTCGGACCTGACCGATCTCAACGCCGCCCTGAACCGGCTGCGCTGGTCCGTTTGGGCGAACGGGATTACCGGTCTGCTCGTCCTGTACGTGGCGTTGTTTACGATCGTCCGCCGGGCGTCGCGCGATCTGGAGCGGCAGGAGGTCACGCTGCGCGGCGCGTTCGCGGGGGCCGTACAATCGCTCGTCTCCGCCGTCAATGCGCGGGACGCCGCCACGGCGACCCACTCCCATCAGGTGGCCGATCTCGCCGGGGCCATCGCGGAGGCGGCGGGGTTGGACGAGACCGGCGTCGCCAACGTGCGGATCGCGGCCTTCCTGCACGATGTGGGGAAGATCGGCATCGCCGACCACATCCTCGACAAGCCCGGCCCGCTGACGTGGGAGGAGCGCGCGGACATGCGGCGCCACGCGCTGGTCGGCTACCACATCCTGTCGCCCGTGCCGATCCCCGAGGCGGTCAAGGTCGCGGTTCGCCATCACCACGAACGATGGGACGGAGGCGGGTACCCGGGCCATCTCGCCGGCGAGGCCATTCCGATCGCCGCCCGCATCATTGCCGTCGCCGACACGTTTGGGGCGCTCACGGCCGATCGCCCCTACCGGTCGGCGCAGGAGTCGGCGGAGGCGGCGGCGCAGATCGAGGGCCTTGCCGGCACCCAGTTCGACCCGCGGATCGTCGCCGCGTTTCAGCAAGTCTGGCGGCGGTGGGCGGAGGGCGACGGCTCTCGGGGAGTCTGAACCCTCACCGCCGCGCGGTTGGTCTGCTCACAAAATCTGGCGGGGGTCGAGCGCATCGCGCAGGCCGTCGCCGAGAATATTGAAACAGAGACTTACGAGGAAGATCGCAACGCCCGGGATCGTCGCGACGTGCCAGGCGCCGGCGAGTGCCGTCCGCCCTTCGCTCAGCATCGCTCCCCATTCGGGCGTGGGCGGTTGAACGCCCAGCCCGAGAAAGCTCAGCGCGGCGGCGAACACGATCGTTTTGCCGGTCTCGAACGTGCCGTAGACGATCACCGACGACACGGTGTTTGGAAGGATGTGCCGCCAGAGAATCCGGCGGGTGCCCGCGCCCAAGGACTGCGCCGCTTCCACGAACGGCCGCTGCCGCAGGCCGAGCACGAGCGACCGCACCAACCGCGCGAAGCTGGGGATCGCGACGACGGTGATGGCGAGCATCGCATTGTAAATCGACGGCCCGAGCGTCGCGACGATCGCCAGGGCGAGCAAGATCGCGGGGAACGCAAACAACACGTCGAGCGACCGCGTGATGATCTGGTCCAGGCGGCCGTAGTAGCCAGCGACCAATCCCACCGCCGTGCCGCCCAGCGCCGAGAGCACGACCGGCACGATACCGACGATCAGCGAGATCCGGCTGCCCCACATTAACCGGCTGAGCACGTCGCGGCCCAGCTCGTCCGTCCCCAGCGCGTGACCGGCCGTTCCCGGCGGAGCGAGGCGAATCCGGGGCGCCACGCGCGTCGGATCGTAGGGCGCGAGCTGCGGCGCCAGTACGGCCGTGAGGATCACCGCGACGATCACCGCGAGCGCGGCCGCCAGCATCGGCTCCCGCCGCAGCCGGCGCCACACGAGCGCGCTGAACCCCCGGCTGTCGCGGCGCGGCCCATCGGCGCCCAGCAGGGCCGGCCTGGCGGCGATGCTCCCGCTCTCGCTCACGTACCGTACCGGATTCGCGGATCGAGCACGCCGTAGCAGATGTCGACGCAGAGATTGATCAGCACAAACATCGTGGCGACGAGCAGCACCCCGCCCTGCACGAGCGGCAGGTCGCGCGCGCCGATCGCATCGTAGAGCTGCAGCCCCAGCCCCGGCCACGAGAACACGGTTTCGACCAGGATCGAGCCGCCGAGCAGGTATCCGATTTGGATGCCCATGAGCGTCACGACCGGGAGGAGGGCGTTGCCCAGCGCGTGGCGCGCCACGACGCGCGGCTCCCGCAACCCTTTCGCGCGCGCCGTCCGCACGTAGTCGTCCGCGAGCGTCTCGAGCAGATTTGATCGGGTGAGCCGGGCGAGGACCGCCGCGGGCACGCCGGCGAGCGTGAGCGCGGGGAGGGTGAGATGCCAGAGCAGATCCGGCAGCCCGGCCGGCCCCCGCAGCGAGTACATGCCGTTCGACGGGAACAGGCGAAAGTGCAGCGAGAAGACCAGAATGAACACCAGGCCCAGCCAGAAGGCCGGCATGCTGTTCCCGAACAGCGCCACGACCATCGACGCGCGGTCGACGATCGAGGATTTGTGGGTCGCGGAGAGAATGCCGGCCGGCACGCCGATCGCCACGGCCAGCACCGACGCGGCGATCGCCAGGATCAGCGTATTCCGGAGCCGGGCGACCACCATCTCGGTGACCGGCGCTTCCAGCTGAATGGACCGTCCGAGATTGCCGCGGACCGCCCGGCTCAGCCACGCCGCGTACTGCACGTAGAGCGGCCGGTCCAAACCGAGGCTCTGGCGGATGAGCGCGACCTGCTCCGCCGTGGCCTGCGGCCCGGCCAGCACCTGCGCGGCGTCGCCGGGGATCAGCTTCATCGTGAGAAACACCACGACGGAGACGCCCACCAGCACCGGGATCGTGGCCAGCAGCCGCTCGAGGCCGAACCGAAGCATCTCAGGCGCCGAGCGACACCGTCCGGAAGGTGAACATGTAGGAGTTCGGGTTCACGAACCCTTTGACTTTCTTGTTCCAGGCGCGGGCGGCTTTCTGGTTGACCACGAACACCCACGCGGCGTCGTCTACGACGGTTTGCTCGATCTGGAAGTAGAGCTGCCGGCGCTGCGCGTCATTGGTCGTGCCGAGCGCCCTCTTCAACTGCCTGTCGACCGAGGCGTTGCCGTACCAGCCCGGGTTCGTGTTGCCGTTGGGCGGCTGGAGGTCGCTGCGGAACATCCGCTGCAGATTGACGAACTCGTCGACGCTGAAGCCCACCTGCAGCGCGTTGACGTTGCGCTGGATGCCGTTGGCCATGTTGTTTTGGAACGTCTGGAACTCTTGCTGCGAAAACGTCGCGTTGATCCCGACCGCCTTGAAATTCTGCTGGATGAACTCGTTCATCTGGATGCCGAACGGCGAGCCCGCGCCGCCCGCCGGGATCCAGACCTCGAGCGGCAGGCCATTCGGGAATCCCGCCGCGGCCAGGAGCTGCCGGGCCTTCGCGGGGTCGTAGCCGTACCCGGTGATGTTGGGATCGTATCCCGGCGTGCCCGGGGCGTGGGTGCCTTTCGCCGGCGACGCCAGGCCTTTCATCACGTCGCGGGCCAGTGTCTCGCGGTCGATGGCCCAGCTCATCGCCTGGCGCAGCGGGCGCTTGGTCGTCGGCGGATACTTGTGGTTCGGAATGTAGCCCCAGGTGTTCGGGAGCTGCGCCAGGTCGAGCACGAGATTCGCGTTGGACTTGACCGCGGCCATGCTGTCCGGGTTGACCGCGTTGATCCAGTCGACTTCGCCGGTCTGGAGCGCCGTCACGCGCGTGACCGCTTCGGGCAGAGGGTGGACGATGAAGCTGTCGAGGACCGGCGCCCCCGCCCAATAGTCCGGGTTGCGCTCGAAGGTCACCTTGACGCCCTTTTCGCGGCCGGCGTACTTGAACGGCCCGGTGCCCACCGGATGGTTGGGATAGTCGTCGTTGCCGTACCTTTGAATCGCGGCCGGACTCGCAATCGAATAGGTCCCGAACGCCAGCACCGGCAGGAAGTCGGCAAACGGCTCCTTGTGCACGATGCGAAGGGTGTATTTGTCGACGACCGTCACGCTGTCGAGGCCGCCGTACCCCAGCTTCAGGCTGCCGGCGCCGGCTTTGCTGTAGTACTTGTGGCTCGGATCCGAGTCGCGGTCGATGTTGAACTTCACGGCCTCGGCGTCGAACGGCGTCCCGTCGTGAAACTTCACGCCCTGCCGCAGCTTGAACGTATACGTCCTCGCGTCGGGCGAGACTTGCCAGGACGTGGCAAGGTTGCCCACCAGCGGCTGGTTGGCCTTGACGGTCATGTCGCGATCCACGAGGCGGTCGTAGATGTTGTGGAGCAGCGTGCGGGTGACCGCGCCGCGGTCGATGTCGTTGTCGAACGCCCCGGGTTCGGCCTCCCAGCCGCAGATCAGCGTGCCGCCCGGTCTCGCGGCCGCGCGCGCGGTCTGCGGAGCCAGGATCGCGCCGCCGGCCCCGAGCGCGACGGTGGAGAGAAAACGGCGACGGCTGATCGAACGCTTCACGGCGGTCCCCCCTCTACGATCTCGACGCGATCATGATCCGGGACACACGGCTCACACGCTTGGATTGTTCTGCGCGCCGTCGACCGCCACGTTGGTCCCGTTGATCCAGCGCGCGCGCGGCGACAGCACGAACGCGACCACGTCGGCCACTTCTTCCGCGGTGCCGAGCCGCTGCCACGGGAATTCGCGCTCCACGAACGCCTGGAATCGCGCTCCCTGTTCCCGGCTGAACCGGTCCCACCCTCCGCCGGGAAAGAGGATGGAGCCCGGGCTGATCGTGTTGATGCGGATCCGGTGGGAGGCGAGTTCGCGCGCCAGCGACCCGGCGAGAAAGATCTCGGCGGCCTTGGCCGCGCCGTACTGCGCGTGGGTCCCCGGCTTCGACCCCGAGACCGACGCGATGATGGCGATGCTGCACTCTTCGCGGGCCCGCATGTGCGGCAGGGCCGCGCGGATCGCGCGAATCGAATGGCCGACGTTGAGGTCGAAGGTACGCAGCCAGTCTTCCGCCGTCGCCTCGAGCGTCGCCCGGCGGATCATGCCGCCGACGTTCGCGACCACGTGGTGGATCTCGCCAAACTCGGCCGCCGTGGCTTCGGTCATCCGCTCGAGGTCGCCCTCCACGGTGACGTCGGCGACGTCCCCGCGAACGCGCGCGTTGGGACCGCTGAGCGCCGCCACCGTCTCGTCGATCTCGCGCCGGTCGCGGGCGCACAGGCTGACGTGACATCCCTCCGCGACGAGCGACCGGCAGATCGCCCGTCCGATGCCTCGCGTGCCGCCGGTGACCACGGCGACGTGATTGCGCAGTCCGAGATCCACGGCGTCCCCCTCGAGGTCAGTCTCGTCCCGCGGCCGCCTGGTTCGCCTGACTCAAGCGCAGAAACGCCGGCACGAACTCCCGCGCGTACGTCACCATACGGTCGAGGATCTCGCGGCCGTGCTCCTCGGACGCCACGGTCCAGTCCCCGCTGGCCCCGCTCGGCAGCACGTCCGCGGCCTCGCTGAACAGGCCGATCGAGAATCCCTGAAACGCCGCCGTGCGGTACGACGTGGCCGCGATCGGTCCGTCGTACTTCACGTAGCCCCGCGTTTCGGCGTGTCCGTCCTTTACGACGGCCTCCGGGTGGAGCCCCATCATGACCGAGATCGTCGGCTCCCCGCCATGGCCAAAGACTTTCGCGGCGTCCGGGATGACCCCGCGACCGACGTACTCGGCAAGCCGCCACGGATACAGGATGCCGAGCACGATGCCGTGCCGCCGGCGCATCTCCGCCGCGACCGGCTCGATCGCCGCCTCGTTCGGACCGTGGTTGTTCACGACGATGATGTGGCGGAAGCCGTGGGCCGCGTATCCTCCGATGACGTCCCGGACCAGGGCTTCGAGAGTCTCGAGGCGCAGCGTCACCGTGCCGGGAAATGCGGTGTACGGAGTGTATCCGTACCACAGCGGCGGCGCGACGTAGACGTCCGCGAGGCCTTCCGCCGTCTGCCGGCAGAGATATTCGGCGAGCACGGTGTCGGCGCCGGTGTACCCGGCCGGACCGTGCTGCTCGACGCATCCGATCGGCACCATGAGCACGGCGCGGTCCTTGGGGATCGCGCCGATCTCCTTGTAGCTCATCAGCGCGAGGTTCCACTTGCGGGCCATTCTACGCCCTCCGGAGGACCTTCGCCGGTGCCGGCTCGGGGGATTTGTAGACGGTGCCGTCCTTCATCACGAGCTTGATGCGCGCCGGGTCCGCGACGGCGGCGATGTCCTCCAGCGGGTCGCCGTCGACCAGGATCAGATCCGCCCGTTTGCCCGCCTCGACGGTGCCGAGTTCGCCCGCCATGCCGAGCAGCGAGGCCGCCGCGCCGGTGCTCGCGACGATCGCCTGCATCGGCGTCATCCCCGCCTCGACCATGTAGGGGAGCTCCCGGCCGTTCTGCGCGTGGCCGAGGGCGCCGGCGTCCGTCCCCATCGCGATCTTGACGCCGGCCTCGAGGGCCCGGCGGAAGTTGCGCTGCTGCGTCTTCAAGACGAGCGGCAGCTTGGCCGCGACGTAGGCCGGGAGGGCCCGCGGGTCGGCGTCGAGGCGTTCTTTCATCCGGCGTGTGACGCTGAGCGTCGGGACGAGCCACACGCCCTGGCGCGCCATCCGCTCGATGTCCGCCTCGTCCGCGACCGCGGCGTGCTCGATCGAATCGACGCCCGCCTCGAGGCAGATCTTGAGTCCGTCGCCGCCGTGCGCGTGCACCATCACGCCCTTGCCCGCGGCGTGCGCCTCGTCCACCATCGCGCGGAGCTCGTCGAGGGTGAACTGCCGCGTCGCCGGCCCGCCGCGCGGCGAGCCGACGCCGCCGGTGGTGGCGATCTTGATCCAGTCGGCTCCCAGCCGGATGATTTCGCGGACCTTCTTGCGGCACTCGTCGGGGCCGTCGGCGATCCCGTCGGGCACGCCCGGCAGCCGCGGAAAGTCCGACGTGAGGCCGCACGGCTGGATCAGGTCGCCGTGGCCCCCGGTCTGCGTGATGATCACGAGGCTGATCAGCATCCGCGGACCGGCCAGCAATCCCTCGTCGATCGCCATCTTCAAGCCGAGGTCCGCGCCCGCGGCGTCGCGGAACGTGGTGATGCCGGCGAGCAGCGTCTCGGTGGCCCAACGGGCGACCTGCAGGACGGCCAGACTGGGCGCCAGGTTGAACCGCCGGCGGAAGTCGTGGCCGAAGTGCGCGATGTGGTCGTGGGTGTCGATAAGCCCAGGCATCAGGGTGAAGTCCGGATGGTCGTGCACCACGAGCCCGTCGCCGGCCGGCGGCGCCGCCGCGGCGGGCCGAACGTGCGTGATGCGGCCGCCCTCGACCAGGACGGCGACGTCCCGCTGGACCGGACCGCCGGTGCCGTCGATCAAACGTCCCGCCTTGATCAGCGTCGCCGCCGTCTCCATCGACCGCGCCTCCTCGTGCCGCTGCGTTCCGCCACTTCTTGCCGCACGCGGCGGAATACCTCCCCGGGGCGCGGCAGGAGACCCCGCGCGCAGGCCCGCATTGAGTACCATCCTCATTCACGCCGGTTTGCGATGACGACCTTCGTGCTGCGCCGCGCGCTCGGCGTCGTCCCGCTCTTGGCCGGCGTCTCGATGATCCTCTTTGGACTCCTGCAGGCGATTCCCGGCGGCCCGCTCGCCGTCTACCTCAACAACCCGTTCATCACCGGCCGCGATCTCGCGCTGCTCCGGCACCAGTTCGGGCTCGATCAGCCGGTGTACGTGCAGTACATTCGGTGGTTCGGCGCGTACGCGGCCGGCCACTGGGGGGTCAGCTATTCCTCGGGCCAGCCGGTCGCCGGGCTCATCGCGGGGCGCCTGCCGGCCACGCTGCTGCTGATGGGCACCGCGCTGGTGCTGGCGCTGGCGTTCGCGGTGAGCGCCGGGGCCTACAGCGCGGTGCGGCAGTACTCCGCGTTCGACTACGCCATCACCGTCTTCTCGTTTCTCGGCATCTCGATGCCGGTCTTTTGGTTCGGGCTGATGCTGCAGCTCGTGATCGCCGTTCATTTCGGCTGGCTGCCGGTCGCCGGCTTCGGCAGCGGCGGCGGCTGGGGCGATGTCGCGCGGCACCTGGTGCTCCCGAGCGTGACGCTCGCGCTGTTCACCGCCGGGCGGTGGAGCCGGTTCACGCGCGCCGGCGTCCTCGAGGTGCTGGGCCAGGACTACATCCGCACCGCCCGCGCGAAAGGGCTGCCGGAGCGGCGCGTCGTCTACCGCCACGCGCTGCGAAACGGCCTCATCCCCGTCGTCACGATCGTCGCGCTGGACCTGGCCGCCCTCGTCTCCGGCGCGGTCGTGACGGAGACGGTGTTCGCCTGGCCGGGCATGGGCAATCTCCTGATCCAGTCGATCTCGAGCGTGGACTATCCCACGCTGCTCGCGATTCTGATGCTGAGCTCGTTCGCCATCGTGGTGTCGAACTTCATCGCGGACGTGCTGTACGTCGTCCTCGATCCGAGGATCGTGTACCGGTGAGCGTGCGCGCCGCCGTCCTGCCGTTCCGGCGGTCCGGCCTGTGGCTCGACGCGTGGCGGCGGTTCACGCGCGACCGGCTCGCGCTTGCGGGCGGGATCGTGCTCGCCGTGCTGGCGCTCGCCGCCGCGGCCGCCCCGCTGCTGACCCGGTACGCGCCCAACGAGGTGGACTTGAAGCAGCTCGACGCGGCGCCGTCCGCGTCCCACTGGTTCGGGACCGACGATTTGGGCCGGGACGAGTTCAGCCGCACGCTGTACGCGGGCCGCGTCTCGCTGTCGATCGGGATCGCGGTCGCGATCGTGGCGGCCTCCGCCGGCACCACGGTCGGCGCGCTGGCCGGATACTACGGCCGGCTCGCCGACGCCGCGCTCATGCGCTTCACCGACGTCGCGCTCTCGGTGCCGCCGCTGCCGCTCATCATCGTGCTGTCCGCGGTGGTGAAGCCGTCGCCGCAGATCCTCGTGCTGATCATCGCCGGCGTCGGCTGGATGGGGACGGCGCGTCTCGTGCGGAGCGCGTTTCTGTCGATCCGCGAGACCGAGTACGTCGAGGCGGCCCGGGCGGCGGGCTGCGGCAGCCTGCGCATCATCCTCCGCCACGCGCTGCCGAACAGCCTCGCCCCGGTGATCGTCGCGGCGAGCCTGGCGGTGGGCAACGCGATCATCACCGAATCGGTGCTGTCGTTCCTCGGCGTCGGGATCCAGCCGCCCACGGCCTCGTGGGGCAACATGCTGCAGAACGCGCAGTCCACAATGGCGACCAAGCCGTGGCTCTCGATCTTCCCGGGCGTGCTCATTCTATTGAGCGTGTTGAGCGTCAACGGCCTGGGCGACGGCCTGCGGGATGCGATGGACGTGCGGGCGAAGCAGTAGGCGGCGGACGCCTTCCGCCGTCACAGCGCGAAAGGAGACCACCACATGAACCGACATGTTCTTCGGCCTCTGCTCCGATTCGCGGTGCTGTGCTTCGCCGCGCCGGCCCTGGCGCTCGTTGCGCGGCCCGTGGCGCCGCCGGCGGCCGGCGCCGGGATCTCGCAAATGGTGGTCGCCTACTACATCGAGCCCGACACGCTCAACCCCTACGCGACCCACGTGCTCTCGGCGAAGGAGCTGGACGTCGTCGAAGGCTTCGAGGCCACCGACGACCAGATGCAGTACCTCCCGCATCTGGTCCGCGAGGTGCCGAACCTGACGAACGGCGGGGTCAAGCTCACCGCCGACGCCATGACCGTCACGTGGCGGCTCAAGCCCGGCCTGAAGTGGAGCGACGGCCAACCGGTGACCTCGGCCGACGCCGCGTTCACGTACAAGACGATGATCGATCCCTCGTTTCGGGTCGACAGCCGGGCGGGGTGGGGGCTGATCGCCGCGGTGGACACACCGGATCCGCTCACCGTGGTCGCGCGGTTCAAGGAGCCGTACGGCGCCTATCGCGACCTGTTCCGCTACCTGCTGCCCAAGCACGTGCTCGACGGACACGACATCAACACCTACGCTGCCTACAACCGGTCGCCGGTCACGACCGCGCCGTACGTCGTGCAGGAGTGGGTGCCCGGTCAGTACCTGACGACCGTGGCGAATCCCAACTACCGCGACGCGGCCAAGGGGCTGCCGCACATCAAGAAGATCGTCTGGCGGTTCGTGTCGGACTCGAACACGCGGATCAACATGCTGCGCACCCGCGAGGCGCAGATCGCCTGGGCGCTGCCGTTCGACCAGATCAAGCCGCTGCAGTCGGCGTCCGGGATCAAAGTCGTCGTGCATCCGCTGAACGCCTGGATGCACTTCGACTTCAACCTTCACCGGACGCTGTTCCAGGACGTCCGGCTCCGGCAGGCGGTCGCGTACGCGGTCAACAAGCAGGACATCGTGGCCGGCGTGCTCGGAGGGCTCGGCCGGCCGGCCGGGCCGCCCGTCACGCCGCTGTCGTGGGCGTATAACCCGAACGCCTACAAGCAGTACCGGTACGACGCGGCCAAAGCCAAGCAGCTGATCGCGGAAGCGGGGTGGGCGCCCGGCACCGACGGCATCGTGCGCAAGGACGGCAAACCGCTCGCGTTCACGAACTGCAACAGTGTCGGCGACGCGACGCAGGACCGGGTGCAGCAGGTGATCCAGGCGGAGTTGCGCGCCGTGGGGCTGGGGATGCAGATTCACAACTACTCGCCGACCGTGTACGGGCAGATCCGGTTCCAGGGCGAGTGCGACACGCTGTTCCACCGCTGGATCGTGCCGGCCTATCCCTCGCTCTCGCAGTTCTACGCGTCGGACGCGATGCCGCCGAACGGTTTGAACGAGGACTTCTACGCCAGCGAGGAGTTCACGGACACGATCCGCCGGGCGGAGCGGACGATCGACCAGCCCGCGGCGAAGAAGCTGTTCTGGCAGGCCCAGGAGATCCTCGGCCGGGATCTCCCGTCGATTCCCATCTACTACCTGTACGGGGCGCAGGCCACGACGACCCAGATGCGCGGGCTCGTCGGCAACCCGACGAACGACGGCGACGGCTGGAACATGGAGCAGTGGGTGCTCGAGCCTTAAGGAGGTCATGGAGGTCATGGCCAAGATCACGATCGTAGGGTGCGGCGCCATCGGCGGGTTGGCGGGGTTCTACATGGCCCGCGCCGGGGAGCCGGTGCTGTTCGTCGATCAAAACGCGGACCACGTCCGCGCGATCCGGGAGCGCGGCATCAGCGTCAACGGCTTCTACGGGCCGATGGCCGTGGGACCGCAGCGCGCCGCGACGCCGGCCGAGCTCGACGAGCCGCTCGACGGGCTGGTGTTTCTCGCGTGCAAGTCGCAGGCGACTCGGGACGCCGTGCGCGGGATCGTGGAGCGTCTCGCGCCGGGCGGGTGCGTCGTGTCGCTGCAGAACGGCATGAACGAAGATCTGATCGCCGAGGCCGTCGGGCGCGAGCGCACCATGGGTGCCCTGCCGGACTACGGCGGCGCGTACCTCGACCCCGGATTGCTCGAAGCGGTCCACGCCGGCGTGGTGTACGTGGGCGAGCTCGACGGGCGCATCACGCCGAGGGTGCGCGAGGCGGCGCGTCTCCTCGGCATCGGTCCCAACAAGTGCGAGCTGCTGACCGACATCGTGGGGCGCGTGTGGACCAAGCAGGTCTACAATTCGCAGATCGTCCCGACCGCGCTCATCGACGAGAAGGCGGTGCTGGCCGACCGCCGCGTGCAGCGGCTCGCGGGCGCGGCCGTGCGCGAGGCGATGAAGGTCTCGGACGCCGCGGGCATCCGGCTGCACGAAGACGAGTGGTTCCATCCGGAGCTCTACCGTCCGACGACGCCCGAGGGAACCGCGCGGCTGTTCGCGGCCTACGACCGGCTCGTCCAGCACCTCTCCGGCCACAAATTGACGACCCCGCCCGGCGGCTACCAGTACGTAAAAAAGGCGAGCGGCATTCACTGGGACATCGCCTACCGCAGGCGCAAGAGCGAGGCGGACCACCTCCTGGTGACGTGCGTCGCGGACCGCTACGGGGTGGAGGTCCCGCTCAACCGCAAAGTCATCCAGATGATCAACGAGCTGGAGGCGGGCACGCGGAAGATGGGCTGGCACAACATCGACGAAGGGAATGCGTACGCCCAGGAGATAGGTGTCGCGCTTCCATGAGCCGCGGGGGCGGCGCCCAGGCCGTCCCCGCACCGTTTAGCCGGGCACTGCAAGAGGTCGGCAGGCCTCCCGGGTTCGGCCGCGGCTGATGACGACGCGCCTGGCCGAGTGGATCGACGTCGCGAGTTTGCCGCCGGCGTCCCGTCATTCGTTCGACCTGGCGGTGGCGCCGCTGGCCGGCGGGTCGTGGCTCACGGTCCCGGTGGAGGTCATCGTCGGATCGCGCCCGACCCCTCGTCTCGTGGCCATCGCCGGCGTGCACGGCGACGAGCCCGACGGCATGCTGGCGCTGCTGGACTTTGCCCGGCAGACCGACCCGGCCGCGCTCCGCGGTTCGGTCGTGCTGGTGCCCGTCGCCAACCCGCCCGCGTTTGCGGCCCACCAACGGCGCAGCCCGCTGGACGATCTCGACCTCAATCGAACCTTTCCGGGTAGATCCGATGGGACGCCGTCGGAACGGCTGGCCTACCGTCTTGTCAGCGACATCCTGGCCGGTGCGGATCTCGTCTTCACGTTGCACAGCTGGTACGCGACCGGGATGGTCGTGCCGCACGTGGAGGTGCCGGGCGGCGACGACGCCGTGTCCGGGCGGAGTTGGGAGGCGGCGGGGGCGGCCGGTTTCACGCGCATTCGCAGAGGAGACTGGCCGGCGGGCGTTCTCGGCCTGGCGGCCGCTGCGCGCGGCATTCCGGTGCTCGAGGCGGAGATCGGCGGCCAGGGAATGTCCACTCCGGAGAACCGCAGCGCTTACGTCGAGCACCTCACCCGTCTCCTGCGGCACCTCGGCATCATGGACGGCGAAGCGACGCCCAGCCCGAATATCGAGGCGCTCGGCCGGGGACTCGTCCACGCCCCGGTGGGCGGGATGCTGCGGCTCAACGTCCGGTTGGGTGACTACGTGGAAGCGGGAAGCGTTCTGGCGTCGATCACGAACCTTCACGGCGAGCAGGTGGCGGAGATGCGCGCTCCCTACGCAGGGTTGGTTGCCGCGGTCCGCAGATTTGTCTCTGTGAATCCCGGCGACATCGTCTTCGCGCTGTATCCGCGCCGGTAGCGGCGAGCGCCGGTGCGGCTCGGTTAGCCCGGTGCCTCACCGTCAATGGCGAAGCCCTGTTTCCGCAGCGAGTCGACGATGCCGTCGATGGCGGTGACCTCGCCGCGCTCGAGCACCGGCTGGACGCGGGCGTGGCGCTCCTTCAAGCCTTCGGCCTGCCGCAGCACCCAGTCCGCCGCGGCCGGCGGGATGACGACGATGCCGTTGGTGTCCGCGACGACGATGTCTCCGGGATGGACCACCACGCCGCCGCACGCGACCGGTACATTCACTTCTCCCGGCCCGTCGAGCGGGGGCGTTGCCGTCGCCTGATGTCGCGCGAACACGGGGAAATCGACGGCCTCGGCCTCTTCCGGATCGCGCGCCGCGCCGTCGATCACGACGCCGGCGATCCCGCGGCGCTGCATCCCTTTGCTGACGTTGCCGCCCCACACGGCGAAGGCGTCGATCCCCCACGCGTTGACCACCATGACGTCGCCGGGTTGCGTCTGCTGCATGCCGAACTTGATGACGTTGAAGGCCCCGCGGGGCACGGCCACGGTCACGGCCGGTCCGGCGATTCGGCGCGTGACCGGGTAGATGGGGTGGATGCCCGGATGGACCGTATAGGATCCATTCATGACGTCGGAGAGGTCCGGCGGGGCGAACCGCGCGAGCCGGCCGATCAGTTCCGGCGACGGACGACGGATCGTCTGAAATCCTCGAAAACCAAGCTGTTCTACCGCCATGTGAGCCTCCGGCGCGGCGCGAATATCAGGACTGTGAGATTTGAGATACAATCTGACCCGATGGGAGTCCTGGAAAACCTCGCACCACGGCTACGCCAACGAGGAACGGTAGGTAGGACGGTCGGCACGATCAGACAGGGGGACACAAGGGGGAGATGATGCGGCGACTTTTGCTTCTGCTCGTCCTGGTGGCGGTCTTGGGTCTTCCTCAGCTCGGCTTCACAGCGGCGGCGCCGCAGCGGGGCGGCTCGCTCGTCTACTCGCTCGACGGAAGTCCGGACCGGCTCGATCCGAATCTGTCCGGGCTGCGGCCGGCTCAGATCGTGTTCTTCCAGATCTTCGATCCGCTCGTCGTGCGCGATCCGAAGGACAATACCATCAAGCCGTGGCTGGCGGCGTCGTGGACGGTCTCACCGGACGGCAAGACCTACACCTTCCGGCTGCGCCCGGGCGTCCGGTTCCACGACGGTACGCCGTTCGACGCGGCCGCGGTCAAGTTCAACTTCGACCGTACGCACAATCCGGCGCTCGGCGCCCGCTGCGGCGGCTGCGCCGTCGGCTTCTACGAGTCGGCCGACGTCGTGAACCCGACGACGGTGCGGATCCACCTGAAGTCGCCGTGGGCGCCGTTTCTCGACGCGGCGAGCCTCTTCTACCGGATGGTCTCGCCGGCCGGGGTCCGCAAGGTCGGCGATCAGGACTTCGGCCGCAATCCGGTCGGGACCGGACCGTTCCGGTTCGTCGAGTGGGCGCCCAACGATCACGTGACGCTGGAGCGCAACCCCGGCTACAATTGGGCGCCGTCGTTGTTCACGCATCAAGGGCCCGCCTACCTCGACCGCGTGACCTTCCGCATCATCCCGGAGCCCTCGACCCGCGTGGGCGCGCTGCAGAGCGGCGAGCTGCAGGTGACCACCGCGGTGTCGCCGCAGGACTTCCAGCGGCTGGCGCACGATTCGCGGTTCCGCCCGATCGTCGGCCTCGCGCCCGGATCGCCGTACAATTGGGCGATCAACGTGACAAAGGCGCCGACGGACGACCTCGCGGTCCGGCAGGCGATGGAGTGGGGCATCAACCGCGACCTCATCGCGCGGGTAGTCTACGGGTCGTTCCAGTCGTACGGCGCGTACCGCCCCGCCTACACGCTGCTGAGCCCGGTGACATGGGGGTACGATAAGGGCTCCGAGATCTATCATTACGATCCCACGAAGGCCAAAGAGCTGCTCGACGCGGCGGGCTGGAAGGCCGGTCCGGACGGTGTGCGGACTAAGGGCGGCCAGCGGCTCGTGATCGTGTTCAACGCCTGGGAACACGGCATCCCGGAGCTCGTGCAGTCCGAGCTCCGGAGCATCGGGATGGACGTCAAGATCGGCATCTACGACGCGCTGACGGTGAACGAGAATCAGCGCAAGGGCCAGTCCAATCTCTCGCCGCTGCCGGGCGCGCGCACGGATCCCGACGTGCTGTCCGCGTTCCTGCACTCGCGCAACGTCGGGGGCGGCGGCTTCAACTTCTCGTTCACCAAGGACCCGGCGCTGGACCGGCTGTTCGACGAGGGCGCGACCGAGGTCAACATCGCGAAGCGCAAGCTGATCTACGCGGAAGCCGCGCGCTACGCGATGGACAAGGCCTATATGCTGCCCATCACCACGCGGGACAACGTGTCGCTCGAATCCGCCAAGGTCCAGGGCCTGCGCTTCGACGCGACCGGGTTCTTCCCGTTTCTCTACGACACGTCGCTCGCGCCGTGAGCCCGGCGCCCGCGGCCCGCGCGCGGCCCGCCTAGCCGGCCCGCATGGGGTCGTTCATCGGCTACCGCCTGCTGCACAGCGCGATCGTCGTCGCCGGCGTGCTCGTGCTGGTGTCGCTGATGATCCATCTCGTGCCCGGCGACCCGGCGCAGCTCATGGTGGGGGACGCGCCGGTGTCGGCGGCCCAGCTGCAGATGATCCGGCACAGTCTCGGTCTCGACCGGCCGCTCTACCGGCAGCTCGCGGACGACGCGCGGCGGTTCGCCGTGGGCAACCTGGGCCGCTCCCTGCGCTCGGGCCGGCCGATTCTGGATGACCTCCGCGCCGCGCTTCCGTCGACCCTGTCGCTCGCGCTCGCGGCCATGGCCTTTGGCTTGCTCGTCGGCGTGCCCGCAGGCGTGCTGGCCTCCGTCCGCCGGGGCGGGTGGATCGACACGGCCGTCACCGCGTTCGCCGTCGTCGGCATCTCGCTGCCGTCGTTCTGGACGGGCATCCTGTTGATCGTGGTGTTCGCGGTCCAGCTCGGCTGGTTCCCGACGAGCGGGCAGGCCGGGTGGCGGGCGCTGGTCCTTCCCGCGCTGACGCTCGGATGGTATCCGGCGGGGGCGCTCGCGCGGCTGCTCCGCAGCTCGATGCTCGAAGTGCTGCGGAAGGATTACGTCGGCGTGGCGCGTGCGAAGGGCCTGAGGGAGCGGGTCGTCGTCGTCCGCCACGCCCTCCGCAACGCGCTGCTGCCGACCGTCACGCTGGGATCGGTGCAGTTCGGGACGCTCCTCAGCGGCGCGATCGTCACCGAGACCGTGTTCGCGCGCGACGGCATCGGGCGCCTCGTGGTCGACGGGATTCTGCAGCGGGATTTTCCGGTCGTGCAGGGGGTGGTGCTGCTGATCGCGGTGATCTACACGCTCGTGAATCTCGTCACAGACATCATGTACGCGTGGCTCGATCCGCGCATCCGGTATTCGTGACGGCCGGGGCGACGCCGCGCGGGTGGTTCCCGACATGGCCGTAGCCGCCCCGGCCGCGCGGCGGCCGCGCTCCCGCGGCGCCCTGCGGTGGGGCCAGTTTGTGCGGCGTTCCAACGGCGCGAGCCGCGCGGCGTTTCTGTTCCTCGGCTTGATCGCGGCGGTGGCGATCGCCCCCGAACTCGTGGCTCGATATGACCCCGTCCAGATGGGTCCCGAGGCGGTGCTCGCGCCTCCCTCGCCGGTGCATCCGCTCGGGACCGACGAGTTCGGGCGCGACATCGCGAGCCGCGTCGTGTACGGCGCCCGCACGTCGCTCGGCTACGCGGTCCTCGCGACGGTGATCAGCACCGCGGCCGGAACGCTGATCGGCGTGACGGCGGCCTACTATGCGGGCGCGTACGACAACGTCGTCATGCGCGCCGTCGATGTGTTGATGGCGTTCCCGGGCATTCTGCTCGCGCTGATCGTGGTGACGCTGCTCGGCCCCGGATTGACCCACGCGATGGTGGCGGTCGGCATCGGCCAGACCCCCGGGGTCGGGCGCGTCGTCCGGAGCGCCACGCTCGGCGCGAAGAGCAACCTGTATATCGAAGCGTCGCGGGCCGTGGGCGGATCCGGCGCCTGGATCATGTGGCGGCACCTGCTCCCCAATATCCGGCACGTCGTGCTCGTGCTGGCGACGCTGGGATACGGCGCCGCGATCCTGGTGGGCGCGTCGTTGAGCTTTCTCGGGCTGGGCGCGCAGCCGCCGACGCCCGAATGGGGCAGCATGCTCGAGACCGCCCGGGGATACCTGCAGAGCGACTGGTGGGTCGGCGTGCTGCCGGGCATCGTCCTCGGCGCGACGCTGCTGAGCGTGAACGTCGTCGGCGATCAACTGCGGGACATACTCGATCCGAGCCTCAGGCTCGACTAGGAGCGGACCCGATGCGAGCAGGAGCGATCGCCTGTCCGGAACCGCCGGCCGCGGAGACCGGTGAGGGGATCTTCGCTCAGGGCGGAACCGCCCTCGAGGCGGCCGTCGCCGCAGCCGCGGTGCAGGGCGTGACCAATCCGCTTGGCTGCGGCCTCGGCGGCATGGCGCACATCATGGTCGCGCGTCGTGGCTGGCCCGCGCCGCGATTTCTCAACGCCTCCGTCGCGGTGGGCTCGCGGGCTGAGCCGGGCGTCTTTGAAGAGGCGTTCATGGGGCGCAGCGAGCGCGCGGGCCGCTATCTGATCGCGGACGACCGCAACCAGCTGGGCTACGAGTCGATCATGACGCCCGGGTTCGTGCGCGGGATGGACGCGCTGCTGGGCCTGGGGGACGGCCGCCTGCGGTGGCCGGCGCTGCTCGAGCCGGCCGCCGGCATCGCCGCGGACGGATTTCCGGTCTATCCGTATCTCGAGACCTATTACACGTTCGAGGGCGGCGACCGGCCCGGCTACCCGGACGTCTTCAGGAAGCTCGGCCCGGACGCCGCGGCCCGGGACCGGTATCTGCCAGGCGGACGCCCGATGCGTACCGGTGAGACGATGCGGCAGCCGGAGTACGGCCGGACGCTCGCGCGCGTCGCCGGCGGCGGACCGGACGAATTCTATCGCGGCGCCGTCGGCCGCGAGATGGCCGCCGATTTCGCCGCGCGGGGCGGATTCGTGACGGCCGACGATCTCGAGACGTACCAGGTGCAGGTTGTCGAGCCGGTGCAGGGCACCTTCCGTGGTCTCACCCTGTACTCCGCTCCGCCGCCCGCCCACGGGGCGGTGCTGGTGACGATGCTGAACCTGGCGGAGGAGATGGATCTCGGCCGGCTCGAGTGGAACAGCCCCGACTACGTGGAGGCGGTGGCTTGGGCGACCCGCGCGGCCTTCGCCGACTGCATGCCGTACCTGTCGGACCCAGCCTTCGTCAGCGTCCCGGTGGGGTGGCTCGTGTCGAAGGAGCGCCTTCGCGGCATCCGGCGCGACTTCGCGCTGGAGACGGGGCACGCCGGCGGGATCCCGGCCGACGGCCATACGACGCACGTGTCGGCGCTCGACACCGACGGCGACGTGGTCAGCATCACGCATTCGATCGGCTCGATCGCGGGCGCCGGTGTTGCGACGCCGGGACTCGGGTTCCTCCACAACAATTTCCTGGGGCACTTCAATCCGCTGCGCGGCTATCATAATTCGATCGCGCCCCGGAAGCGCATGGGCGGCGGCTGTCCGACCATCGTCTACCGGGACGGCGCGCCGTGGATCGCGATCGGGTCCTCCGGCGGAAGCCGGCTGATCAGCGCGGTGTTTCAGACGCTGCTCAACATGGTGCTCTTCCGGATGCCGCTCGCCGCGGCCCTCGCGGCGCCGCGGATCCACAGCGAAGCCGGACGGAAGATCTACGTGGAGCCGGCCCTTGCGGAAACGGTCGCCGAGCCGCTTCGCCGCCGGGGATACGAGATCGAAGCGACGATCTATATGGGCTGCAATCAGGCGGTCGAGTTCACGCCGAACGGTCCGGCCGCCGCGTCGGATCCGCGCGGCGGCGCCGGCATCGGCCGGTGGCCGCGCGAGGAGTGACACACCGCGTGCCGGACGGCGACCACGTTTCGCTCTGCTTCACCGGCGACCTGATGTTGGAGCACCCGCTGCTGCGCAGCGGCGCCGATGCGACGGGGCCCGCGACCCTCGAAGCCTACGCGCTGCTCCAGCAGGCGGATCTCGGCGTGATCAATCTCGAGGTCGCGCTGACCGATCGCGGCACCCCGGCCAGCAAGCTGGTTACGATGCGCGCCGATCCGAATCTCGCGAGCGAGCTGTCGCGAATCGGCTGCCGCGTCGCCACCGTGGCCAACAACCACGCGCTCGACTACGGCGCGGACGGTCTGTTGCGGACGCTCGACGTCCTGGCGGAGGCGGGGATCGCCGCGGCGGGCGGCGGCCGGGACCTCGACGCGGCGATGGCTCCGGCGATGGCGCGCGCGGGCGGCAGGCGCGTGGCGGTCCTGTCCTTCGCTACGACGCTGCCGCACGGATTCGCGGCCCGTCCCGGCGCCCCCGGGATCGCGCCGATCAGGATCAGGACGAGCTACCTGTACGACAGCGAGACGCTGGACGAGGTGCCGGGGATGTCGCCGTACGTGCAGACGGAAGCCAATCCCGACGACGTCGAGCGCGCCTGCGGGGCCATCCGGTCGGCGCGCGAAGACGCCGATCTCGTCGTCGTGGCGATGCACTGGGGAATCCCGAACGGCTGGATCGCCGCCCACCAAGGCCCGCTGGCGGCCTACCAGCGCCCGCTCGGCCGCGCGCTCATCGATGCGGGCGCCGACGCGATCGTCGGTCACAACGCCCACATGCTGCACGGCATGGAGCTCTACCGCGGCCGTCCGATCCTGTACTCGATCGGCGACTTCGTGTTCCACACGCACGCCGAGGGCCGCACGATCGTCCTTCGCCGGACGTTTCCGCCGTACAACACCGCGCCGCTCCACGCCCCGGTGACGAAGCTCACGTGCGCCGTCCGGCTGCTTGCCGGCGCCGCGGGCATCGCGCGGGTCGAGGTCGTGCCGGTCGTGCTGAACGCGTTGGGGGAGCCGGAAGTGGTCCGCGGCGATCGCGCAGAGGCCGTCCTCAATTTCCTCGACGAGCAGAGCGCGCCGCTCGGCGCGCGGCTCCGGCGCGACGGCGGGCGAGGAGTGCTGGTGGAGGCGGAGGCATGCTGAAGCCGAACCGCGTTCGCGCCGCGTTCCGGGAAGGACGGCCGTCGTTCGGCGTCTACGCGCGCATCCCGTCGACGGCCACGATCGAGCTGCTGGCGCACGCGGGGCTCGACTTCGTTCGGATCGATCTCCTGGAAAACCACATCGGTCCGGAGATGCTCCGTGCCATGATTCAGACCGCCCACGCCGAGGGCATCACCCCGTTTGTCCGCGTGCCGGCGGTGGACCCGCAGGCGATCCGGATGGTGCTGGATCTCGGCGCCTCGGGCGTGATCGTGCCCGAAGTGGAGAGCGCCGCCGACGTCGCAGCCGCGGTGCGCGCGGCCAAGCTGCCGCCGCACGGCGCGCGGCGGGTCGGGCTCACCGGCCTCGACGGACATGGACGCGTCGCACCGGACGAATACGCGGCGTGGGCGTCCGAGCACGTGCTGCTCGGAGTCCAGATGGAAACTCCCGGCGCCCTTCGGGACATGGACGCGATTCTCGCGATGCCGGGGCTCGACATGGTGCTGGGCGGCCGCGGCACGCTGGCCTCCCATCTCGGCGTACCCGGACAGCGCGACCACCCGAAGGTGCTGGAGGCCGAGGCACGGCTGATGGAGCGCGCCCGGCAGGCCGGCAAGATCATCTCCGTGACGTATCTTCCGGTGCGCGATCCCGCCCAGGTCGAGCCGGTGCGCGACTGGGTCGCGCGCGGCATCCACAGCGTGGCGCTGGGCCTCGACGCCGACTTCGTTCACGTGTACCGGCGGCTGCTCGCCGCGGTGGCGCCGGCGGCCTCGGGCGAGCGGCAGAGCTGAGCGGATGGCGACGCGCTGCGTGAACCTCGCTCAGCCCTGGTACTCCGGGATGCCGCACGGCAAACACCACGATGTGCCCGTGTTCGAGCCGAAGCCGCACACGATCACATTTCCCGGCGGATCCGCTCACGTGTCGATCACGGAGATCCGGACCGCGGCGCACGTCGGCACGCACATCGACGCGGCGCGCCACTTCTTCCCCGACGGGCCGGCGATCGACGCCTATCCGACCGGGCGCTTCGTGGGGCCGGGGGTGGTCCTCGACGCGACGCGCGAGGGGCCCGTGCCGCTGACCGCGCCGGAGCTGCGCGAGATGCGCCCGGAGATCCGGCGGGGCGACATCGTGTTCGTCTATTTCGGGTACGCGGAGCGCTTCGGGCGGGACGACTACCGCACGCACCCGTATCTGTCGGTCGACGCGGCCGAGTTTCTCATCGAGCGCGGCGTGAGCATCGTGGGCACGGACACGATCACGCCCGATCTGCCGGTCGTCACCCGGCCGCCGGGGTTCGACCATCCGATCCACCGGCGCCTGCTCGGGCACGACGTGCTGATCGTGGAAAACCTCGGTCCGGGCCTCAAGGAAGTGCTGGGACGGCGGCTGACGCTCGCCGTGCTGCCGCTGCGCATCGTCGGCGGCGACGGCTCCCCGGTCGCCGCGTGCGCGTTGCTTGACGAGGGGTAGCCGGCAATCAGGTAGTCTGCTCGACCACGTAGACCACCTCGCCTCCGTTGCCGGGATCGATCACATGGGCTTCGGCGCGGACTTCGGAGTATGGCACGGTCATCACGTGCCGGCCCTTGAACCGTGGGTGCGGGGGACGCGCTCGACGCCGCAGCGGGCCGGCAGTCGTGGACGCTACGCTATGATCAGCGGTGCGTCGGGCGCATGGTTGCTGAGCAGCGTCGCGCCGGACGTCCCGACCGCGGCGATGTCCTCCAAGTAGAGATTGCCGACATTCGGGACCGGCGCGACCGTCACCAGGATCAAGACCATGCCGGCGGCCACCTCGTCCATGGAGCCCGGCCGGAGCCGCGGCGGCTCCTGGTATTCGAGGCCGATGCCGTGGCCGACGTGGGCGGTTCGAAGCTCCAGCCCCACCGACGTCCGGAAGCGCGCGGCCCGCGTGTACACTTCGTCGCCCGTGACGCCCGGCCGCAGCGACGCGACCAGGTCCTCGCGGGCCGACACCAACCGTGCGTAAAGATCGGGCAGCCCCGGTCGCGGCGGCGCCGCGAGCGCCGTGCGTGCCACCAGCGCGTGATGGGCGCCGAGCATGGCGCGGCAGCCGACGCGGGCGACGGCGCCGCCTTCGATCGGCGTGCCGTCGGCCACGTGGTGTGTCGTCAATAGATTCCGGCCGCTCGCGACGAGGCCGACCGCCGTCCTCACGTCCGCCCCCGCGATCTCGTAGAGGTTCGAGACGATGGAGGCGGCGAGCTGCGCCTCGGGGGTGCCGGGGGCGCAGCCCGCGACCGCGTTGCAGATCGCCTGGTCCAAAGCGCGCGCCCCTCGAGCGTACAGTTCCAGCTCCGCGGCGGACTTGACCGACCGCAGCGTGCGCAGGCGCTCGTCCACCGCGGCGACCCGCACGGAACCGAGCGCCGCGCGCAGCCGATCGTAGTCGCCCGCCGGCAGGTGCTCCATTTCCAGGCCGAGGGTGCCGCCCGCTTTCAGCAGCGGCGCGAGCAGCGGCAGCGCGAGATCGATCGCCGTCTGCTCGAACTCCCGGTAGGCGAGCAGCTGGGACAGGCGGTTGTGCCTCGCCGCGAGGCCGCGCTCGACTTCCGCGACGATGAGGGCGCCGTCGCCCGCGGCGCCCAGGACGACCATGGCCTGCCGGCGCCGGATCAGGCTCTGCGTGTGCACGTGCGCGCCCGACGCGTAGAGCACGTTCTCGGGCGACGACAACAGCACGGCGTCCCACCGCTCTTCGCGCATCGCGCGTCCCAGGACGTCGTTCACGTCCCCGTCACCGATGCCGCGAGCGTATTCGCGAAACGGCCCCGCCGGATCAAAACCACAACGGCCGCGACCGCGAGGACCGAGATCCCGACCAGCAGCGACGCCAGCGCCGCGATCGTCGGATCCTGATACTGGAACATGTAGGTCAGCATGGCGATGGGGATCGTCTGATTGCCGGGGCGGACGAGAAACAGCGACGTCTCCAATTCGTCCAACGACGTGACGAACGCAAACACCAGGCTGACGAGCACCGCCGGGGCCACCTGCGGGACGACGACCGACAGGAACGTTCGGACGGGCCCGGCGCCGAGATCCATCGCCGACTCTTCGAAGACGCGCGGCACCGCCACGAACGCGGCCGACATGATCGCGGCGGCGAACGGGAGCGTGATCACCGCGTGCGCGACGATGAGGCTCGCGAGGCTGCCGTAGAGATGGAGCCGCAGCATCAGGATGAAGAAGGCCAGCCCGATGCCGATCCGCGGCATCAGGAACGGCCCGAAGAAGATCGCCCGCACGAACTCCCGGCCCGAGGCCACGTAGCGGGCCATCGCGTACGCCGCGAGCGTGCCGGCGGCGACCGCGATCGTGCTCGCGGAGCACGCGATGATCAGCGAATTCCGCAGCGCCGGCCGCCAATCGAGCGCGCTGAACAGATGCTCGTACCAGCGCAGCGAGAAGCCCGGCGGCGGAAAGACGCTGTAGGCGACGGAGTTGAACGAGTCGACGATCACGATGGCAATCGGCAGGACCATGAACGCGGCCACGAGCGCGAGCCACGCGTACATCGCGGGGTGGCGCGACGAGGCCGGCGCCGTGCCGGCGCGGCCGGTCTGCTCGTGGGCGAAGATGCGGCGGCTGAGGACGTTGACGGCGAGCAGGACCACGAGCGACAGCACCAGCAGCACGAGCGTCATCACGCCGGCGAGCGGCCAGTCGATGTCGATCGTCGCCTGATAGATGGCCGGCGCGAGCACGAGCACGTGGCCGCCGCCCAGGAGGGCCGGGGAGACGTAGGCGCTGATGCACAGGCTGAAGACGATCTGGATGCCGGCGATCACGCCGGGCAGGCTCAGCGGCACGGTCACGCGCCGGAAGGTCTGCCACGGTCCACTGCCCAGGTCGTGCGCCGCCTCCTCGAGCGACACGTCGATCTGGCGCAGCACGCTGAAGAGCGGAAAGACCATGAACGGCATCAGGATGTGGATCAGCGAGACCTCGACGCTCCAGGGCGTGTACAGCAGCCGGAGCGGCTCCCGGATGAGCCCCGCCCGCTCGAGCGCGAAGTTGATGAGCCCCTTGCTGGAAAACAGCACCAGCCAGCCGTAGGCCCGGATCACCACGCTGACGAGGAGGGGGGCGAAGAGCGCGAGGGAGACCGCCAGCACCAGCAGCGGATTCCGCAGCCGCGCCAGCGCGTAGGCGGTCGGATACCCCACGATCAGCGTGCCGAGGGTGACGACCGCGCCGAGCACCAGCGTGTTCCGGGTGAGGAGCCGGGCGTAGGGGTCGGTGAAAAACCGCGCGTAGGCGCTCAGCGTCAGCGGGTGGGCGACGGTGACCGACGGGCGGACCGTGTACGAGAGCAGGATGCCCAGCGCCGTCAGGAAGACCAACATCAGCACGGTGGAGGGCAGCAGCAGGGCGGCGGCCGGGAGCCGTCGGCCGAGGTCCCGCCATACGGACGCGGGCCCGTCGTGGGCGGGCGGCGCGGCGCTCACCGGCCGGCCGCTCCGACGGCCACGGGGTCCGACGGCTGCCAGCCCAATTCGACCTCTTCTCCGGCCGCGAAGACCTGGTCGCCGCGGGTCTTGACGGTCAGGCGCGTGTTGCCCGCGGCCACCACGTACTGCACGTCCGCGCCGACGTAGACGGCGTCGATTACGCGTCCCGCCGCGCGCTGCGCGCACGCTTTCGCGGCCGCGCCGGCGCGGATCCGCTCCGGCCGCAGGGACACGACGGCGCGATCGCCGGACTCCCGGAGCGCGAACGCGAGCGCGCCGTCCGGCGTGGCGTACCGCCCCGGCTCGCGCCGGACGACCTCGATCAGGTTGGTGTCTCCGATGAAACCCGCCACGAACGGCGTCTTCGGATGCTCGTAGATCTCGCGGCCGGTGCCGGTCTGTTCGAGCCGGCCGTCGTTCATCACCGCGATCCGGTCGGACATGGTCAGCGCTTCGATCTGATCGTGCGTGACGTAGATGAACGTCGTGCCGACGCGCCGCTGCAGATTCTTCAACTCCAGCTGCATCTGCAGGCGCAGCTTCAGGTCGAGGGCCCCGAGCGGCTCGTCCAGCAGCAGGACTGCGGGCTCGTTGACGAGGGCGCGGGCGATCGCGACGCGCTGCTGCTGGCCGCCGGACAGCGACCGGACGGCGCGCCGCTTGAACGGCCCGAGCGCGACGAGGTCGAGCGCGCGCTCGACGCGCGGCCCGATCTCGTGCGCGGGCGCACGCTTCGCCCGTAGCCCGAAGGCGACGTTCTCGTAGACGTCGAGGTGCGGGAAGAGCGCGAGCTGCTGAAAGACCATGTTCGTATCGCGCTTGTATGGCGGCACGTCGTTCGACGGCGTGCCGCGGATCGAGATGGTGCCGGCCGACGGACGCTCGAAGCCGCCGATCATGCGAAGCGTCGTGGACTTGCCGCACCCGCTCGGCCCGAGGAGCGAAAAGAACTCGCCCTGCCGGATCTCCAGCGAGAGATCGGCGACGGCCACCGTAGCGCCGTAACGCTTCGTGACGCGGTCGAGTGTCACGACGGCGGGGCGGCCTGTGACGACGGCCGCCCCGCCGTCCGTCCGTGCTGCCACCTGGATGCGCCGCCTACAGCTTGGACTTCACCTCGGCGTTCCACAGCTTCGTGTAGTTCGGGCTGTTCGCGGCGATCGCCGCCTCGTCGAGCAGGATCGCCTTGCTCAGGACCCGCTGGCTGAAAGCCGGGTCGTTGGCCAGCGCGGCCGGAATCCGCACTTCGTCCGAGACGGGCGAGGTGTAGCTGCTGGCCGCGTAGAGGCCCTGGTAATACGAGCTCAGCAGCAGGTTGATGATGTCCTGGGCCGCCCGCACCTGCGCCGGGGACGATCCTTTGACAACCGTCAGGAAGAGCGGGAAGGCGACGGCGCCCTCCTTGGGGACGGCGAAGGCAAACGGCAGGCCCTGCTTGGCCCAGACAGCCTGGTTGGCCTTGGGCCACGCCGTCAGCCACGCGTCGCCGGTCTGGAGCAGGTTCTGCATCTGGTCCGTCGAGGTGATCAGCGCCCGGATCTGGTCGGCGTGCTGGCTCCACACCTTGATGCCCGGCTCAATGTTCGTTTCGCTGCCGCCGTTCAATCTGGCCGCCATGACCAGGCCGTTGTACTCCCATAGATAGTCGAACAGGACGACCTTGTGCTTAAAGGCGGCGTTGGCCCACAGATCGGTCCACGACGTCGGCGGCGTCTTGACGTACTTCTCATTGTACAAGAGCCCGATCAGGACGATGCCGACGCCGACGCCTTTATCTTGGGCCCGCCGGTACTGCTTGATCACGTGCAGCGCGTTCGGCACGCGCGCCGTGTCGAGCGGCAGCCACATGTCCGCGGTGTACCCTTTCGGCCACGTCGGCGCGTTGATGTAGGCCATGTTGAACAGCGGCTGGTCGGGGGTCGTCTGCATCGCCGCGAGCATCTTGGGGTAGTAGTTGGCGTTGCTGCCCGCGACGATCGTCACGCTCACGTTGGGGTGTTCTTTTTGGTACACGGCCACGGCCGCCCTCGCCGCGACGTCCTGGCCGGGCCCCTCCGGAATGAGGAAGTTCAGGTGCACCGCGTCCGCGGCCTGCGACAGCGTCCCTCCGCCGAAGGCCGCGATCGCCAATCCCGCCAGCACCGCCAGTGCGAGCGGGCGCAGTAATGTTTCGGTTACGATGTGCCGCATGTCGGCTCCACCTCCGCTTTTCTTCAAAATGCCGGGTGCTTCAGGAGCGACGCGCCGGGTCGTGCGTGATCGCGCCGAGCGAGATGACCCACTCCCCCTGGGCGACGCGCTTGAGCCGACGCGTCGTCAGCACCAAGGCGTTGTCCACGGGGCTCACGCCCGTGTGGAGCGTCCCGCCTTTGGCGTCGAGCACGTCGAACAGCTTCGCGCCGCGGTTCACGCGGGAGCCGGGCGTCACATACTGGACCACGACGCCGCCGCGCTCCGCCACCACCCAGCGCGGATCGAGCACGGTGTAGGGCTCGCGCGCCTCGAGGGCCGGAACGGGCAGCATCTCGGCGAAGGCCAGCATGTTGAGTCCGCCGGCGACCGACCCCTCGAGACCCGGCGCGACGTCCAGGTCCCCGACGTCCAGCAGCGCGGTCGGGACGCCGTGCTGGACGGTCCAACAGTACAGCGCGTTGGCCATGTAGTCCCCGGAGCTCTCCCAGATCACGTCGACGCACGCACGGCGCGCGAGCGCCTGGGAGCGCCGCGACACCTCGGTGTCCGCCGCGAAGTAGAGCGCGTGCGACAGGGCAAGAAACGTCTCCGTCGACGAGTGGACGTCGATCACGTAGTCGGCGTGCGCCTCGATCGACGACCGGATCGCGTCCGCGAGCTGCTCGCTGTACGAGCCGTCGGCCCGGCCTGGAAATTGACGATTTGAGTCCTTGCGGTCGGCCGGGCTGTCGCGCTGACAGGCCACAAAGGCGGCGTTGTTGACCACCGGGACGGCGATGAGGGTCCCGCGCAGCCGCGCGGGGTCGATCGCCTGGATGAGCTTCTGCACAAAGATGGCCGAGTCGATCTCATTGCCGTGGATGGCGCCTTCCAGCCACAGCGTGGGGCCGGGCCGGCTGCCGGCGACGATCGCGACCGCGACCTCGCTCGTGGGATCGCCGGCGAGCGGGTGCCAATTCTTCCAGACGACCCCGCCTCGAACGGCGCCGCCGGGATCGAACCTGGACGTGACGGCCGCCGTGCTCAACGGCTGGGTTGAGCGCTGCGCGGGCGCGACTGCTGGGCGGCGGCCCGGCGACGCAGCCGGGCACCGAGCTTGAGCGCGCCGGCGACGACCATCGCCGCCGCGATCGCGACGCCGGCGACAATGCCGACCTCCACCGAGCCGTTGCCTCCGTCCGGCGCAACGTGAAAGAGCCTCTCGATCCAATCCATCGTGTTCTCCCCCTTCAGCTAGTGCAATCTGCGGACGTCCCGCCTATGGGATTGGGAGACGCCGGTGGTTCTCCTGTAGGCCTAGGGCAGCGGCGGGACGGGCGGTTCGGGAACGTAGTGCACGCCGGCTTTGAAGACGTGACGGATCCGCCGCGTCGCGCTGATATCGTCGAGCGGATTCCCGTCCAGCAGGACGACGTCGGCCTCCTTGCCGGGGGTCAGCGTGCCGAGCCGGTCCGACCACCCCAGCAGGTCGGCGCAGCTCACCGTCGCGGCCCGCAAGGTCTGCTCGGGCGTCAGCCCGACCTGCACCATCAGTTCGAGCTCGAGCGCCAGCTCGTGGTGGAAGACCCGCGGCGCGCCCGTGTCGGTCCCCGTCGCGAACTTGACGCCGGCCTTCGCCGCCCGCATGAAATACTCCATCTTCCTGTCCCACACCCGCCCGGCGAGGTCGACGAGCCCCTGGTCGAGGCCGATTTCGCGCCCTTCGCGAGACAGCTTCCAGTACGCGGCGAACGTCGGGACGATGTACGCGCCGCGCGCGAGGAGCAGGGATGCCCGAGTCCTGGTCGATGGCCGTTGCGCTCACGCATGTCCTCCGATGGTCGACCGGCTGCGAAACCCGCGGCGATCGCGCCGCGCACGTCCACGGCTTCGCGCGACCGAAGTATGGCGGCCCGTTGCGACGCTCCTTGAGAGATGGCCGAGGGGTCCGGATATGGTTCCATGGCGGCCCCTCTGTTGCCTCTGCGCCGACGCGCCGCCCCGAGTTGCCTCCAGAATGTCAGAAATATCTACAGAATGCTGTGGGGCGGGGGCAAGGGGACCGCCGATCCGTGCGCGAACCGCGTCAGAACTTACGAGTGGACTCCTTGGCGTCGGAGGGCGGGCGGACGATGACCGATGCGTATGACGCGATCATCGTCGGCGCGGGGCACAACGGCCTGGTGTGTGCGGCGTATCTCGCGAAGGCCGGGCTCAATGTGCTCGTCCTGGAGCGCCGGGACATCGTGGGCGGTGCCTGCATCACGGAGGAGCTGTTTCCAGGCTTCCGGTTCTCGGCGTGCTCCTACTACTGCTACCTGCTGCAGACCAAGGTGATCGAAGACCTCGAGCTGCGCCGGCACGGGTTTCGGGTGTCGCCGCTCGATCCGTTGAAGTGCTGCCTCTATCCGGACGGCCGCGCGCTGATGACGTGGGACAGCGTCGAGCGGACGCAGGACGCGATCGGGCGCTTTTCCAAGCGCGACGCGGAGGCCTATCCGCGCTGGGTGGCGTTCTGGGAGCGCGCCGCGAGCCTGATTCACCCATATTTTCTCGCGCCGCCTCCGACGCTCGCCGAGCTGGCGGCCGGGCTGCGCACGCCGGACGATCGGGCGTTTCTTGACCGGCTGCTGACGGCGAGCGTCGAGGACGTGGTCACCGAGTTCTTCGAAGACGAAGCGATTCGCGGCGCGTTCATCCACGCGCACGACGCGGGCGACGCGGCCGCGCCCGGCAGCGCCTGGTGCTTCACGTACATCCGATCGAGCGCGTTCACCCCGCGGGAGAACACCGGCATCGTCCTGGGCGGGATGGGCACCATCACGCAGGCGATGGCGGCGGCGGCGCGGTCTTACGGCGTGACCATCAAGACGGGCGCCGCCATTTCGAAGATCCTCGTCGAAGACGGCGCCGCGGCCGGCGTCCGTCTGGCGGACGGCACGGAGATCCGCGCGCGGGCCGTGGCGTCAAACGCCGACCCCAAGCGCACGTTCCAGCAGTTCGTGGACCAGGACCATCTGCCCGCGGACTTTCGGCGAAGCGTCGGGCGGCTCAAGACCAACACGGCCTACTTCAAGTTCCACGCGGCGCTCAGCCGCCTGCCCGACCTGTCGCGATACTTCGGCGGCGACTTCGATGTGCGCTCCCTCGCCTACACGAAGATCTCGCCCTCGATCGAGTACTTCAAGCGGGCATGGGATGACGCCAATCACGGCCGGCCCCCGCGGGGACCGGTGATGGATATCCAGATCCCATCGGGCTACGACCCGACGATGGCGCCCACCGGCAAACACGTGATGTCGATCTGGGCTTCCTACGCGCCGGTGCACCTGGCGGAAGGGACGTGGGACGAGCGGCGCGGTGAGATCGGCGAGCACTTCATCGACACGCTGGCGGGCTACGCGCCGGACATCCGGGACTGCCTCGTCGATTGGCAGCTTTTCACGCCGCCGGACATCGAAGCGCGCGTCGGTCTCACCGACGGCAACATCCGGCATCTCGACATCGTGCCCAGCCAGTTTCTGGCCGCCCGTCCGATACCCGGCTGGGCGCACTACCGGACGCCGATCAAGCACCTATATCTCTGCGGCGCAGGCACGCACCCGGGCGGAGAAGTCACGGGCGCGCCCGGTCACAACGCGGCGCGGATGATCCTCGTGGATCACACGCGCAAAGCGGCACACTAGGAGGCAGCATTTCGTGCAAACGCGGCGGCTCGGCAAGGAAGGGCCGGAGATCACGGTTCTCGGCTTAGGATCCTGGGTGTTCAGCGGCGCCGGCGGGCTTGGGCTGGGGCCGGCCGACGATCAAGAGTCGATCCGCACGGTGCACCATGCGCTCGGGTCCGGTATCAACTGGATCGACACCGCGCCCATCTACGGAATGGGGCATTCCGAAGAGGTCACCGGCCGCGCCCTCCGTTCCTGGAAGGCGCGCGAGGACGTCTACATCTTCACCAAGTGCGGCCTGACCTGGCCGGCCGGCGGTGGTCCGGCCGCGCTCGCCGCGGTCAAGCGCGACCTGCGTCCCGCGTCGATCCGCGCGGAGTGCGAGCAGAGCCTCCGGCGCCTCGGCATCGAGCGGATCGACCTCTACCAGTTCCACTGGCCCGACGACGCGACGGGAACGGCTGTCGAGGACTCATGGGGCGTCATGGCGGAGCTGATCGGCGAAGGTAAAGTCCGGTGGGGCGGCGTGTCGAACTTCGACGCCGTGCTGCTGGAACGGTGCGAGGCAATCCGCCACGTCGACTCCAATCAGGTGCCGCTCAACCTGATCAACCGCGCCGCGCTCGCGCAGACGATCCCGTGGTGCGCGGCGCACGGCACGGGCGTCATTACCTACGGGCCGCTCGCGACGGGTCTCCTCACCGGTACGCTGGACCGGAGCCGGATCGGCGATCTCACCGAGGACGACCGGCGCCGGAGTCTGCCCCGCTTCCAAGAACCGGCGCTGTCGGCGAATCTCGCGTTCGTCGAGTCGCTGCGGGAGACGGCGCGCCGGCTTCGCGCCGGCCTGCCGCCGCTGGCGGTCGCCTGGGTGGTCTCCAGACCCGGCGTCACCGGGGCGATCTGCGGTGCGCGGCGGCCGGATCAGGTGGACGGCTGGCTCCCGGCCGCGGGCCTCCCGTTGAGCGACGCGGACTTGGCGGAGATCGACGCCGTCATCAGCCGTTCTGGGATCTAGCGCTCGGGACTGAGAAGGGGGGTACGGACATCTCGAACTCACGGCTTCGCGTTGCCATCGTCGGCGCGGGATCATGGGGCGTGCGGGCGCATCTCCCCGCGCTCGCCGCGTCCGACGGGGTCGAGGTGGTGGCGCTGGTGGACCCGCGCACGGATCTCCTCGGCGAGGCGGCGGCGCGGTATCGCGTGCCCGGGACCTTCCGCGATGTCGACGCGATGCTGCGCCAGGTGGAGTCGCTCGACGCCGCGGTCGTGGCCGTCCCGACGGACGCGCACCACGCCGTCGTGATGCGGCTGCTCGACGCGGGCGCGCACGTGTTGTGCGAGAAGCCGCTCGCGTACACCGTGGCGCAGGCCGAGGAAATGGTGGGCTCGCTCCGCGCCCGCGGACGCATCGGCAAGATGGGTTTTCTGTTCCGGTGCTCGCCGGTGGTGTCGCGGATGAAGCAGCTCGTCGACGAGGGCTACATCGGCGGCGTCGTGGCGTTCGAGAGTTCGGTCGTGAACGCGCAGTTTGTCGACCCGGAAAAACCGCTGCACTGGAAGATGCGCCGCGAGCGCGCCAACGGCGGCGTCTTCATGGAGTACGGCGTGCACAGCATCGACCTGGCGCTGTGGCTGGGCGGTCCCATGACCCGCGTGGTGGCCCACGGGCTGACCACGGTACCGAAGCGTCCCGCGACCGACGGACACTCCGTCGTCGACGTGGACGACATCTCGGCGTGGATCGCCGTCTATCGGAACGGCGGACAGGCGCTGTTCAAGGCCGGCTGGGCGTCGCTTCCCGTCGGCGGCGGCGGCCTACGCGTATACGGCCGGACGGGCTCGCTCGCCTGGCACCTCGATCCCACGACCCGCCGCACGGAACGGCTTCTCGTCTCGACGGTGGCCGAGCCCGAGCCGCGGGTGCTGCTGGAGTTCGACGCGCCGCCGGTCCCGGAGGACGAGACGGGGTGGGCGCCGCTGGGGCTGCTGGCTTACTACAACGCCCGTCTCGACGCGGGGTTCATCGGCGACATCCGGAGCGGGCGGGCAACCGGCCCGACCTTCGACGACGGCCTGGCGGCGCAGCGGGTGGTCGCGGCGATCCGCACCTCCCTCGACGAAGGCCGCTGGGTCGACGTCGGCGCGGCCTGACGGCCCGGCGGATCGGCGCGCGAGATGGGAGCATACATCGTCCGGCGGCTGGTGGCGACGGTGCCGATCCTGCTCGGCGTGTCGGTGCTGGTCTTCGGGATCCTGCACGCTGTGCCGGGCGATCTCGTGCGGCTGATCGCGGTGCGCGAATCCGCCGCGATCACGCCGGCGCAGGAAGCGCGCATCCGCCATCAGCTGGGGCTCGATCGTCCGCTGGCCGTGCAGTACGCCGGATTCCTCGGCCGCGCGGCCGTGGGAGATCTTGGGCGCTCGTTCTACACCAACCGGCCCGTTGCCAAGTCCGTCCTCGAGCAGTACCCCGCGACGCTGGAGCTCGCCGGCGCGGCGCTGGTGTTCGCGGTGGTGGTCGGCGGCGGCCTCGGGCTCGCGGCGGCGGTGCGCCACAACACCTGGATCGACAACGCCGCCATGGTGTTCTCGCTCGGCGGCCTCTCGATCCCCATCTTCTGGTCGGGCCTCTTGCTGATCTACCTGTTCGCCGTGCAGCTTCGGTGGGTGCCGATCGTCGGCGGCCTCGGATGGAAAGCGCTTGTTCTGCCGGCGGTCACGCTTGGCTACGACGCGGCGGCCTTCATCGCGCGGATGGTGCGTTCGAGCGTGCTCGAGGTGCTGCGCCGCGAGTACGTGCTGATCGCGCACGCTAAAGGCCTCAGCGAGCGCACCGTCATTTTCCGGCACGTGCTCAAGGCCGCGATGATTCCGATCGTGACGCTGATCGGGCTCCACGCCGGCCGGCTGCTCGGCGGCGCGGTGGTCGTCGAGACCGTGTTCGCCCGCCAGGGCATCGGCCGGCTCGCGGTCGACGCGGTGTTGTACAAGGACTATTTCCTCGTTCAGGGGATCGTGCTGCTGGCGGCATTGACCTACGTGCTGCTCAACCTGGCGATCGACGTCTCGTACGCGTGGTTCGATCCACGCATCCACTACCAGTAGCCGCGCGATGAGCACCGATGTGACGGCCTCGGGAATCCCCACGGCATCGCGGCCGGCCCGCGCGCCGGCGGGACGCCTTTCGATGTTTGTCCGCCGGCTGCGGCGCAACCGGGCCGGCCTGGCCGGCGGTATCATCGTGCTCGCGGTCTTTCTCTCCGCGATCTGCGCGCCGGTAGTCTCGCCCTACGCGCCGAACGGCCTGGACTTTGCCGCGTATCTGACCCCGCCCGGAGTCGCGCACCTCTTCGGCACCGACGAGCAGGGGCGCGACGTGCTCTCGCGGGTCATTTACGGCGGCCGCATCTCCCTGCGTATCGGGTTCATCGCCGTGTCGATCGCGATGGCGTCGGGCGTCGCGCTGGGCCTGATCGCCGGTTATTACGAAGGCTGGACCGGCACCTTCATCATGCGGTGGATGGACGTGATGCTCGCCTTCCCCAGCATCCTGCTGGCGCTGGCGATCGTCTCCGTGCTGGGCTCCGGGATCACACCGTTGATGGTCGCCGTGGGGATCGCGTCGATCCCGCAGTTTACGCGGGTGGCGCAGGCGAGCGTGCTCTCGACGAAGGAATTGGACTACGTCCAGGCCGCCCGGGTGGTGGGCTGCTCGCCGGCGCAGATTCTCGTCCGGCACATCCTGCCGAACATCTTCGCCCCCATCATGGTGCTCGCCACGACGGGCGTCGCGGCGGCGATCATCACCGGCGCGGCGCTGTCGTTCCTCGGCCTGGGAGCGCAGCCGCCGACGCCCGAATGGGGCAGCATGCTCAGCAACGGCCGGGTGTATATGGAGAAGGCGCCCTGGATGATGGTGTTTCCGGGGCTCGCGATCATGGCGACGGTGATGTCGATCAACCTGTTCGGCGACGGCCTGCGCGACGCGTTGGATCCACGGCTCAAGTAGGTCAAAAAACGGGCCCGGGATGGCCCCACGGGGAGGGACTCGAGTGAGCGATGCATCATCGAGGATAGGAACCGGTCGGCGGTTGACCCGGCGCGCGGCGATTCGCGGGGCCACGGCGTTCGGATTGGCGGCCGCCGGCGCCGGAGCGTTGAGCGCCGTGCCGTTGCCCGTCAGAGCGGCGGACTACCGAGGCGGAAAGCTGACCGCGTGCATGTTCCTCGAGCCGAACAGTCTCGACCCGGCGGCGGCGACCTACATCCCCGGTATCGTGGTGCTCAAGAATGTCATCGAAGCCCTCATCGAGCTCGACACGCAGGGACGGGCGCATCCGCGCCTGGCGACCAACTGGCAGGTGTCCAAGGACGGACGCGAGTGGACGTTCAAGCTGCGCACGGGCATCGCGTTTCACGACGGAACGCCGTTCGACGCCGAGGCGGTCAAGTTCAGTTTCGACCGTATCCTGGATCCCGCGACGAAGTCCCAGACCGGGCTGTCTGAGATCGGCACCTACCAGTCGAGCCAGGTCCTCGACTCCAGGACGATCAAGATGACCTTCAAGGAACCGTACGCCCCGTTTTTCAACAACCTGCACGACGTCGTCCTCGGCGTCGTGTCGCCGACGGCCGTGAAGAAGTACGGCGCGGACTTCGGGTCGAACCCCGTCGGCACCGGCCCGTACCGGCTCCAGGAGTGGGTGCGCGGCGACCACGTCACGCTCGTCCGAAACGACAAGTACGTGAACACGTCCGACCTCGTCTCCCACAAGACCCCGCCGTACCTGGACACGCTCACGTTCCGAATCATCATGGAAGACGCGACGCGGCTCAACGCGCTCCGCAGCGGCGAAGCGGACTTCATCTATCGCGTCCCGGGCATCAACGTTGACAGCGTGCAGAGCGACCCCCGGTTCCAGGTGTACAAGAACATGTACGCCGGGGAGCCGGTCATGTTTCTGATCAACCGGTCCAAGTTCCCCACGGACGACGTCGCCGTGGCGCGGGCGATGCAGTTCGCCGTCAACAAGGAAGTGGTCACCCGCATCGCCACGGGCGGCATCTCGCCGGTCGCGTACGGTCCGCTCAAGCCCGTCGTGTGGGGCTACAACGCCGAGGTCGAGAAGATGTACCGGTATGATCCGCCGAAGGCGCGCCAGGTCCTCGAGGAGGCCGGCTGGAAGGCCGGCGCCGGCGGCGTCCGCGCGAAGAACGGGCAGGCCTGCAAGATGGTCTGCGCGGTCAAGTCGGACCCGGTTACGGTCTCGATGCTGACGGCGATCCAGGGGATGTTGCAGGCCGTCGGGATCGACCTCGAGATCCAGACGATGGCGCTCCCGGCGTCCGAGGAGCTCGCGCGCCAGGGCAAGAGCAACATGACGTTCATGGAGTGGCGCGGGATCGATCCGGACATTCTCACCGTGCAGTTCCACTCGAAGAACATCGGCGGCTGGAACATGGGGCACTTTCGAAACGCCGCGGTGGACCGGATGCTCGACGACGGCCGGGCGCTCGTGGACCCGAAGCAGCGGCTGCCGCTCTACCAGAAGGTACAGATGACGATCATGGACCAGGCCGCGACGCTGCCGCTCTACAATCTGATCGCGGTCGACGGCGCGAAGGCGTCGCTGACCGGCGTGCGGTACGACGTCTACCATTACTATCCCGAGTGGTACGATGTCCGCTTCAAGTCCTAGGCGCGCGCGGGCGGTCCCGACGAGGGGCCGCCCGTGACCGAATCGCTGGCGGGTGCCGGGCGCACGCGCAATTTCGTCGGCTACGGGCGGGTCCCGCCCACGATCGAGTGGCCGGACCGGGCGCGTGTGGCCGTCAACATCGTCGTCAACTACGAAGAGGGCGCGGAGCGCAGCATTCCGGACGGGGACAAGGCATCGGAAGGCTTCGGCGACATCCGGTATCCGGTGCCGGACGGCGTCCGCGACCTCGCGGCCGAATCGAACTACGAGTACGGCAGCCGCGTCGGGGTCTGGCGCCTGCTGGACGTCTTCGCGAAGCACGGCGTGCGGACCACGTTCTTCGCGTCCGGACGGGCGTTGGAGCGCAATCCGGAGCTGGGTCCGTCGCTCCGTGAACTCGGTCACGAGCCGTGCAGCCACGGCTACCGGTGGGACGATCACTTCCGGATGAGCGAAGTGGAGGAGCGGCAGGAGATTCAGAACGCCGTCTCCGCGATCGAGCGCTGTACCGGCGAGCGGCCGGTGGGCTGGTACTGCCGGTACGGCCCGAGCGAGCGGACCCGAGGATTGCTCGCGCAGGAGGGCGGTTTCATCTACGACTCGGACGCCTACAACGACGAGCTTCCATATTATGTGCCGGTGTTCGGACGCCCGTGGCTGGTGGTGCCGTACGCCACGGACACCAACGACGCGCGCTACTTCACGGCGCCGGGATTTGGCACGCCCGACGATTTCTATCAGTACCTGACCGTCTCGCTCGACCGCCTCCACGACGAGGGGGCCCGCACGCCGAAGATGATGTCGATCGGCCTGCACTGCCGGATCTCGGGACGGGCCGGCCGCGCGACGGCGCTCGACCGGTTCATCGAATACGCGAAGAAGCGCGGCGACGTCTGGTTTGCCCGGCGCGACGAGATCGCGCGGCACTGGCTGCAGCGCTATCCGCCCGACGCTCGCGGCCGCGTGCGCGCCGAGGCGCCCACGTCGTTTGACCGGGGGGATGGATGATGTTTTCGCTGGCCGGGAAAGCGTGCGTCGTGACCGGCGCGAGCCGGGGGCTCGGCCGCGCGATCGCGCTGGCCTTCGCCCAGCAGGGGGCGAGCGTGCTGCTGGCGGCCCGGAGCCGCGCGGACTTGGAGACGGTCAAGGGCGAGATCGCGGCGGCCGGAGGGCGCGCGGTGGCGCAGCCGACCGACGTGACGGACATGGCGCAGCTCTCCGCCGCCGCCGCGGCGGCGGTCCGGGAGTTCGGCACGATCGACGTCTGGGTCAACAACGCGGGCGGATTCACCGCGGAGCCGGGCAGCACGTCGGAGTGGCTGGATGTTACCCACGCCGGGTGGGAGCAGATGCTCCGGCTGAACCTGACGGCGCAGGTGTTCGGCGCGCAGGCCGCGGCGCGGGTCATGCGCGGACAGCCCGCCGGCGGCGTCATTCTCTTCATGTCGTCGATCGACGGCCTCTACGCGGCGCCGGGGGGCGAGGGAATCTACGGCGCCTGCAAGGCCGCGCTCAACAACATCACTCAGACGATGGCGGTGGAGTTGGGGCAGTACCGGATTCGCGTCAACGCGATCGCGCCGGCGGTCGTCGAGACGCCGCTCACCGCGCCCTGGCTGGCGACCGAAGAAGACCGCCGTTCGCGCGCGGCCCTGTATCCTCTGCGCCGGGTCGGCCGGCCGCAGGACGTGGCCGCGGCCGCCGTCTATTTCGCGTCGGACGAAGCCGCCTGGGTGTCCGGCGCGGTCTTGTTGGTGTCGGGAGGCGCGGTCGTCACCAGCGATCCGTACCGGTATCTGATGCGCGTCAACCAGGGACCATCCGCGGGCGAGGGTGATTAATCCGACGAGGGCCGCACGCTCTCTGTTTTGATGGTCCGCACGCCCCGCCGGGCGTCGTGGAAATGGCGGATGGCCTGGATGCCGAAATAGACGGTCCCGAGGGTGAGCGCAAACAGCGCCCACACAAGCGCGACCGTCTTGTTGCTGAGCTCCTGAGTCAATAGTGAAATGAGAAATGCCAGCGACGCCCCGAACGCGATCCCAAAGAAGACGAGGTGGACCGCGAGCGAGCCCGACGCCCGGCCGAGTTGTTCCAGTTCGTGCTCGCTGACGCTGTACATCTCAATGACACGTGAAACCGGCACGATGGTGACGTCTCCCACCGACGTGCGCTCCGGAAAGTGCGGGTGGACTTTCGACGTCAATTCGCCGTTGATTTGCGGCTCCACGGCCATCTGCTCTCCTCCTTTGGCCCCGCATCCTCAGTTCAAATAGCCGGCCGGATCCCGCGCGACGCCGTTCTCGAAGATTTCGAAGAGCAGGTGGGGCCCGGTGCTCCATCCGGTGCTGCCGATGCGGCCGATTTCCTGCCCTTGCTCCACCCGCGCCCCCGGCTGCACGGACGCCGCGGAGAGGTGAGAGTAGGCGGTCTCGAGCCCATTGCCGTGATACACGATGACCAGTTGGCCGTACCCGCCCTTCCATCCAACGAACCGCACGGTTCCCGGATACGCCGCCGCCACGGGTGCCCCCAATGGGCCGGCGATGTCTATCCCGGTGTGAAATTCGCGCGTCCCGAAGATCGGATGGATTCGCCACCCGAAGGGCGACGTCACGATCCCGCGCGTGGGCCACACCAGCCGCAGCCGTGTTCCCACGTGCCCGAGCCCGGCCGCGCGCGTCGCGGTGGTTGAGGCCGCCGCCCGTGCCGCTCCGATGGGCGAGGGTCCCTGCCGGGACACAACGGCTCCCGCCGTGGGCGCGGCCGCCGCGTGGTGCGGCGGCCGCGCACCTGTCAACGCATCCGGAGCGACATCGAGTGAAAGGTTGATCTGACGCAGCCGGGCCCGATCGGGGTCCGGCCGGGCGGCGGCAGGTGCGGCGCTCCCGGCGCTGGTCGCCGACAGCGTGAGAGGAAGGACGCCGAGGATGACGACCAGCAGCATGCCCGCCGGCGCAAACAGCGCCGCGCAGGGCATCGGACTCCCCCGGAGCCCGGGAACGTAGGTTCGCCTGCCTGTTCCGTCGCGCATGAGTTGCAAACCTGAATCGGTATCATGCACATCGCCGAGGCGGATCATGACACGCGGTCGAGTAGCAGTTGCCCGCGCGGGAGAGTGTTCCCGGAGTCTTAGTGGAAGATCAGTCCGCCTTCCACGTTGATGGCCTGCCCGGTGATGTACCGTGCGTCGTCCGAGCAGAGAAACGCGACGGCATCCCCGACCTCTTCGGGCTTTTCCATCCGTCCGAGCGCAATCGTGCTGACGCGATTCCGCGTGAACTCTCCCGCCTGCAGTCCCATCAAGGGAGCGGCCTCGCGATCGATCTTCGCCCACATCTCGGTGTCCACAATCCCCGGGCACACGCAGTTCACGGTGATGCCGCGCTTGCCATAGGCCACGGCCAGATTGCGCGTGAGCGCGACCACGCCGGCCTTGCTGACGTTGTAGTGGATGAACGCGGTGCTGCCCGCTTTGGCCGCGATGCTGGCGAGGTTCACGATTCTGCCGGCGCCTCGCTCGAGCATGTGCGGCAGGACGGCCTGGCAGGTGAAGTAGGTCCCTTTCACGTTGACCGCCTGGATGAGGTCCCACTCTTCCTCGGTAATCTTGAGCGGATCGCTGACTCGGACGATCCCGGCGTTGTTGACGAGGACGTCGATCTTCCCGAACTTCGCGAGCGCGGCGTCGACGAGCGCGCGGCGGTCCTTGTCCCGGGCGACGTCGGTGCGCACGACGAGGGCCCTGCCCCCGACGGCCTGCACTTCATCCGCCACCGCGGACGCCGTCGCGGAGTTCAGATCCCCAATCACGAGGTCCGTGCCTTCCTGCGCCAGGCGCAGCACGATCGCGCGGCCGATCCCTTGGCCGCCGCCGGTCACGATTGCCACCTTACCTCTTAGACCGCGCACATCGCTCTCCCGGGATTGACGTAGCGGTGCTCACACGAGGTCCGTCGCCTGAGAACTTCGCCAACCGATCGTACCATCGGATCTGGTCCGCGACCGTGAAGTGCGCGTTTGCCGGGCTCGGGTTTGGTGCGACAAACAACCGAGAGCGTCCGACGGTCAGCCGCTGCGGTCCCAAGACGATGCCCTTCGGATCTCCGCCGAGCGCAAACTGGACGAACGGGCGGAACCCCGTGAGCCCGTGGAAGCAGGCCACGCGCGGCTGGTATTTCTCGAGGCGCCGCAGCAGCCGCGGCGCCCACTCGCGGAACATGCGCGGCGAGAGTTCGGCCGCGTTCCGGCTCGGGACTTTGACCACGTCCGTGAACCCGATGCCGAACCGGAGGAGGGCGCCGTCGTGTTCCGGCCCCAGCACGTCCAGGCCCAGCGCCCCGCGGATCGGCGCGGAGAGGACGGAGCGCGAGAACGCCGGCCAAAACCGGCTCGTCGTCCGCGCGAAATAATGCCCGCGCTCCACCGAATAGACTCCCGGGTTGATGCCCACGAACACGATTCGAAGGCCCGGCCCGAGATAGTCCGGCAGCGTGCGGAACGGAGAGCGATCGGCGGCCGTCACCACGAGCCTCGCTTCTCCGTATTCTCGGGACGTCCCTGGCCGCACGGTTCCGCGGGGACAGGGCGGTCTTCGCACGGCGTTGAATTCAGTATTGGGGAACAGGTTCCAGAAATCGGGGGTGGCTTGGCGATGGGCAAACGCACCAGCGCGCATTCACTGTCCCGCCGCAAGTTCGTGAAACTGCTCGCGGCCGGCGCCGGATCGGCGCTTCCGCTCTCGGCGCTCGGAGGTCCCGGCCGGCTGCTGCGCCCGAATGCGGCGGCCGCCGCGGCGGCTCCGCCTCACCCGGGCGGCGAGCTGACCATCGGCATGTACCGCACGCTCGACAAGCTCGATCCGGCCGTCTACTGGGGGCCGCCCGAGACGATGGTGACCCAGATGGTGTTCGACTCGCTCGTCTATCTGGGCAACGACCTCAGCATCTATCCGGGTCTGGCCACCTCGTGGACCGCCTCCAAGGACGGCACACAGCTGACGTTCAAGCTGCGGCAGGGCGTCAAGTTCCACGACGGGACCGATTTCAACGCCGAGGCGGTCAAGTTCCATTTCGACCGCTGCGTCGATCCGGCCACGAAGTCGCAGTACGCGCGCTCGCTGCTGGGGCCCTACGACTCGACGGTCGTGATCGACGACCACACCGTGCAGCTGCGCCTCAAGGAGCCCTTTGCGCCGATCTTCGACTCGCTGAGCCAGGGGTACCTCGGCATTCCGTCGCCCGCCGCGGTGAAGAAGTACGGCCAGGACTTTCAAAACCACCTGGTCGGGACGGGGCCCTTTACGTTCGTGGAGTGGCAGCGCGACACGCATATCACGCTGGCGCGGAACCCGAACTACAAGTGGGGCACGACGTTCCCCGGCAAGACCAACGCGGGGCCGCCGTACCTCGACCGCCTGACGTTCAAGTTCGTGCCGGAGCAGGGCACGCGGGATGCGCTCATGAACGGCCGCAAGGAGCTGCGCGTCGAGGCCTGGCCGGGGCCGCTGCGCCTGCGGGACTGGCGGCGCGACTCGGCGTTCGCGATGTACGAAGGGGTGTCGCCGGGCACCACGTGGTTCAATTTCATCAACACACAGAAGCCGCCGACGAACGAATTGGCGGTGCGGCAGGCGATCAACTACGCGGTCAGCAAGGACACCATCGTCAAAGTCTTCTACCCCGGGTTCGCGCGGCCGACGTGGAACCTCATCGGTCCGACGAGCTTCGGCTACGATCCGGCGCTCGACCATCTGTACGCGTTCAATCCGGGGAAGGCGAGACAGCTGCTCGAAGAGGCCGGCTGGAAGCGGGGCCCGAACGGCGTCCGCGTGAAGGACGGCACTCCGCTGCATCTCGACGTGTTCACGAGCGGGTTCATGACGGAGAACTACAAGCAGCTCATGCTGACGATGCTGCAGGACGTCGGTTTCTCGACCAAGCTGATCGCGGGCACACCCGCGGATCGCACCGTGGCCGGCAGCAAGGGTCTTTACCACCTGGTCAACCGCGAGTTCGAGGCCAGCGACCCGCACTACCTCGTCGACCTCTTCGCCTCGAAGAACGTGGGCAGCTTCGCCTGGTCGATGAACAAGGACCCCGAACTCGATCAGGTCCTCGCGGAGCAGGACCTGACGGTCGACCGGAAGGCGCGCCAGGCGCTCGTCTCGCGCGCGACCCGGCGTATCCTCGAGCAGGGGTATGTCGTCCCGATCTACATCACGCTGTTCGTCTGGGTGACGGACGCGAACGTCAAGAACTTCCACATGGACGCGCGGTCCTGGTATCCGTACTTCCAGGATGCGTGGATCCAGTCGTAGGCGGCGCGAGGCGAAGGTGTGACGCCCGGGCACGGGCGCCGCGTCCGTAGACCGCCGCCGTGTTGAAATTCATCGGCCGGCGCGTGCTGACGACGCTGCCGGCGCTGCTCGGCGTCTACACGCTCGTGTTCGTCGTGCTGCACGTGCTGCCGTCCGACCCGGCGCTCTTGATCTCCGAGGGCAGCGCGTCGAAGTCGCAATTGGAATCGCTGCGGCACGAATACGGCCTCGACCGGCCGCTCTGGCGCCAGTACACGGACGAACTCGGGTCGCTCGCGCGCGGCCGCCTCGGCCGCTCCATCCGCTACGGCGAGCCGGTGAGCCGCCTGATCGGCCAGTTTCTGCCGCCGACGCTCGAGCTCGCGCTGGTGGGGCTCGGCATCGCCGTCGCCCTCGGGGTCGCGCTCGGCACGCTGGCCGCGCTGCGGCCGCACGGCTGGGTCGACAATGTGAGCACGATCGCCGCGCTGTCCGGGGTGTCCATTCCGAGCTTCTGGCTCGGGCTCATGCTGATCTTCGTGTTCTCGCTCTGGCTCGGCTGGCTGCCGGTGACGACCGGATCGGGGTGGCAGCAGCTCGTGATGCCGGCGGTCACGCTCGGCCTCTATAGCACCGGCGTCATCAGCCGGCTCGCGCGCTCCAGCCTCGTGCAGACGCTGCATCAGGAGTATGTCGTGACGGCGCGGGCCAAGGGCCTGCCGCCCCGGTCGGTCGTCTTGAAGCACGCGCTGCGGAACTCGCTCATCCCCGTGGTGACGATCGTCGGCGTCGAGCTCGGCAACCTGCTGTCCGGGACCGTCGTCGTGGAGACGGTGTTCGCGCGTCCCGGGCTCGGCCGGCTGATCGTGGAGTCGATCACCTACCGCGATTACCCCGCGCTGCAGTCGACGCTCCTGGTCGCGGCCTGCGGCTACGTCCTCGCCAATATGCTGGTCGACGTCTCCTACTGCTACCTCGATCCGCGGATCCGGGACGCCGGGGCCTATGGCTGAGGTCCTCGCGGCACACGCGATCCCCGAGCCGGTGCCCGCGCCGCCGCGCCCGCCCGCGACGTCCGAGTCCCGCACCGCGGAGGTCGCACGGCGGTTCTGGCGCAACCGGAAGGCCGCGCTCGGGGCGGTGCTGCTCGGCGTGATGGTGGGCGCGGCGCTCCTCTCGCCGCTCGTGAGCCCGTATCCGCCGACGCGGCCGTCGCCGGAAGACATCTTCTCACCGCCCGGGCCGCGGCACTGGATGGGGACGGATGAGATCGGCCGCGATGTGTTCAGCCGGGTGCTGGCAGGGTCGCGCATCTCGCTGGTCGCGGGGCTCGCGGCGAGTGCCTTGACGTTGACGGCCGGGGTGGTGTTCGGGCTGCTGAGCGGCTACCGCGGCGGATGGATTGACACGGTCATCATGCGTGCCGTCGACGTCATGCTGGCGGTGCCGACGCTCCTGTTCGCGCTCGCCATCGCCGCGGCGCTCGGCTCGGCGCTGTCGAACGTCGTGTTGGCGGTGGGCATCGCGAGCGTGCCCCGGTTCACGCGGTTCGTGCGCGGCTGCGTCATCTCCGCGCGCGAGAACGTGTACGTGGAGGCGGCGCGGGCCGGCGGGTGCAGCGAGGCGCGGGTGGCGGTGCGGCACATCCTGCCGAACATCTACGGGCCGGCGCTGATCCTCGGCACGCTCAACGTCGGCGTGGCCATTCTCACCGCGGCGACGCTGAGCTTCCTCGGCATGGGCGCGCAGCCCCCCACCCCCGAGTGGGGTCTGATCTTGGCCCAGGGACGCGACTATCTCCAGAACGCATGGTGGATCAGCACGTTCCCCGGCGTGGCGATCGCGCTGACGGTGCTCGCGGTCAACCTGTTCGGGGACGGGCTGCACGACGCGCTGGATCCGAGGCTGCGGCTGTGACGGCGAACGCGCTGCACGAGTACGTCGAGGGTCACCGGGACCGCTACGTGGAGACGCTGCGGACCTTCTGCCGCATCCCGAGCGTCTCCAACCAGGCCGTGCCGGAGGCGGTGGGGTTCCTGACCGGGCTGCTGCGCGGCCTCGGCGCGGACGTCGTCCTGCGCGAGACCGCGGGCGCGCCGCCCCTGATCGTCGGCACCATCCCCGGCGCGTCGGCGAGAACGCTGCTCCTCTACAACCACTACGACGTCGTGCCGGCGGAGCCGCTCGACGCCTGGACGTCGCCGCCGTTCGCCGCGGAGATCGTCGACGGGCGCCTCGTCGCGCGGGGCGCGAGCGACAACAAGGGCGAGCTGGCCGCGCGGTTGTGCGCCGTCGACGCCTGGCGGGCGGTGCACGGGACCCCGCCGCTCACGATCAAGTTCGTGATCGACGGCGAGGAAGAGCTCGGCAGCCCGCACCTGCGCGAGCTGGTGCTGGCGAACCGTGACCTGCTGCGCGCGGACGGGGCGCTCGGCGAGGGCGGCGGCCGGGACGATCTGGGCCGGCCGACGATCAGCCTCGGCTGCCGGGGCCGCATCCTCTTCGAGATGGAGCGCACCGGCGCGCGGCAGACCTTTCACAGCAGCCTGACGTCCGTGGTGCCGAATCCGGCCTGGGAGATCGTGTGGGCGTTCACGAGCATGAAAGGGCCCGACGAGCGGGTGACGATCGCCGGGTTCTACGACGACGCCGTCCGGCCGTCGGAGGCGGAGGTGAAACTGCTGGACGACCTGCGCTTCGACGACGAGGGGCTCAAGCGGCGCCTCGGACTCTCGAAACTGACGCTCGACGTGCGCGACCGCGACGCGATCCGGCGTCTTTTGTTCGAGCCGACGCTCGAAGTTTCAGGGCTCGGCGCGGGGCGCACCTTCGACGGCAGCAGGGGCATGCCGCGGCGCGCGGTCGGTGTGGTGCGCTTCGGGCTCGTCCCCAACCAGGATCCGGCCAAGATGGAGGGGATCTTAAGACGGCACCTCGACGCCCACGGGTTCACCGGCATCACGCTGCGCCCGCTGAGCGAGCGGTATCCGGGCAAGGTGCCGCTCGAGCATCCGATGGTCGCGGCGATCATCCGGACCGGCCGGGACTTCTACCGGACGTCGCCGGCGATCTACCCGGTGGCGCCCTGGATCGGGGCGCCGTACCACGAGCTCGCGGACCCGCTCGGGATTCCGCTCATCAACGCCGGCATGGGCTCGGCCGAGTCGCAGTTTCACGCGCCCGACGAGGGCATCAAAGTCGACGACTACTGCGCGGGCGTCGAGTTCACGGCGCGCCTCATCGGCGAGCTGGCCGGCGCGATCTAAGCACGCGCACGAAGCACGCGCACGAAGACAAGGGGGAGGCACCGATGACCGGCGTGACCGAACGGCTCGCGGCATACGCGGGCGGGCTCCGCTACGAGGACCTGCCGGCGGGCGTCGTGGCGCGGGTGAAGGATCTGGTCCTGGACACGCTCGGCACCCTGCTCGGCGGCGCGCGGTACCCGGCCGGCCGGCTCGTCACGCGCTACACGGAAGGGCTCGGCGAGTCCGGCCCGTGCACGGTCGCCGGCTCGGCGCTGCGCGTCTCGCCCGTCGCGGCCGCGTTTGCGAACGCGACGATGTCGCACTGTCTCGAACAGGACGACAACTACAATCCGGCCAACGCCCACGTGGCCAACGTCGTGCTGCCCGCCGCGCTCGCGATCGGCGAGGCGGACCACGCGGGCGGGCGCGAGTTGATCGCATCACTCGTCGCCGCCTACGACGTGGAGGGCCGGGTGGGGATCGCGCTCGATCCCGTCCGCCTGTACGCCCGGTCGTTTCACCCGTCGTCGATCGACGGCAACTTCGGGGCCGCGGCCGCGGCCGGCCGCATGCTGCGCCTTCAGCCCGCGGCGATGGTGGACGCGTTCGGGCTGGCGGGGTGCCAGGCGTCGGGCCTGCTCGCCTGGGTGACCGAAGCGTCGCAGCTCAGCAAGGCGTTCCAGATCGGGATCGCCTCTCGGAACGGAGTGACGGCGGCCCAACTTGCCCACCTGGGATTCACCGGGCCGCCGCACATCCTCGAAGGCAAGCACAACCTGTTCCGCGCCTTCAGCGGTCTCGAGGACGATCAGGCCGCCGTACTGACCGACGGGCTCGGGGAGCGGTTCGAGCTCATGCGCACGAGCCTGAAGAAATACGCGGCGTGCCGGCAGATTCACGCGCCCCTCGACGGCCTGTTCACGATCATGCGCGAGCACGGCGTGGCCGCGGACGACATCGCCGAGGTCCACACGCGGGTCGCGACGTCGATGGCGGACATCATCGACAACAACGAGCTGCCGTCGCATAATGCGCAGTACGTACTCGCCGTCGCGGCGTACGACGGGCGGGTGGCGGTCGACCAGCTCGACGGCCGCCGCCTGGAGGATCCGCGCATCGCCGCGCTGTCCGCGCGCGTCCGGGTCAGCGGCAGCGACGAGCTGGAGCAGCGGTTCCCCGAGCAGTGGTCCGGGATCACGACGGTCCGGACGAACGACGGCCGCGAGTTCACGGAAACGGTCTACTATCCGACGGGCGATCCGGAAAACGCGCTCAGCGCCGCCGATCTGAAGGCGAAGTTCCGCACGCTGTCGCGCGGGGTCGTGCCGGACGGGCGGCTCGACGAGATCGAGACGCTCGTCGCCGGACTCGACTCGCTGGACGACTGCGCCGCGCTGGCGCGGTGCCTGGCGGCCGGGCGCTGAACGAACACTGAGAGGAGCCGGCAGATGCCGACGCAGGATCCGCAGCACGGGCCCACCGCGGTGCTGACCGCATACGCCACGCAGTTCACGTTCGCCGATCTTCCCGCCGCCGCGGTCGCGGAGGCGAAGACGGTCGTGCTCGATACGCTCGGGGCGCTGCTGCTGGGATCGGCGCCGCAGTACACCGCGTCGTGGCTCACCGGCGAGCTCGGGCGGCGCGCCGGCGGCATGCCCGAGTGCACGGTGATCGGCCGCGACTTCAAGACGTCGTGCGAAAGCGCGGCGCTCGCGAACGGGACCATGGGCTACGCCGCCGACATCGAGGGGGCGAGCGTCTCGAGGCAGCACGTGCCGGCCGTCCTCGTCCCGGTGGCGCTCGCCGTCGGGGAGCGCGAGCGGTCGGACGGCAAGGCGTTCCTCGCGGCGCTCGCGGTGGGCTACGAGATCGCGAGCCGCGCGGGTGAAGCGTGCCGGACCGCGCACTCGTACCCGCATTCGTTCCATCCCTCCGCGGTCTTCGGCTACTTCGGCGCCGCGGCCGTCGCGGGGCATCTCTTGCGCCTCGACCGGCCGAAGTTCGCGAACGCCCTCGGCATCGCCGGCAGCAACGCCTCGGGCCTGATGACCTGGGTGGACGATCCGACCGAGAACTCGCGTCCGCTGGTCATCGGGATGGCGGCGCGCGGCGGGGTCACCGCGGCGCTGCTCGCGCAGATGGGATTCGGCGGGCCGCCGGCGATCCTCGACGGCGGCAAGTACAGCATCTACGACGCGTACGCGGGCGAGATGCATCTCGACCGGCTGACCGAGGGGCTCGGCGAGACGCTGTGGATCACCCAGCACTACGGGTACAAGCGGCATCCCTGCTGCGGGGACATCCATACGGGCGTGGACGCGCTGCTTGCGATCCTCGACGAGCACCGGATCACCGCGGACGACGTCGCCGCGGTCGTCCACCGGGTCAAGGCGGACCGCGCGCCCGTGATCGACGACAATCCGTTGAAGTCCCACTGCGCGCAGTACATCATGGCGGTGGCGGCCGTCCGCGGGAAGATCGAATCGGCCGACATTCTGGAGGACCGCCGTGCCGATCCCCGGATCAAGTCGCTGTCCAAACGGGTGCGCCTCGTGGGCGACGCCGCCATGGACGCGTGGCCGGCGCACGCGCCCGCGGTCGTCGAGGTCACGACGCGGGACGGGCGGACGCTCACGGCGCGCGTGGACGAGGCCAAGGGCCGCCGCCAGAACCCGATGACGAAGGCCGAGCTGGAGCAGAAGTTCATGGATCTCGCGACGACCCGCATCTCCCGGAGCAACGCGACGCGCCTGATGGAGCTGGTGTACCGTCTCGACCGCGTCGCGGACGTCGGCGAGATCGCGGCCCTCTTACAGGTCCACGCGCGATGAGCGCAGCCGCCGGCATGACCGACCGCTTCGCCCGGTTCGTCGAGACGTTCCCGTACGAGCGCATCCCGGCGGACGTCGTGGACCGCACCAAGGAGATCCTCTACGACGGCCTCGGCGCGCTCCTGTCCGCGACGTCCCCGCGCTACGACATCGGCGCGGTGCTGCGGCGCTTCGTGCAGGAGACGGGGGGGACGCCGGAGGCCCAGGTCTTCGGCACCGATCTCCGCACCAACTGCGCCACCGCGGCGCTCGTCAACGGCACGTTCGGCTACTACTGCGACATCGAGAGCCACCACGCCGGCGCGATCATGCACGCGATCGCGGTCGTCGGACCGGCGGCGCTCGCCGTGGGCGAGCGCATGCACCGCTCGGGCAAGGACGTGCTGGCGGCGATCGTCGTCGGGATCGAGAGCGCCTGCCGGGTCAGCTACGCGCTCGGCGGCGCGGCGCTGTACGCGCGCGGGTTCCACCCGACCTGCGTCGCCGGAACGTTCGGGTCGCTGGCCGCCGCGGCGCGCCTGTACGGCCTCGAAGGGCCGCCGCTGCGCCACGCGTTCGGGCTCGCCGGCACGGAGACCTCGGGGCTCCTCGCCTGGGTGAGCGACGACACCGAACACTCCCGTCCGTTCAACATGGGCCTGGCGTCCCACCACGGGGTGTCCGCCGCGCACCTCGCCTCGTGCGGGTTCGGGGGCCCGCCGGCGATTTTCGAAGGCAAGTATCCGCTCGGGCACGCGTTCACCGGCCGGTGGGACGAGGCGGCGCTCTTCGACGGGCTGGGCACGACGTTCAAGGTGATGGAGATCGCGATCAAGCAGTACGCCTGCTGCGCGTTCATCCATCCGGGTCTCGATGGGCTGCTCGACATACAACAGACGGAGGGCGTGCGCGCCGCGGACATCCGCCACATCACGCTGCGCTATCCCGCCGGCGGCTACCACGTGATCGACGGAAACCCGCTGCGATCCCACTGCGCGCAGTACGTGCTGGCGCTCGCCGCGCACAAGGGGGTCGTCGATTTCGAAGATATCCTGCACGACCGCCGGACGGACCCGGGGATTCGGGCGCTGTCCGAGCGGGTCGACGTGGTCGGCGACAAAGAGCTCGACCGGACGTATCCTGATCTGTATCGTTCGATCGTCGAGGTCGAGACATCCCGCGGCCGCTACAGCCGCGACGTATCCCACCCTAAGGGCGCGCCCGAGCGGCCGCTGCCGCGCGACGAGGTGCACCGCAAGTTCGCGCGCCTCACCGAGGACGTGATCAGCGCGCGGCGCCGCGGCGAGATCGGTGAGATGGTCGGCAGGTTCGAAGAGGTCGCCGACGTCGCCGACCTCGCGCGCCTGCTCCGTCGCGATGGATGAGGCGTAACGGTTGACGTGTGATGGCTGACGGGGCCGGCGGTCGTGCCGCCCCGGTCCTTTGGCTATCCCGCGACGATGTGACGGCGGCGTTGCCTGCGGTCGAGGAGCGCCTCGCCTGCATCAAGGAAGCGCTCGTCTGGCACGCGCAAGGTCTGGTCGAGATGCCGCCCAAGTTCGGCGTCCACCCGCCGGGCGCGCGCCACGCGCACGCGATGCCGGCGCTCCTTCCCGAGAATCGCGGTCTCGGGATCAAGTGGCTCGGCGACTATCCGAAGAACAAGGCCCTCGGTCTTCCGACGATCCCGGCGTTGATTGTGCTCAACGACCCGCCGACCGGGATGCCGATCGCCGTGATGGACGGGACCGTGGTGACCGCCGCGCGCACGTCCGCGATGACCGGAGTCTCGCTCGAAGCCTGCGCGAGGTCCGGGACGGCGGTCGCGGCCGTGGTGGGGGCGGGCGTGGAGGCGCGGGCCCACCTCGAGGTGCTGCCGCGCGTGCTGCCGTCGCTTGCCAGGATTTGGGTCGTCGGCCGCGAGACGCCGGCCGCGGAGCGGCTCTGCGCCGTGATGGCGCCGCGCGTCGTGCCGGCGCTCGTCCCGACGGCGAACCGCGAAGAGGCGGTGCGGGAGGCCGACGTCGTCGTGACCGTGACCACCAACACGACCACCCCGCTGCTCGAGATTGCGTGGCTCAAGCCCGGCGTGACGACGGTCGTGCTCGACAACGGCGGCAAGGAGACCGGCATCCTGTATGCGGTCGACCGGGTCCTGGTCGACGACCGCCGCGCCTTCGGCACGCCCGAGGTGATCGGCCGGTTTCCGTCGGGCGTGCCCTCGTTCGCCGCGGAGATCGGCGAGGTGCTGCTCGGGCGCGCGGCGGGCCGCGCGAGCGAGCGCGAGCGGATCCTGGTGCTCAATCTGGGCATCGCCGCGTGCGACATCGCGATGGCCGCCGCCGTCTACGAACGCGCGAGAACGCTCGGCCGCGGCACGCCCCTTACCCTGTGAGCCGTCTCCGGAAAGCGCCGACGATCTTCGTCGCATCCGTCCCGATCGCGAGGTGCCCGTAATGGTGGTTTTCGATCACGTGGCCATAGCGGTTCGCCGCATCCTGGACGCGGAGCCGTTCTTACAGGATCTTCTCGGCGCCACTCCCGGCGAGAGCGGAGCCGGGAACAGGTTCACGTTCCAGCAGTATGTGCTGCCGGGCGGCGTTGTCGAGCTGCTGGAGCCGAAGGGGGACGACAGTTTTCTCCTGCGGTTCCTGCGCGACCACGGCGAGGGTCTGCACCACATCACGTTCAAGGTCACGGGGCTGCGCGCGTGGGCGGCGAAGCTGCGCGCCGCCGGATACCGCGTGGTGGGCGAAAACTACGACAACCCGGCGTGGCGGGAGCTCTTCGTTCACCCGAAGAGCGGGCACGGCGTGCTCGTTCAATTCGCGGAGACGCTGGAGACGCAGGACAGGTAGAATCGGCGGCCGGGTCCGCCGGCGGGAGGGACCGGACATGCCAAAGATGACCGGGTGGCAGGCCGTCGTGGAAGCGCTTCGGTCGGAGGGCGTCCGGCGCGTGTACGGACTGCCCGGCGATCCCACCCACCTGTACGACGCGCTCTACGACGCGCCTGAGATCGCGCCGATTCTGGTTCGGCACGAAGGCTCCGGCGCGTTCATGGCGATGGCCGAGGCACGCCTGACGAACCGCGTCACGGTCGCGCACGGCAGCCCCGGGCCCGGCATGACCAATCTCGTCTCCGGGATGCTCGAGGCCTACTCGGCGTGCGCCCCGGTCATCTTCATCGCGACCGGCGCCCCGAGCCGGTTGACCGGCATGGGGGCGTTTCAAGAGAACGACGCGGTCGGCATCGCCCGGCCGATCACCAAGTGGAACGTGCGGGTCGAGCGTGCGGACCGGATTCCGTGGACGATGCGGCGCGCGTTCTCGGTGGCGGGCACCGGCAAGCCCGGGCCGGTGTTCGTGGAGATCCCGTCCGACGTCGGCACCGCGTCGGTCGAGATGGAACCCTACCGGCCGTCGCCCAGGCCGCTTCGCTGCGCCGCGGACCCGGAGGCCTTGACGCGGGCGGCCGAGATGATCGCCGCCGCGGAGCGTCCGGTGCTCGTGGCGGGCGGCGGGGTCGTGCTCTCGGCCGCGGGCGCCGGCCTCCTGGCGCTGGCGGAGCAGGAGCATCTCCCGGTGATGACCACGTTCTCAGGCCGCGGCTCGATTTCCGAGGAACATCCGCTCGCGTTCGGCCTCGTCGGACTCTACCGGACCCGTCCCGGCAGGGACGTGTTCAACGGCGCGGATCTGTTGATCACCGTCGGGTCCCGCATGGAAGGCTTCCAGTCCGGCGATTGGAAGATCTTCCCCGACCGCGCCCGTTTTCTGCAGATCGACATCGACCCGTTCGAGATCGGCCGCAACTGGGTGCCCGACGCGGCGGTGATCGGCGACGCGTCGGTGGTCCTCCGGCAGCTGCGCGGGGCGCTGGCGGAGTCTCCCGGGGCGCGCCGGAGCCGTAAGGCGCACGCCGACGAGCGCGTGCGCGACAAAGACGCCTTCGCGCGCGAGGTCGACGCGGAGTGCGCGGCGGCGAGCTCGATCCCGCTCAAGTCGAAGCGCATCGTGCACGAGCTGAACGCGGTCTTCGGGCGCGATACGATCCTCATCAACGAGAACGGCGGCCAGGACTTGTGGAGCTACTTCCACCCCTACTACCGGGTGCTCGACGCCGGCGACCACGTGGCGATGGGCGAGCAGACGTGCATGGGCGCCGGCATCACCGGCGCGATCGGCGCCAAGCTGGCGCGGCCCGGGAAGAAGGTCGTCTGCGTCGCCGGCGACGGGGCGCTGTTCATGATGCCCCAAGAGCTCTCGACCGCGGTGCAGTACAAGGCGCCGGTGACGTGGATCGTGCTCAACACGCGCAGCCTCGGCTGGCCGAAGTGGCACCAGGAGCTGCACGGACGGCGCTACATCGCCACGGACTTCACCGCGGCGCCCGACATCCCGGCGCTCGCGCGGGCGCACGGCTGCGCCGCCGAGCACGTCGAGCGGCCCGAGGAGATCACGCCGGCGCTGCGGCGGGCGCTGGACGCCAATCGCGCCGGCACGCCGGCGGTGGTCGAGTTTGCCGTCGACACGTTCGACTACTACGTCGGGTTCAAGAACTTCCCGAACAAGGAATGGACGGAGGAGGGCCTTACTCCCCGAACTTGATGCCTTGCGCCAGCGGCAGCTCCCGCGACCAGTTGATCACGTTGGACTGCCGCCGCATGTAGCCTTTCCAGGCGTCCGACCCCGCCTCGCGGCCGCCGCCCGTCTCCTTCTCGCCGCCGAACCCGAGGCCGATCTCCGCCCCGCTGGTCCCCACGTTGACGTTGGCCATCCCGCAGTCCGAGCCCACGGTCGAGAGGAACCGCTCGACCGTCAGGAGGTTCGTGGAGAAGATCGCGCTCGACAGTCCCTGCGGCACCTCGTTGTGCAGGGCGATCGCCTCGTCGAGCGTCTCGTACTCGATGAGGTAGAGAATCGGCGCGAACGTCTCTTCGAGTACGATGGGCGTCTGCCGCGGCATCCGCACGAGCGTGGGGGCGGCGAAGCAGCGGCCCTTCTCCGGCAGGCGAGTGCCGCCGAACAGCACGTCCCCGCCCTGGGCCTTGACCGTGTCGAGGGCCGCCATCATGGCGTCGACGGCCGCTTCGTTCACCAGCGGCCCCATCAGGATCCCATCCTCGAGCGGATTGCCGATCGTCACCTGTTCGTACGCCTTGATCAGCCGGCGCGTGAGGGCGGGGGCGATGCCGCGCTGCATGATGATGCGGCGGGTGGACGTGCACCGCTGGCCCGCGGTGCCGACCGCGCCGAAGACGATGGCCCGCACCGCCAGGTCGAGATCGGCGTCCTCGGTCACAATGATGCCGTTGTTGCCGCCCAGTTCCAGGATCGTGCGTCCGAGGCGCCCGGCCACGGTCTCCGCGGCGTGCCGGCCCATCTTCACCGAGCCGGTAAACGAGATCAGGGGGAGGCGGGCGTCGTTGAGCATGCGCTCGCCGACGTCTTCGCCGCTGCCGACGACGACGTTGAACACCCCGCGCACGCCGTGGTCGGCGGAGACCCGGTTCGTGATCTGCTGGACCGCGAGGGCGGTCAGGGGAACGGCTGAGGCGGGCTTCCAGACCATGGTGTCGCCGCACGCCGCGGCGATCGCCGAGTTCCACGACCACACCGCGCACGGGAAGTTGAAGGCGGTGATGATGCCGACGACGCCGAGCGGGTGCCACTGCTCGTACATCCGGTGCCCGGCGCGTTCCGACTGGGTGGTCACCCCGTAGAGCTGTCGCGACAGCCCGGCGGCGAAGTCGCAGATATCGATCATCTCCTGGACCTCGCCCATGCCTTCGACCTTGATCTTGCCCGTCTCGAGCGACACCAATTCGCCGAGCGGTTCCTTGGCCTCGCGCAGCGCGTTGCCGAGGTCGCGGACGATCTGTCCCCGCACCGGGGCGGGCGTCGCGCGCCAGGTGCGGAAGGTTTCGCCCGCGGACTGCACGACCGCGTCGTAGGTTGCCGCGGTGGCCTGGATCACCTGGGCGATCGGTTCGCCGGTGGCCGGGTTGTACGAGACGAGCGCCTTGCCGCGGGGGTCGTTGAGCCAGCCGTCCGGGCCGGTGCACGCACCGGGGTTCACGTCGCTGAGGTGGAGCTTGTCCAGCAAGGCCCTCATGGTTTGCCTCCTCGGAGACGCCGCCGATATCAGTCTAATCCTAATCTTCACCAAGGAAAGGCTCCGGCCGCGGCGCCCCGAACCATTTGTCACCATTCCTCACCACGGCCGCGAGGACGCCCATGATCCCAACCGACCTGCTGGCGATCGACGTCCACGTCCATCCGATGAGCGCGGAGGCGCGCGGCGTCTTCGGCGACGAACTCGCGTCGATGGCCAAGTATTTCAGCCGCGAGATCCCGACGGTCTCGATGGACGAACTCGCGGATCAGTACCGGTCGCGCAAGATGATGGCCGTGCTGCTCGGGATGGACACGTCGACCGCGTCGGGGAAGCCGCCCGTCCCGAACGACCACATCGCCGCCGCGGTGCGCGCCCACCCCGACGTCTTTGTCGGCTTTGCCGGCGTCGATCCGTGGAAGGGGGCGTCCGCCGTCGACGAAGCGCGGCGGGCCCGCGAAACGCTGGGCCTGCGTGGGCTGAAACTGCATCCCGGTCTGCAGAAATTCGCACCGAACGACGAGCGGTTCTCTCCGCTGTGGGCGGCCGCCGCGGAGATGGGCCTCGTCTGTCTCTTTCACTCCGGGACGATGGGCAGCGGCGCGGGCGAGCCGGGCGGCGGGGGCTACAAGCTCAAGTACGTGAACCCGATGCTGGTGGACGACGTGGCCGCGGATTTTCCGTCTCTCCAGATCATCCTCGCGCACCCCGGCTGGCCGTGGCAGGCGGAGCAGCTGGCGATGGCGCGCCACAAAGCCAATGTCTTCATCGATCTGTCCGGCTGGTCGCCCAAGTATTTCCCCGCGGAGCTCGTCGAGCAGATGAACGGCCCGCTCCAGAACAAGTGCCTCTTCGGCTCGGACTGGCCGTTTCTCACGCCGGAGCGCTGGATGTCCGACTTTGCGACGCTCGCGGTGAAAGACGCGGTGCGGCCGAAAGTGCTGCGCGACAACGCGCAGCGCCTGCTGCTACAGTGATAGCGGACGCCCCACCTAGGAGGATCCCATGGCACGGATCGGCATGGTGACGGTCGGCCAGGCGCCTCGCGACGACCTGGTGCCGGCGATGTCGGAACTCTTCTCGCATCCGGCGGAGATTCTGCAGGCCGGTGTGCTCGACGGCCTGGCCGAGGCGGAGATTCGTGCGTTCGGGCCGGAACCGGGCGAGCCCGGGATCGCCGCGCGGCTCCTGGATGGCACGGAGCGGCTGCTGTCCCACGCCAAGATCTTCCCGAGCGTGCAGCGGTGCGTAGACGGGGTCCGGGCCGGCGGCGCCGAGTTCGTGGTCATCCTGTGCGGGGCAGACTGGAGTGGCATTCGCTCCGACGTGCTGGTCGTCAATCCCGGGCGCGTGTTTCCCGCTCTGATCACGGCGCTCGGTTCCGGACGGCGCCTCGGTGTGATCAAGCCATCGTCCGGACAGATTGACGGCGCCCGCCGCCAGTTCGCCGAGTGCGGTATCGACGCGGTCGTCACGGCGGCATCGCCCTACACCGGCACGCGCCGTCTCGAGGACGTCCGGAGGGCCGCGGAAGAGCTGAAGGCGGCGAAGGTCTCGATGGTGTGGATGACGTGCGTCGGGATGGACGAGCCGATGCGGCGGGTAGTCGGCGAGGTAACGGGGGTGCCGGTCGTGCTCGCACGGTCGCTGCTGGCGCGCCTCGTCGACGAGCTGCTGGCCGCGGGGCGCATCCCGGCCGCGGCGCGTTAGCGTCGGCGTCGCGGCTCAGCAGACCTTGGCGTTCTTGATCAAATTGGCGTCGTCTCCTCGGACCTCTACGCCGCAGATGTCCGCCCGCGTGCCGCTGAACGAGACCGCGGTCTGCAGCAGCAGGTACGGCACGTCCTTCGCGAGCAACGCCTGCAGCCCGTCGTACGTCTTCGCCCGGACCTTGGGGTCGATGCTGGAGCGGCCCTGGACGATCAGCGCGTCGGCCGCGGAGCTCGAGTAGCGGCCCGCGTTGTTGAAGCCCTTGCTCCACGTAATCGCGGTGAAGGTCCCGTCGGCATCGAGGTTGCCGGGCGCCCACGCGGTCAGGTAGAGGTCCCAGTCCGTGCTGTGGGCGACGACGGTGTTGTACTTGGCCCAGTCACCGGAGAGGTGGATCTGGGGGGCGAGGCCCACCGCCTGCAGGTAACCGGCGACCGCCTGCACCATCTCGGCGTCTCCGGGCCAGCGTCCCTGTGGGCCCTCGATCACGATGGGCGTCCCCGGCTTCACCCCGGCCTCGGTCAGCAGCTGTTTGGCCTTGGCGGCGTTGTAGTCGAACCGGTACATCGGCTGGTAGAACTCCATGTTCGCGCCGAGGATGGAGCGCTCGCGCCGGCCGTACCCGTTCAGCACCGACGTGATGATGGCGTTCACGTCAACCGCGTAGTTGAGCGCCTGGCGCACCCGCACGTCGGTCATCGCGGGGCGGCCCATCTGGATGCAAAAGAACGTGGAGCGGATCGAGTTGCTCTCGATGACGCGCACGGCGGAGTTTTTCTTCAACCGCGGGACGTCGGCGAGGGGGAGCACGGTGGCCACGTCGGCCTGTCCCTTCTCCAGCATGATGGAGCGGGTGGACGCGTCGGGCACCGGCTTGTAGACGATCCGCCGGAAGTACGGCTTGGGCCCCCACCACGCCTCGTTGCGCTCGAGGACGAGCTCCTCGCCGGGCTTCCAGTCCGCCAGCCGGTACATGCCGCCGCCGGCGTCCACCGGCTTGGAAAGGTCGTTGCCGTGCGCCTGCACGACCTTGGGGTTGAGGATCGCGAGCGCGATCTGGTGCCCGACGTTGCGCATCATCGGCCCGAGCGGTTCTTTGGTGGTCAGCCGCACCGTGCGCGCGTCCGGGGTCTGCACGTCCGAAATCGCGGCGAGGTAGGTCTTGCTCAGTGAGGCGCCGGTCCCCGGACCGATCGCGCGCTCGATTGTGAATTTGACGGCCTCGGATGTGACCGGCGTGCCGTCGTGGAACTTCGCATCGCCCCGCATGTGGAACGTCCACGTGCGGCCGTCGGGTGACGCCTCCCAGGACGTCGCGAGCCACGGCTTGATCTTGTTGTCGTAGTCGAGGTAGACGAGGCGGTCGTACATGTCGGCGACGGCGACGATCGCGTCGATGCCGAGTGTGCGCTGCGGGTCGAACGTGGGAACGTCGACCGTCTGCGCGACCGTGAGGGTGTCCCGCGCCGCCGCCACCGCGAGGCCGGCGGGATCGAGGCGGCTGAGGAGGCCGCCGAGCGCGGTCGCTCCCGCCCCATATCCGAGCAGCTGGGCGAGCTCTCTCCGCGTCAAGGTGCCGTGCCGCTTCATCGTGGGGTCGTCTCCTTTTCCCGCCACGGTTCGCCGCCGCGAGGTCGCGGCGACGATCGCTGGTTCGGGGCACCGCCGTGCCGGCCCTTCCCAGGGCAGGAACCGCGCGCGCTCGGACGAGAACGGAGCCGTGCCCGGGCCGCGCAGAACGCCCGGGCGCGTTTTGCGGGCGCGCTCTCGAGCGCGGCATGCCGGCTGGTCCGATGAGGGTATGATGGCGGCTCCGGTGGGCTTCGCAACCGGGTACGAGGCAGCGGTGGGCGTCCGCGGCATGGCCGAGGACGTCCGGCGGGCCGAGGACCGCGGCTACGACGTAGGCTTCTTCTCGGAAACCAACAACCTGATGCGCGACGGCGTCAGCGCGATGGCGGCGATGGCGCTCGCCACGCGGCGCATGACCCTCGGCTTCACCCAGATCGTCCGGCTGCGCAGTCCTGTCGTGATGGCGCAGTCCGCGGCGACGCTCGACGAGCTGACCGGCGGACGGATCGTGCTTTGCGCGGGCGCGTGCACGCGCGGCCAGGCCGTCCACCACGGGCTTCCCGAACTCGATCCGCCGCGCGCGCTCGCGGAGTGGGTCGAAGCGATCCGTTTGCTGTTGACGGGCGACGCGGTGACCTATGCGGGTGAGGTGGTGCGCCTCAATGGCGTCCGCCTCGGATGGACGCCGGTGCGCCGGCGCGTGCCGATCTGGATCGCCGCGATGAGCCCGACCGGTCTCCGGCTGGCCGGCCGGATCGGGGACGGCGTGCTGCTCAACGCCGTATCGTCGCCCGAGTACACCGCGAACGCGGTCGCGATCCTTCGCGAGGCGGTGCGGGCCGCCGGACGGTCGTGGGACGATTTCGAGGTTGCGCAGATCGTCAACTGCTCGGTCGAGGACGGCCACGAGGCCGCGATCGACGCGATCCGGTGGGAGGTCGCGAGCAAGTTCCATCCCGGGAAGCCGTCGTCGCAGATCGGGCCGCGCACGCGGGTTGGCGAGCCGCACATCCACGAGGAAGACCTGCCGCTGCTGCGTGAGGCGTACGAACGGGGCGGCCTCGAGGGCGTGACGCGGGCGTTTCCCGCGTCGTGGATCGAGGGGCTGACCGCGAGCGGGACCCCGGATGAGGTCGTCCGGCGGGTCGCGCGCTACCGCGAGGCAGGGGTTACACTGCCGATCCTCCGGCCCGCCGCCCGGCGTCAGGCGGCCAGGCTGATCGAGTTGTTCGCGCCGCAGTAGGGACGGCCGCATTGGGAGCCTACGTCGTCCGCCGTCTCCTGCACATGGCCCCCGTGGTGCTGGTCGTGGTGACGCTGGTGTTTCTCATGCTGCACCTGATCCCCGGCGATCCCGCACAGTTGATGCTCGACCCGTCGGCCACGCAGCAGGAGGTCGCGGCGCTCCGCCATCAGCTCGGCCTCGACCAGCCGCTCGGCCGGCAGTACGCGGCGTTTCTCGGCCGTCTCCTGCGCGGCAGCATGGGGACGTCGTTCAAGACGGGCCGCTCCGCGCTGGCCGATGCGTGGCCGTCGTTTCAGCACACCGTCGAGCTCGCGGCGGCGAGCGTGGTGTTCGCCGGGCTGGCCGGCATCGGGCTCGGGGTGCTCGCGGGGGCGCGGTCCCGGTCGCCCGTGAGCGCGCTCGTGATGGTGCTGGCGCTGCTCGGCGTGTCCGTGCCCACCTTCTGGCTCGGCCTCCTGCTCATCATCGTGTTCGCGCTCAAGCTCGACCTGCTGCCCGCCGGCGGCGCCGGTTCCTGGCAGGCGCTCGTGCTGCCGACGATCACGCTCGGATCGTTCTCGCTCGGCGTCATCGCGCGCATCACGCGGGCCGGCGTCGCGGAAGTGATGCACGCGGACTACGTGCGGACGGCCCGCGCGAAGGGCGCCTCCGAGCGCGCCGTGGTGCTGCGGCACGCGCTGCGCAACGCGCTCATCCCGGTCATCACGATCACAAGCCTGAGCTTCGGCTACGCGCTCGGCGGCGCCGTGGCGACGGAAACCGTGTTCGCGTGGCCGGGCCTCGGCCGGCACATCGTCGACGCGATCCTGGCGCGGGACTATCCCGCCGTCCAGGCGAGTCTGCTGCTGTTCGCGATTTCCTTTCTGATCGTAAATTTGTTGATGGACCTCGCCTACGCGCTCGCCAACCCGAGAATTACGTATGGCTGAGCCGGCCCGCGTGGGCCTGCTTCGGCGGCTGCTTCGGAACCGCGCCGCGCTGGCAGGTCTTGCTGTGATTGCCGCGTACGTTGCGCTGGCGGTCGGGGCGCCCTGGCTGGCCGCGTACGATCCGAGCCAGAACAACCTGGCGCTGCGGCTGCATCCGCCGTCGCTCCGCCACCTCCTCGGCAACGACGAGTTGGGGCGCGACATCCTCAGCCGTTTGGTGTGGGGCGCCCGCACCTCGCTGGCGATCTCGTTGGGGGCGGTCGCCTTTGCGGCGGCGGTGGGGGTGCCGCTGGGACTGGCCGCCGGCTACTACGGCGGCCGGCTCGATGGCTTGATCAGCGGCGCGGTCGAGGTATTGATGGCGTTTCCCGGCATCCTGCTCGCCCTCGCCGTCGTCGCGATCTTTGGCTTCGGGGTCTTCCGGCTGATCCTCGCGATCGGCGTGTACTCGGTGCCGACGATGGCGTGGCTGGCCCGCGGGAGCACGCTCGACGTCGCGCACATGGAGTACGTGGAGGCAAGCCGCGCGATGGGCGGCCGGAACCGCCGGATCATGCTCCGGCACGTCCTCCCGAACATCCTGACCCCGATCATCGTGCAGGGGACGCTGCGCCTCGCCACCGCCGTGCTGACCGCGGCCACGCTGAGCTTCCTCGGCCTGGGGGTGCAGCCGCCCGAGCCAGAGTGGGGCGCGATGATCGCGTCCTCGGTCGCCTACATCCGCGTGGCGCCGCACGCAACGGTCATCCCGGGGATCGCGCTGATGCTGGTCGTGCTCGGGTTCAACGTGGCCGGCGACGGCCTGTCCGAAAGCCTGGATCCCGCGACGTCACGGCTCGGTTGAAGGAGGCTGGAAACATGATGGGGAGGCTACGGACGTGACAGGGACGCGGAAGAATGGGGTCTCGCTCGACGACGTGCTGCGCGAGTTGTCGGTCGACAACGCGTACGCGCACATCGTGCACATCACGAGCCAAATTCCCGCGCGGCTGGCCGGATCGCCCAACTCGCGGCGGATGGCGGAGTACGCGCATGAGGCCTTCACCCGCGCGGGACTTGAAGCCCGGATGCACGAGTTTCCCGGGCTCGTCTCGTTTCCGGAACCGGGTGAAGTGCGCGTGCTGGCGCCCGAGGCGCGGACGATCGCCGCCAACACCCTTGGCCATTCGGCCTCCACGGACGGCCTCGAGGGGGACCTGGTCTACGTTGCCTCCGGCGCCGACTCGGAGTACGAGGGCAGGGACGTGCGCGGGAAGATCACGCTGTCCGAATTGTCGTACTCGCCCGCCCGGCACGAAAAGGCGTACATCGCCTGGAAGCGCGGATCCACCGCGCAGATCATGATGAACTGGGGCGACGAGACGAACTCGGTGCTGCCGTTCGGCTCGATGAAGTCCGCGTGGGGCAACCCCACTCCGCAGACGCTGGCTTCCGAGATGCCGGATCTGCCGTGCGTCGGGATCGCCCGCACGGAGGGCCTGCGCCTCAAGCGGCTGTGCGGGGCGGGACCGGTACGCGTCCGGGTGCGCGCCCGCGCTGAGAACGGGTGGAAACGCCTGACGATGACCACCGCGGAATCCGGAGTCTCCGCGGACCGGCAGTTCCTGCTGCTCGGCGGCCACATGGACTCGTGGCCGGGTCCGCAGGCGACCGACAACGCGGCGGGCGACGCCTGCATGCTGGAACTGTCGCGGGCGTTCCACCGCGTCCGCGACGGGCTGCGCCGCGGCCTGGTCACGGGCTTCTGGATGGGCCATGAGACGGGTACGATGATCTCGTCGTCCCGTTTCGCCGACGTCGGGTGGGACCGGCTGCGCCGCGCGTGCGTCGCGTACCTCCAGATCGACCAGCCCGCGATGGCCGGCTCGTCGACGTGGCACCTCCACTCGACCGACGACATCCAGAACTACGTCGTGGGCGCCACCCGCGAGATCGCCGGCGAGATGCCGATCCACTGGCGGCGTCAGCAGAAGAACGGCGATTCCTCGTTCTTCGGCGTGGGCCTGCCTTCGCTCGCGGGAGAGATGTCCTTTACGGACGACGAGATCAAGCGGACCGCGCTCGCCAACCTCGGGTGGTGGCATCACTCGATCGAGAACACCCTCGACAAGGTGGACAAGGACCGCCTGGCGCTGCACCTCCGGGTGTACGCACGCTGGATGTGGGGCCTGCTGACCGAGCCGGTGCTCCCGTACGAGTTCCGGCCGATCGCGGCGCGCTTCGTCGAGCGGCTGGAGCAGCTCGCCTCTCTCGACGTGCCCGACATCGACATGCGGGGCGCCGCGGAGCGCGCCCGCGAGTTCGCGCATCTCGCGGAGCGGCTCGACGAGGCCCGCGGCCGGGTGCGCGAGCAGGCCGCTTCCGGCGGCGACGGCGCGGCCGACCTCCTCAACCGGACGATGCTGCGACTCTCGCGCCTGCTCGTTCCCGTCGCGTCCACCGCCGTCGGCGCCTATGGACAGGACCGGTACGGCCACGCGTGGCAGACGCAGATGATCCCGTCGCTCGCGCCGTACCCGGCGCTCGCGGCCTACCCGAGGGATTCCGAAGCGTTCCAGGTGTGGTGGGTCGCGATGATCCGCGCGCGCAATCGCGTCGCGGACGCGCTGCAAGAGGCGAGCGACCTCGTGAGGGAGATGTTCGCGGCGCTGCCCGTGCGCTGATTCAAGCTCCAGCCGACGCCGGGGGACGCCGGAGGTGCCAGTCCGTCCGCGTCTGGAACGCGTGTCCGGCCCGAAGCACGAGGCCGTCTTCGAAGTCTCGTCCCACGATTTGGAGGGCGATCGGCAGCCCTTCGGATGAGAAGCCGCAGGGCACCGACAGCGCCGGTGTGCCGAGCAGGTTGAACGGCGCCGTGCGGCGCATGCGGGCCTTCAATTCCTCGACGTCGGGCGGCGCGGACGCGGATCCGCCGAGCGGCGGAGCCGGCATCGGCGTGGTGGGCAGCACGAAGAGGTCGATCTCCTGTTGGAGCGCCCGGATCCGCGCGCGCAGACGTTCCCTCATCCGCAGCGCGGCGACATAGGCGACGGCCGTCGTTCGCGTTCCGGCCTCTAACCGCGTGCGGACCGCATCGGTGTAGTCGGCGGCGCGCGTCGCCAGCCAGTCCCGATGGCAATAACTCGCTTCAGGCAGCAGGATCCTCATGTGCGCCTCGAGCGCCTCCCCTGCGAGCTCCGGCACGGCGATCTCGCGAATGCGCGCGCCGGCGCCGGCCAGCACGTCCACGCTCTGCCGGACGGCCGTCCGGATCTCCGGGGCCGCATCCGCGTCCATCAAGTTTGTCAGGACGGCGACGGTGACGCCGTCGAGGCGCTCGCCGAGGGGAGCCGGAGCATCGACGGGCGGCGCGGCCGACGTGCTCTCATCGCGCGGGTCCCGGCCGGCCACCCCCTGCAGCAGCAGGGCGACGTCCGCCGCGGAGCGGCCGAGGACTCCGGGATGGTCCAGCGTCCACGACAGGGGGACGAGACCAAAGCGTGAGACGAGCCCGTACGTCGGCTTGAGTCCGGTGAGGCCGCAGAACGCCGCCGGGATTCGGGTCGATCCGCCGGTATCGCTGCCGAAGGAGCCGAAGTCGAGCCCCGCGGCGACGGCGGCCGCGGACCCGCTGCTCGAGCCGCCGGTCGCGCGGGTGGTGTCCCACGGGTTTTTCGGCGGACCGAAGTCGGGATGCACGGAGGCGTACGCGAACTCCATCGTGTTCGCCTTCGCGACCAGGATCGCTCCCGCGGCGGCCAGCCGGTCCACCACGGCCGAGTTCTCCGCCGGGACGAAGTCGGTCAGGATCCGCGACCCCGCGGTGGTGCGAACGCCGCGCGTCCAGTAGATGTCCTTGACCGACACCGGAATGCCGTGCAGGGGTCCCCGGTAGCGGCCGGCTTCGATGTCGCGCTCCGCGGCGCGCGCCGCGTCCAGCGCGGCCTCCCGTACGACCGTAATGTAGGCGTTGAGCACCGGGTTGAGCCGGTCCGCGGCCCGCAGCGCGGTGTGGACCAGCTCGACCGGAGAAATTTCGCGGCGGGCGAGGCCGCGGGCGGTGTCCGCCAGACTCGGTAGCGCCGTGTGCCGCACCGACATCGTGTCACGTCCCTCCTTGTCGCGATACCTGTCTTGACGTCAGCGCAACCGCGGGTCGAGCGCGTCGCGCAGTCCGTCCCCCAGCAGGTTGAATCCGATCACGGTCAGGAACATCGCGAGCCCCGGGAACGTCGCCAGGTGCGGCGCGACCGCGATGTAGCTTCGCCCGCTGGCCAGCATGTTGCCCCAATCGGCGACCGGCGGCTGAGTACCCAACCCCAGGAAGCTGAGTCCCGAGGTGGCGATCATCTTCGCGCCGATGTCGAGGCTGAACATGACGATGGTGGGCGCGAGGACGTTCGGCAGCACGTGCCGGCGGAGCACGCGGCCGTCGGTGGCGCCCGCCACGCGCGCCGCATCGACGAACTCCTGCTCCCGCAACCCCAGCACGGTCGCCCGGGACAGCCGCGCGTACGGCGGGATGCCCACCAGCGCGATGGCAAGCATGGCGTTCACGAGTCCTGGGCCCAGCGCGGAGACGATCGCCAGCGCCAGCAGAATGTACGGGAACGCCATCACGACGTCGATCGTCCGCATGATCAGTGTGTCCGCGCGTGCCGCGAGGTAGCCAGCCAGCAGTCCCAGCACGACGCCGGCGGCGAGCGCGAGCACCGCCGCGCTGGCGCTGACGATCAGGGAGATCCGGGCGCCCCAGATCACACGGCTCAACAGGTCGCGGCCGACCTCGTCGGTGCCGAGCACGTGTCGCGGAGAGAACGGCGGCTGGAGCGTGTTCAGGGCGTCCACGCTGTACGGATCGGCGATCGGAAGGAGCGGGGCGCAGGCGCCCAGCCCGATGAACCCGGCGATCATCGCGGCGCCGATCAGCGCAAGGCGGTGACGCTGGAAGCGGCGCCAGACCCGAGTCCGCTCCGAGACGGGGGCCGCCGCGCTCATTGGTAGTGGATCCGGGGGTCGAGGTACGCGTACAGCACGTCGACGACCAGATTCACGAGCACGAATGTGCACGCGACAAACAAGACGGCGCCCTGCACCAGGGGATAGTCTCTGGCCAGGATGCCTTTCAAGATGAGCGAGCCGAGGCCCGGCCAGGCGAATACCGTCTCCGTCAGGACCGCGCCCCCCAGCAGGTATCCGGCCTGCACGCCGATGACCGTCAGGACGGGGATCAACGCGTTCTTGAGCGCGTGGCGAAAATTGATCGTGCCGGTCGAGAGCCCTTTCGCCTGCGCCGTTCGCACATAATCCTGCCGCAGCACCTCCAGCATGCTCGAGCGCGTGAATCTGGCGACGACGCCGATCGACGCAGCTCCCAGGGTCACGGCCGGCAGCGCGAGATGCTTGAGCAGGTCGCCGGTCCCGCCGCCGGCCGGAGCATGCATGCCGGACGCCGGCAGCCAGCCCAGCGTGACGGAAAACACCATCACGAGCATCAGCCCCAGCCAAAAGACGGGCAGGCTGACTCCGGCGAGCGACAGCAGCATGACGAGGTAGTCGAGCAGGGAGTACTGCTTCGTCGAAGAGACGACGCCGGCGAGAATGCCGAGGAACACCGACAAGAGGAGGGCGCCGAGCGCCAGAACCGCGGTGGCTTTGATCTTGAGGATGACCTCGGGCAGCACGGGCGACCGCAGCGCAAGCGAGCGGCCGAGGTCGCCGTGCAGCGCGCGCCACACCCAGGTCGCGAACTGGACGTGCAGCGGCTGGTCGAGTCCCAGTTGATGGCGGAGTTGCGCCACATCCGCATCGGTGGCCGGGGATCCGGCGAGCATGATGGCCGCCGGATCCCCCGGCGTGATATGGATGATCAGGAAGACGACCACGGTGATCCCGAAGAGTACCGGGACCAGCATCCACAGCCGCTGAGCGATGTAAGTCTGCAACCGCCCGCCGGTCGAACGCCGCTATCCGGGGTAGGCTGTCTCCGTCCTCAGGTCGTAGTTGGCGATGAGCTTCAGCCCCTGGACGTTCTTCTTGGTCGCGACGATCTGAATGTCGTGGTCGACCGGGATCCACGGCGCGTCCTGCGCCAGAATCTCCTGGACCCGCCGGTAGATCGCCACGCGCTTTGCCTGGTCGAGCTCCGCGCGCCCCTCGTCCAGCAGCCGGTCGACCTCGGCGTTGCTGTAGCGGTTGAAGTTGGGCGCCGGCGCGGACTTGGAGTGCAGGTTCGGGTACAGGGTCAGGTCGGGATCGTCCGTGCGCGGGAACCATGAATCCTCGTACATGTCGGCCTCGCCGGATCGGAGCTTCACGAGGTACGCGCCCCATTCAAAAGTCTGGATCTTCGCCCGGACGCCCACGGCCGCGAGGTTGGCCTGGATGAGCGTGGCCATCTCCTGGGGCCGCTGCATACCGGACCCCGATTCCGGCACCCAGAAGTCCATCTCGAAGCCGTTCGGATACCCGGCGTCGCGGAGCAGCTGCTTTGCCGTGGTCGGGTTGTACGTGTAGCGGTCGACGCCCGTGTGGTAGAACGCTCCGGGGAAGCCGTATCCCTGCTCCACGGTTGCGGTGCCCTTCAAGATGCCTTGGACCAGGGCGGGGCGGTTGACCGCGTAATTGAGCGCGCGCCGCACGCGGGCATCGTTCAACGGTTTCTTGTTGACGTTCAGGCCGGCCCACCAGAAGTGGAGGCTCTGCTTCTTCAACAGGGCAAACCTGGAATCTCGCGCCAGTTTCGGCAGCGCGTCCGGCAGCACGTTGACGATCACGTCGACGTTGCCGGTGAGCAGTTCGTTGACCCGCGCCTGATCGTCGGTGACGAACCGGAAAATAAGCGCTTCGGCGCAGCCCTTGCCGCCCCAGTAGTCGGCGTTCCGCTCGATCACGATGCGGTTCCCGGATTCCCACTTGGAGAAACGGAACGGCCCCGTGCCCACCGGGTTCCGGACGAAGTCCTTGCCGTACTTCTGCTGCGCCGCCGGACTCACGATCGCGGTCGTCAGCGTGCCGAGATACGCCAGGAACGGCGCGACGCGCGCCTTCAGCGTGAGCCGGACGGTGTAGGTGTCGACGACGTCGATGGACTTGATCGGGGCCACGTAGTTCGTAAACGACCAGGCGCCCAGTTGATGGAACGGGTTGTCAGGGTCGATGGCGCGGCCGAGACTCATCTTGACGGCCTGCGCGTCGAAGGCCGTGCCGTCGTGGAACTTGACGCCGCGCCGCAGCTTGAACGTGTAGACGAGGCCGTCGCCCGAGATGGTCCACGATTCCGCGAGCCGCGGCGTAATCTTGAGGGTGTCCGTGTCGAACCAGGTCAGGCCCTCGTAGATGCGGAACATCGGCCGGTAGCTGTGAAGGCCGAGGTATTGACCCGGATCCAGGTTCGGCGGCTCCGCCTCCATGCCCACGACAAGCGTCCCGGTTCCGGGACACGCCGGTGCCGCGGCGTACGCAACCGACCGGACCGTGTCCCACGCCGCCGATGCGCCGATGCCGGCGGCAGCGGCCAGTCGAAGCGATTGGTCGAGGAACGTTCTGCGCGTTGTCCGTGTAACATCCGCACCGCCGTGGGCCCGTGGCACGCTTTTCCGACGCACGCTCCTCATTGAAGTCCCCCCCGTTGTGCCGGTGTGTGTGCGGTTCGCGACGCGCGGGCCGTGTCCCCCTCACCGCCCGCGCGTCGCATTCGCCGGACCGTAGGACATCCTTTTCGAACGCTGGAACCACGAATCACAGATGGCGCCGGCGCGCGGCCACGATCGGCGGACGGGGCCGCCCGACGGGCTCAGTCACCGATTGAGGAGGGACGCGATGGCGCAGGTATCGGTGGAAAGGCAGACCGCACTCGCGTGGGTGGAGGCGAACCGGCCGCGGCTCTCGCGCTTCTGCGAGGAGATCTGGCGCTACGCCGAGCCGGCGTGGCGAGAGTACAAGTCCGCGCGCGCCTACCGCGACCTGCTGCGGGCCGAAGGCTTCCACGTCGAGGAGGGCAGCGGCGGGATGCCGACGGCGTTTCTCGCCACATTCGGCGAGGGCCGGCCCGTGCTCGGCTCGTACGCCGAGTACGACGCGGTGCCGGAGAACTCGCAGCAGCCGGCGCCCCGCCGGGCGCCGCGCGAAGGCCTGCATCCGTACGCGGCGGGGCACACCGATCCGCACTCCGCGCTCGGCGTCGCTGGACTGACCGGCGTGCTCGCGGCCAAGGCCGCGATGCAGACGCACCGCCTGCGGGGCACGCTCCGCTTCTTCGGGGAGCCGGCGGAGAAGGTCTGCGGCTCCAAGCCGGTCCACGCGGCCAAGGGCTACTACGACGGCGCGGACGCCTACATCGCGTTCCACCCGAATCCGAACAACACGGTCGCCTGGGACACGCAGTGCGGCGCCTACTGGAGCGCGCAGTACACGTTCGAGTGCGACGAGCCGGAGACGTGGATCGACCAGTCGCTGATGCCGGTTCGCCACTCGCACGCGACGGCGCGGTGCCCGGGGGCGCTGGACGCGGTGTGCCTGATGTACACGAGCAGCAAGTACTTAAAGGAAGCGATGTTTCCGCACACCGGCACGTGGACGCTCAACGAGTTCATGATGGTGGGCGGGCAGTGCACGTCCGACAACCTGCCGCCGCGCTACGCCGCGATCCAGTACGCGTGGCGCTCGCCGAGCCTCGGCATCCAGGAGCAGATCGCCCGAGTGCTCGAGCGGAACGCGGCCCACGCGGCGGCGATCGCGCACTGCCGGCACGGCGTTCGGTGGATCACCAAGACCCGCGTGGGGCTGCCGAACCGCGCCCTCGCCGATCTCATGTACCGCAACCTGGAACTGGCCGGGCCCCCGGTGTTCGGCGAGGAGGCCCGCCGCTTCGGGCGGGAGATCCAGCAAAACCTCGGGATCGCGCCGATGGAGGATCCATTCATCGAGTCGTGCGGCCGGCTCGTGCCGCCGGCCGAGAACGAAGCGCGACTCCGGGAGGCGCTTCCCGCCTGGCAGGAGAGCTTCACGTCCGACGACTACGTCGACTACACGTGGCACGCGCCGACGGCGCGGCTGTTCGTCGGGCGGCCGCGCCTGCGGCCGGCGCAGCCGGGCTACGAGTATCCGGCGTGGACGTCAAACGCGATCGGCGGTGTGCCGGCGTGCATCGATCCGATGACGTTCACCGCCGGCAAGACGATCGCGGCGAGCCTCGTAGATCTGCTGACGTGCCCGGACGAACTCGCGAACGCGCGGGCGGAATTCGAAGAGCGAACCGGCGGCGGCGTGGGTGGAACGCGCTGGGTCGCGCCGCTCCTGCCGCGGGACTTCGCTCCGCCGGTCGACCTGCGCTGGCCGGAATACGTTACGACACCGCGCGGCGAGGAGTGGTGGATCCCGACGCCCGCGCATCCCGCGGGCTAGTCACCCAGCGTCCTCCGTCGTCAAAGAGCCGGCCGGCGCCGCGCTCGAAGTCGAGCAGCGCGCGTTTGATCGGGAGCCCGCCGCCGTACCCCGTGAGCGACCCGTCGCTCCCGATCACGCGGTGGCAGGGCACGACGATCGGCCACGGGTTCCGGCCGTTCGCGGCGCCGACGGCGCGCACGGCGCTGGGCGCGCCGATCTCGGCCGCGATCGCTCCATAGGAGCGAGTCTTGCCGTACGGGATCGCGGCCACCGCCTCCCAGACGCGCCGCTGAAACGGCGTGCCCTGCGGCGCCAGGCGGACCTCGAACGTCCGGCGGGTGCCGGCGAAGTACTCCGCAAGCTGGGCGGCGAGGCGGATCTCGCGCTCATCGACGAGGCGCCACGCCGGGTCGAACCGGCGACGCCGTCGCATACCGACGGCTAGTCCCGCGTCAGCGGGGCGGCGCCTGCGTCCCTCTTCGAAGTGGATGGCCACCACGCCGTCGTCCGTCTCCGCGACGAGGATGGGGCCGACTGGTGTCGCAAGACGCGCGTATCGCACGTCCGCCGGCATCACCGCCTCCTCCGCTTGGCGTCCTCGGCGAACAACGCGTTCAGCTCACTGCCGGGCGCCGCATCCGCGAAGGCGTCGAAGGTCCCCGCCACAAGGCCCTTCGCGGCGCGGATGAATCCGCCCCAGGCGGCTCGCGCGAGCGCGCCGCCGACGCTGATCCGGCGCACACCGAGCGCGGCCGCGTCCGCGAGCGTGAGCCCGATCGGCGCCCCGATCAGGAGGTTGACCGGCTTCGGCGCCGCGGCGTCGACGACCGCGCGGATCTGCTCGCGGGTGCGGATGCCCGGCGCGTAGAGGCAGTCGGCGCCGGCCGACGCGTAGGCCCGTAGGCGCCGGATCGTCTCGTCGAGGTCGGGTCGTCCCACGATGAAGCCCTCCGAGCGGCCGACCAACAGCACGTCGCCGCCGGCGCGATCGATCGCGGCCCGGGCCGCGCGGATGCGGGCGACGGCCAGGTCGAAGTCGTAGAGCGGCCGGGACGCGTCACCGGTCGAGTCCTCGATCGACAGGCCGGCCACGCCGGTCTCGACGCACAACCGCACGTTATCGCCGACGCCCGCGGGATCGTCCGCGTAGCCCGATTCGTAATCCGCGTTCACGGGCAGGTCCGACGCCTCGACGATCGCGCGGATGTGCGCCAGCATCGGATCGCGGGTGAGCGCCCAGTCCTCATCGGGCAGCGCCATTGACCACGCCGCGCCGGAGCTCGTCGTCGCGATCGCCTTGAAGCCGAGATGCTGCAGGTAGCGCGCGGTGCCCGCGTCCCACGGATTCGGAATGATGAAGCAGCCGGATTCGTGGAGTTGCCGGAACGCGCGGCGCTTCTCGGCGATTGTCGGCATGGCAGGCCGGACCTCCCCGCGGGGGTGGTGCTGGGTTGAGACGCTCTGCCGTTGGCCGTGGTACCTGGCGTCTCCTCCCGTAGGTCGCGCCGTCCGGCTCGCCGAACCTCCCGGCAACACGCGCGATCCACGCGATCGTGGCCGAATCCGGCGCGGTGGAGGGGTTCATGGGCAGGCTTGCCGATCGAGTTGCGCTGATTACCGGCGGCAGCCGCGGCTTCGGCCGCGCGACCGCGCTATGCTTCGCGGCGGAGGGTGCCGACGTCGTGCTCGCCTACCGGGCCGCGGAGTCCGAGGCGGCATCCGTCGTCGCGCAAATCGAACGGACCGGACGCCAGGCGCTGGCGGTGCGGGCCGACGTGGCACATGCCGGCGACACGGCCGCGCTCGCGGAACAGGCGCTCGGCGCGTTTGGGCGCGTCGACATCCTCGTGAACAACGCGGGAATCATGGACGTGGCGCCGTTTGCGACACAGGACCCCGCGACATGGACGGCGATGATCGACGTGAACGTCTACGGCATGCTCACGCTGACGCGGGCGCTGCTGCCCTCGATGACCGGCCGGCGCGCGGGACGCATCATCAACCTGTCGTCCCAGCTCGGCCACGTGGGATCCGAGAACTTCGCCGTTTACTCCGGGACCAAAGGGTTCGTGCTGGCATTCACGCGTTCGCTGGCGCGAGAGGTTGGGCCGCACGGCATTACCGTGAACGCGATCTGTCCCGGCGCGATCGTGACCGACATGAACCGGTCGATCTATCCGCCGGAGCGCCAGCGGACGCGGGCTGCGGAGCTTCCGGTGCGCCGGATGGGCGATCCGGACGACATCGCCAAGGCCGCGCTGTACCTTGCCTCGGAGGACGGCCGGTTCATGACCGGCCAGTGCCTCGACGTGAACGGCGGCTCCGTGATGGTATGAGCCGCCGCTCCGGCGGCCGGTTTCACGTCGAGCCGTTGCTGGCCGTCGTGCTTTGGGGCGGCATCTATCCCGGCGCCCGCTTGGCCCTGCGCGAGATCTCCGTCGTCGACTTCACGTTTCTTCGCCTCGTGCTGGCCACCGCGGTGCTGGCCGCGATATGTCTGCCGCGGCGGCGCTCGGTGCCGCCCGGACTCCGGCAGCCCATCTTGCTCGCCGGGATCGCCCAGGCGGCGTTTCAGATCCTGCTCGTGGGCGGCCTCCGCTGGACGACGGCCGGACAGAGCGCGATCCTCCTCGCGGCGTCCCCGCTCCTGACCGCGGCATGGCTGGCCCTGCGCGGCGGCGAGGCGCTCGACGGCCGCCGGTGGACGGGGCTCGCGGCCGGCATCGCGGGCGTGGCATTCTTGGTCAAGGGAGCGGCGGGCGCGCTCGACGCGCCGCGGATGCTCGGCGACCTGCTCGCGCTCGGCGCGGCCGCCGCGTGGAGCTGGTACAGCTTCGCGGTGAGCCCCGTCGTCGCGGCGGCCGGGACGTGGCAGGCGACCGGGTGGGCGATGGGGATCGCGATGTTGCTCTTTGCGCCGCTCGCGCTGTCCGACGTCGCGCGGCACCCCTGGGGCGCGGTCTCGTGGCCGGCGTGGGCCGGGCTCGTGTACGGCGGCACCGCGGGGATGGTGGTGGCGATGGCGCTGTGGGGCCGGTCGCTGCACCGGTTCGGACAGCGGCAGACGATGGTGTACGTCTACCTGGAGCCGGTCTCGGCGGTGGTCATCGCGGCCATCGTACTCGGCGAGTCGCTGAGTCCTCTGCAGGCGGCGGGCGCGCTGCTCACGCTTGCGGGCGTGTGGCTGGCGTCCGATCCCGCCGGCGCGGTCACGGAGGCGTAGTGCGGACGCCGGTCGAAGGACGTCGAGGGGACGCGGAGGGGATGCGCGGCGTGAACACGCTCGACGATAAGCAGGCGCGGCTCGAGGCCGGTCTGCGGGAGCTCGGCGGCGCCGTGGTCGCGTTTTCCGGCGGCGTCGACAGCGCGTATCTTCTCGCGGCCGCCTTCGACGTGCTGGGCGAGCGGTGCGTGGCCGCGACCGCGGTTTCCCCGTCGCTCGCGCGGGACGAGCTGGCCGTCGCGGAGCGGATTGCCGTATCCCTCGGCGTGCGGCATCTCCGCGTGGAGACCCGTGAGTTCGAGGACGCCCGCTACCTCCGCAACGACGCGAACCGCTGCTATTTTTGCAAGCACGCTCTGTTCACTGAGCTCACGCCGCTCGCCGCGGAGCTCGGTCTGCCGGCGCTCGTCTACGGGGCCAACGCCGACGACGTCGGCGACTACCGGCCCGGGATGCGCGCGGCCGGAGAGTTCGGCGTGCGCGCCCCGCTGCTCGACGCGGGTCTCGGCAAAGCGGAGATCCGCGCGCTGGCGCGCCGGCGGGGGCTCGAAGTGTGGGACAAGCCCGCCGCGCCGTGCCTCGCGTCGCGCCTGCCGTTCGGATCGCCGGTGACCGTCGCCGCGCTCGGCCGGATCGAGGCGGCGGAGCGGATCGTCCGGGGCCTCGGTTTTCGCGACGTGCGCGTCCGCCACCACGGCGCCGCGGCGAGCGTCGAGGTGCCGTCGCCGGAGGTCGAGCGCCTGACCGCGTTGTCGGACCGGCTGACCGATGCGCTGCGCGCGATCGGCTTTGCGACCGTGCGGATCGCGCCGGACGGTCTGCGATCGGGGCGATTTTCCGCGGGACTGGCCGCGGCGGGCGGCGTCCGCCGGGAGGCGGCGGGCGCGGCCGCACCCGCGGACGGACGGGGCGCGTGAACGAAGAGGCGCTTATCCGCCTGCTGGACGACGTCCGCTCCGGGCGGGTCTCCATCACGGACGCGCTCTCGGCACTGCGCTGGCTGCCTTTTGCGGATCTCGGCTTCGCCAAAGCGGACACTCACCGGCCGCTTCGGCGCGGCGCGCCGGAGGCGGTGTACTGTCCGGGCAAGTCCGTCGCGCAGATCATAGAGATCGCGACCGTGCTCCGCCGTGGCGGCGGCCCTGTGCTCCTGACCCGCGCGCCGGCCGACGTCGCGGCCGCGGTCGCCGAGGCGCTGCCGGGCGCCACGTACGTCGCGGACGCGCGCCTCATCGTGCTCGGTGAAGCGCCGCGCTCCCGCACCGGCTGCGTCGGGGTGCTGACGGGCGGCACGGGTGACCTGTCCGTCGCCGAGGAGGCGGCGTGGACGGCGGAGGTGATGGGCGCCGAGGTCGTACGCGCGTACGACCTCGGCGTGAGCGGGCTGCACCGACTGGGCGCGCACCGCGACCTGCTCGAGCGGGCGCGGGTGCTGGTCGTGGCCGCCGGCATGGATGGGGCGCTGCCCGCGGTCGTGGCCGGCCTCACGCGGGTGCCGGTCATCGGCGTGCCGACGAGCGTCGGCTACGGCGCGCATCTCGGCGGCCTCGCGCCGCTGCTCACGATGCTCAACGCGTGCGCCCCGGGGGTCGCCGTCGTGAACATCGACAACGGCTTCGGCGCGGGCTACCTCGCCGCGTGCATCAACGGGAATGCGGCCGGCGCGAATGCGGGCGGTGTGACGGAGGTCTCCGGGGAGGCGCATGCGTCTCGGGTACCTTGACTGCGGGAGCGGCGCGAGCGGGGACATGCTGCTCGGCGCCCTCGTCGGCGCGGGATGGCCGGAAGCGGCGCTGCGGCAGGTCGTTGCCGACCTCGGCGTGCCGGTGCGCCTCTCGGTCGCGCCCGGCGCCCGTCGCGGAGTGCCCGCGTTGCGCGTCGAGGTCATCGAGGAGAATCCGGCCGACGAGCGTCTCTATCCGCAGCTCGCCGCGATCCTCGACGGCTGCCGCGTAGCGGCGCCGGTCCGCGCGCGCGCCGCGGGGGTGCTGCGCCGTCTGGCCGAGGTCGAATCCCAGGTGCACGGCGTGCCGGTCGAGCGGGTGCATCTGCACGAACTGGGCGGCCTCGATACCCTCGTCGACGTGGTGGGAGTGCTTGCCGGGGTGGAGGCGCTCGGCCTCGACCGCATTGTCGCGTCTCCTGTGACGATCGGGCGCGGCTGGGTGCGCATCCGGCACGGCGTCGTGCCGGTGCCCGCCCCCGCGACGCAGGCGCTGCTCGAAGGTATGCCGGTGTCCGCGGGTGAGATCGAGGGCGAGTGGCTGACGCCGACCGGCGCCGCGCTGCTGCGAGAGATCGTGTCCGCGTGGGGGCCGCTGCCGTTGATGCGCGTCGAGCGAATCGGCGCCGGCGCCGGCCGCGACGATCCGGAGCGGGCGAACGTGCTGCGTCTGTTCGTCGGCGAAGCGCAGGAGATCCGGGACGTCCCCGGCGCGGGTGGCCGTGCGGGCGTGATCGGCGACGGCGCGGGGGTGTTCGGGGACGCGGCGCGGACCGAGCGGCTCGTGATGCTGGAGACGTCGATCGACGACATGAATCCGCAGTTGTACCCGCACGTCACGGCGCGTTTAATGGAGGCGGGCGCGCTCGACGTCGCCGCGGTGCCGGCGGTGATGAAGAAGGGCCGGCCCGGCCACGTGCTCCGCGTGCTCGTGTCCCCGGATCGGGCGCGGGAGTTGACCGGTGTCTTGCTCGCGGAGACGACGACGCTCGGCGTGCGCGCGTACGAGGTCGCGCGTCTGGCCGTGTCGCGGCGGACCGTGGACGTCGACACGGAGTACGGGACGATCCCGGTGAAGATCGCCGCGGACGGCGCCGCCGTCCTGAACGTGGCGCCGGAGTTCGAGGCCTGCCGCGCAATCGCCGAACGCCGGGGCGTCCCGCTCAAGCACGTCATCGCCGCCGCGCAGCGCGCGGCTGCGCCCCTCACCGCGGCGCCTTCTTCGAAGCCCGTGGGGCGCGCGCGGCCCATCTAACCGGCCCCGCTCCCAGGCCGGCCGCGCCCGGCTACTACGAGGAGAGCGCACCCTACCCGCGAATCGGATGCGGGTCGGATATACAAATGGAACCCTGGACCGTCATCATAACGTGGGGTGATGTACCTTAATGTAAGGAGTGTCCAGATTGCCAAATTGGGGGGTGGCACGTGAGTAAGTCGCACTCTTTTGACCGCAGGACGTTCCTCATCGGCGCCGGGGCAGCCGCGGCGGCGGGGTCCGGGCTCCTGGCCGGCCGTCCGGGCGTCGCCCGCGCAGCGGGAATGGCGCTGCCGCCGATGCCGTCGCGTCCGCTTCAACTGACCATCATCGACGTCGCCGGTCAGCTGCAGCTGACCAAAGCCATCATCGAGGACTACGTCGGGTCGCACCATCAGTATGTCAGCGGCGTGAGCTACCAGCAGGCGACGGCGCCGGAGCTGCCGTCGAAGATCATGGCGCAGCAGCAGGCCAACCAACTGCAGATCAATATGGTGCTCACGGGGTCGGACGCGCTGTCCGCGGGTATCGTGCAGAAGATCTGGCAGCCGCTCCTGCCCGACTTCCAGGCGAAATGGCCCAACCTGATCGGGAACTACATTCAGCCCAAGGCCCAGGGGCTCGCCCAAGGCTACGGCATTCTCGACGTCTTCGGCAACTACGGCCCGACGTTCACGTACAACCCGGCCAAATTGCCGAGCCCGCCGAAGACGCCCGAGGACCTGCTGACGTGGGCGAAGAGCAACCCCGGTCAGCTGATCTACGCGCGGCCCGCCAACTCGGGTCCGGGCCGCAGCTTCATGATGGGGCTGCCGTACCTGCTCGGCGAGGCGTCGCCGCGCGACCCGCAGTCCTGGACGAAGGTGTGGCCGTACTACCAGCAACTCGGTCAATACATCCAGTACTATCCGACCGGCACAGCCGGGACGTTCCAGGAGTTGGGCCAGGGTGCCCGCACGATCGCGGCCTCGACGATGGGCTGGGACCTCAACGTCCGCGCCCTCGGCGTGGTGCCGAAGAACTTCGGGGCGTTCACGTTCGCGAACGAGCACCTGATCGCGGACACGCAGTACATCTGCGTGCCGAAGGGCAACTCGCCGGAGATGCTGGGATTGGTGCTCGATCTGATCGCGTGGGCGCTGAAGCCGGACCAGCAGGCGAAGACCTATGATACCGGCTACTTCTATCCGGGGCCGGCCGTGAAGGGCGTGACGCTCGAAATGGCGCCGAAGGCGAGCCAGGACCAGGTCGCCCCGGTGCGGCGGGCGTCGTTCGACGATCTGATCAAGACCCGGCCGATCGAGATTCCCCTGGACCCCGACAAGCTGGTGCAGGCGTTCACGCTCTGGGACCAGAAGGTCGGCGCGAACAAGCTCAAGTGAGCGCGGAGACCCGAGTAGAGCCGCCCGGGCCGCCAGGCGGGAGCCTGGCGGCCCGCCGGCACACCATCGGCCGCGTGGAGATCCGCGGCCTCAGCAAGCACTTCGGCGACGTCGCCGCGCTGACGGCGTTCGACCTCGACGTGCACGGCGGCGAGTTCGTGAGTCTCCTCGGCCCGTCCGGCTGCGGCAAGAGTACCGCGCTCAACCTGCTCGCCGGCCTCCTCGAGCCCGACGCGGGGCAGATCCTCCTCGACGGCCAGGATCTCGGGCCGGTGCCGCCGGAGCGCCGCGGCTTCGGCGTCGTGTTCCAGAGCTACGCGCTGTTCCCGCACCTGACCGTCGGGCGGAACGTGGCCTTCGGCCTCGAGATGATGGGCACGCCGCCGGCCGACGTGGCCCGCCGTGTGCGTCAGACGCTCGCGCTGGTGCACCTCGAGGAGACGATCGACCGGTATCCGGCGCAGTTGAGCGGCGGCCAGCAGCAGCGCGTGGCGCTCGCCCGCGCGCTCGTTATCGAGCCCCGTCTTCTTCTAATGGACGAGCCGCTCAGCAACCTCGACGCCAAACTGCGGCTCGAGATGCGGCTCGAGATCCGCCGGCTTCACCAGACGCTCGGGCTCACGACGATTTATGTGACCCACGATCAGGAAGAAGCGCTCTCGCTGTCCGACCGCATCGGGCTGATGAAAGACGGGATGCTGCGCCAGGTCGGCACGCCCGAGGAAGTGTACCTCCGTCCGCAGTCGGCGTTCGTCGCCAATTTCTTCGGCTACCGCAACCTGTTCCGGGTGCGGGTCGAAAGCGTGCGCGGGACTCGCGCGGAGGTGGCGACTTCGGGGGGACTGCGTCTCACCGGGACGGTGCGCGACGGCGTGGCCGCGGGGGCCGAGGCGGTGGCCGCGGTGCGGCCGGAAGACGTCGAGGCGCGCCCGGCGGGAAGCGGGCCGGGGATCCCGGCGAAGGTGGAGTTCGCGGAGTTCATCGGCGACGCGTTTGAGTGCAGCATGGTGGCGGACGCCGGAGATCCGTTCGTCGTCCGCACGCCGTCGCGCTTCGAGCGCGGCGCGTCCGTGCTCCTGAACGCCGATCCGGAACGGCTTCTCGTGTTTCCGCCGGAGTAGGCCGGGATGCAGCGGACCGCCGGCATGCGCGCGGGGGGAGGCACAGCACCCGTCACGCCGCGCGCGGCCTTCCAGTGGGGGCCGCTGCTGCCGCTGGCGCCGGCGCTGTTCGTGGTCCTGACGCTCTTCGTCTACCCCTTCATCTACGGCCTGCAGCTGTCCCTCTCGCCGCTCCCGGCGCTGGCCAAGGGCGGCCTGCTCGCCAACTACGCCGCCTTCTTCGGCGATCCGCGCGAGCGGCTCTCGATCTGGAACACGCTGCGGCTCGCCGTTCCCGTCACGCTGCTCGACCTCTGCGTCGCGCTTCCGCTGGCCTACCGGCTGCGGCGGCCGCTTCCCGGCCAGCGCGTGATCACCGGGTTGCTGGTGATCCCGATGACGCTCGGCACGGTGCTGCTCGCGGAAGGCATGATCGAGTTCTTCGGGCCCGCGGGATGGGTGAACAAGACGCTGCTCGCGTTCCATCTCGTCAAGTTTCCGGTGCAGTTCGTCCACAACTACACCGGCGTCTTCCTCTCGCTGACGATCTCGGACTTTCCGGCGGTCTTCCTCGTGCTGCTGGGGTACGCGTCGGGGCTGGATCCGCGCCTCGAGCAGGCGGCGCGGACCCTCGGTGCGGGCTGGTGGCAGCGCCTCCGGCGGGTCACGCTCCCGCTGCTCGCCCCGGGAATCGCCGCGGCGGCGGCCCTGTCGTTCGTCGCCACGTTCTCGGTGTTCCCGTCGGCGGTGCTCGTCGGCGAACCGGCCGGCTCCACGCGGGTGATCGCGCTCGCCGCGTGGCAGGCCGCCTACGAGCAGTTCGACTATCCGCGCGCGTCGGCGATCGCGATGGTGATGGCGGCGATCGAGCTCGTCTTCGTCACCCTGGTGCTCGTCGCGCGGAACCGCGCCTATCGCGGTCCGACGATCGGCGGCCGCGGATGAGCCGGGCGTGGTGGGTCTACGCGATCGTCGGGCTGTTTGCGCTGCTCGTGGCCGGCATCTTCCTGTCGGCGTTCCTGAACTCGATCGCGTCGACGTGGTTCGGCGGGTGGCTGCCCGACGGGTACACCGCGAAGTGGTACCAGTTCGCGCTCGCCGAATTCGACCTCGCCTATGTGCTCGGGGTCACGATCTTCGTCGGGTTGACCGTGACGTTGATCAGTCTTGCCCTCGGCGTGCCGGCGTCCTACGTGCTGGCCCGCCGCGCCTTTCCCGGACGGGCGGCGCTGCTGATGCTGCTCGTGCTTCCGATGCTGGTGCCGCCGATCACCTACGGCATCCCGCTCGCCGCGATGCTCTATAAGCTCCGGCTCGGCGGCAAGCTCGCCGGCGTGATCGTCGCGAACATCGTGCCGGCGATGCCGTTTGTCGTGCTGATCATGACGCCGTTCTTCGAGCAGATCGATGCCAATCTGGAAAACGCGGCGCGCACGCTCGGGGCGTCGCCGCTGCGGATGTTCGGCCGGGTGCTGCTGCCGATCGTTCTGCCCGGCGTGCTCGCGGCGGGGCTCCTCATCCTCGTGCGGGCGATCGCGCTGTTCGAGCTGACCTTCCTCGTGTCGGGGGCCAAGAGCCAGACCCTGGTCGTCGCGCTCTACTACACCGCGTTCGCGGCCGGCATCCGGCCGAGCCAGGCGATCGACGCGATGGCGGTCGTGTACATGGTCACCGGCCTCATTCTGCTGCTCACGGCATTGCGGTTCATCAACCCGGTGAACATGGTCATCCGCGTGCGCCGGTGAAGCGGCTGCCGATCGCGGACCTCCGCGCGACCACGGTGACGGTGCCGCTCGAAGCGCCGCTCAGGCACAGCAACGGCGCGCACTGGGGACGGTTCGTGCGCACGATCGTGGAGCTCGAGACCGCGGACGGGCTGGTCGGGCTCGGGGAACTGGGCGGAGGCGGCGAGGCCGCCGAGGCCGCGCTGCTCGGCCTCAAGCCCTACGTGGTCGGGCACGATGCCTTCGATCTCGAGGCGCTGCGCTTCAAGATCTGCAACCCCACCGCGAGCCTCTACAACAACCGCACGCAGCTGCATGCCGCGATCGAGTTCGCCTGCCTCGACATCATCGGACAGGCGCTCGGCGTGCCGGTCTACGATCTGCTCGGGGGCGCGCTGCGCGAGGAGGTGCCGTTCGCCAGTTACCTCTTCTTCCGCTACGCCGATCCCGAGTCCGGGACGGGCGAGGTCCGGACGGTCGAGCAGCTCGTCGCGCACGCGCGGGCGCTGCGCAGCTCGCACGGCTTCCGCACCCACAAGCTGAAGGGCGGGGTCTTCCCGCCGGACTACGAGCTCCAGTGCTACCGCGCCCTCGCGCAGGCCTTTCCGGACGACGCGCTGCGCTACGATCCGAACTCGGTGCTGAGCGTGGAAGAGGGCATCCGGTTCGGCCGCGCGATCGAGGACCTCCGGAATGACTACCTCGAGGATCCTACGTGGGGGCTCAACGGCATGCGCCGTCTGCGCGAGCGCGTGCGCGTGCCGCTTGCGACCAACACGGTCGTGATCAACTTCGAGGACCTGGCCGCGAACGTGCTCCGGCCGGCCGTGGACGTGGTGCTCCTCGACACCACCTTTTGGGGCGGCATCCGCGCGTGCGTGAAGGCCGCCGCGGTCTGCGAGACGTTCCAGCTCGGCGTGGCCGTCCACTCGTCGGGCGAGCTGGGGATCCAGCTCGCGACGATGCTGCACCTCGGCGCGGCGATCCCGAACCTCACGTTCGCGGCCGACGCCCACTACCACCATCTCACCGACGACGTGATCGAGGGCGGCCGGCTCGCCTACCGCAACGGGCGCATCGCCGTGCCCACCGCGCCGGGACTCGGCGTCCGGCTCGACCGCGACAAGGTCGGCCGCTACGCCGAACTGTACCGGAAGCTCGGGGGCTACGCGTACGACCGGGATCCCGGCCGGCCGGACTGGTATCCGCTCATTCCCAACACCCGCTGGGCCGATCCCGCGGTATCGGTGTCGCTCAAAGATCGCCTCTAGCCGGGCACGGCTCGCGCAGCAGCAGGTACGCAATCGGAGGTGTCGCCATGAAGGTGTTCTTCAAGCGCCGCGCCGCGGACGGCGACCAGGAGATCGTGAACCCGAAGAACTCCGACTCGGAGGGCCTCGAGCTCGCGATCCTCCGGCCGGCGCCCGGACGGCCCGTGGACGCCGTCTCGCCGGGGCGGGAGTCACTGCTCGTCATCCTCGGCGGAACGTGCTCGATCGCCGTGAAGGGCATGGACGCCTGGGACAACCTCGGCGGGCGCGCCGACGTCTTCGACGGGGTTCCGACGTCGGTCTACATCCCGGCCGGCGTGTCGTATCGCATTTCCGCGGCCGGGCCGGCGGAGATCGCCGTATGGCGGGCGCCGGCGCCGGCGGGCGGTGAAGCGTACGTGATCCGGCCGCCGGACGTCACGGTCGCCGTGCGCGGCGAGGGCGCGTGGCGCCGAACCGTGCACACGATCCTCGACGAGTCCAGACCCGCGCAGCGCCTCGTGGCCGGGGAGACGTTCAACGAGCCCGGGGCCTGGTCCAGCTACCCGCCGCACAAGCACGACCGCCACGACCCGCCGCGGGAGGCCGTGTTCCAGGAAGTGTACTACTTCCGCGTCAAACCCAAAGACGGCTTTGGGTTCCAGCGGCTCTACTCGCCGGAGCGGCACGTCGATTCCGCGTTTGTGGTGGAGGACGGGGACACCGTGGTTATTCCGTACGGGTATCATCCCGTTGTCGCCGCCCCCGGCTATCGGCTGTACTATCTTTGGGCGCTCGCCGGTGAGGGACGGCGCTTGATGGCCAGCGAGGATCCGGCCCACGCATGGGTGACGCGAAAGGGGTGATCGGCACGGACGGCGATCGGAGAGACGACGGCCGCGCGCACGGCGGCCGGGGCGCGGCCGTCGCGGTCGAAGGCATCCGGGCGCCGGCGACGGTCCCGCTGCCCCGCGTCGTCCGCGTGCATCAGGAGTTCCCGACGCCCGGCCGGTGCGACGTCGAGGCCGAGATCCACCGCCAGATCGAGGTACCCGACATCGCGCGCCGCATTCCGCGGGGCCGGGTCGCGGTCGCGGTCGGAAGCCGCGGCGTCGCCGAGATTCCGAGGGTCACCAAGGCCGTGGTCGACGCCCTGCGCCGCCACGGCGCGCAGCCGTTCGTCGTGCCGGCGATGGGGAGCCACGGCGGCGCGACGGCGGAGGGCCAGCGGGAGGTGCTCGCCGGCCTCGGCGTGACCGAAGCGTCGGCCGGCGCGCCGATCGTGTCCTCGATGGACGTCGTCGAGCTCGGGCGGCTGGCCGACGGCTCGGGCGTCTTTTGGGACCGCGAGGCGCACGAGGCCGGCGCCGCGGTCGCGGTCGGCCGCGTGAAGCCGCACACCGCGTTCCGCGGCACGATTGAAAGCGGCCTTGTGAAGATGGCCGTGATCGGCATCGGCAAGCAGCGCGGCGCGCAGTCGATGCACGCGCCCGGGTTCGGCGGGTTCGCCGACCGGCTTGTCGAAGCCTACGGCATCGTCGTCAAGCGGGCGCCGCTGCTCTTCGGGGTCGCGACGGTCGAGGATGCGTACGACGTCCCGGTGCAGGTGGCGGTGGTGCCGCCGGAGGCGTTTCTCGAGCGCGAGCCCGCGCTGCTGGATCACGCGCGCAGCCTCATGGCCCGGCTGCCGGTGGAGGCGGCGGACGTGCTGGTCGTGCAGGAGATCGGCAAGAACATCAGCGGCGACGGTATGGATCCGAACCTCACCGGCCGCTACCCTACGCCGTTCGCCTCCGGGGGTCCCGCGATCCGGAAGATCGCCGTGCTGGATCTGACCGATGAGACGCAGGGGAACGCCAACGGGGTCGGCATGGCGGACCTGATCGCGCAGCGGGTACTGGAGAAGATGGACCTGCGGGCGACCTACATGAACGCGCTCACGTCCACCGTCATCGACTCCGTCCGCCTGCCGATGGTGCTCGCGACCGACCGCGACGTCCTGGACGCGGCGGTGATCACGGCGCCGCGGATCGACGGCGGCGAAGCGCGCCTCGTCTACATCCGTAACACACTCGCGGTCCGCGAAGTCGCCGTGTCCGAATCACTCGTGCCCGATCTGCTGCCGCACGCGGCCGTCGCACCGGGCGCCGCGCCCGCGGCGCTGTCGTTTACGAGCGACGGGACGCTTCGCCCGCCGCTCGGTCCGGCGCACGCCAAGCCGGCGGGACAGGCCGCCGGCCGGCCGGACCCCGGCATTTTCTGATCCGGGAGGTCGATCGATGACGCGACTGCAGTCCGTCCCGGGGCTGGACGTCCGCCCTCGGTCCGTGGTTCAGATCGGCGAGGCGGAGGTCGCGCTCTCGCGCGGCACGCCGCACAATCGCGTCGTGGCGCTGGCCGCGAGTCCCCCGCCGGCGCTGCGGGACCTCGAGGGAGAGACGAGCACCTTCGACGGCCGGTGGCTTCTGGTCGGGCCGGCCGGCGCCGCGAACCTCGCCGTGCTGCAGCGGGCCCTGCCGTGGCTCGCGCCCCGTCCGTTGGGGCTCGCGCGTTCGTTTGGGTTCGGGGACCGCCTGGGTCTCGCCACGCCGGGCCACATCCGGGCGCTTCGTGAGGCGGGCGCGGGGGTGGCGCCGATCTTCGCGCAGCAGTCCATACGTGAGATGGAGCGGACCCGGCGGACGCCCGTGCAGGTGCTGACCGACGCGTGCTGGGGCGTCTTCATGGAGGGGTGGCGCGACGGCTTCGGCGCCGACGCGGACCACCTCAAGACCACCGCGGACGTCGACTCGTGCCTCGCGGCCGGGTACACGTTCTTCACGTTCGATCCGGGCGCGCACGTCGACCCGTCCGCGGATGCGCGGCCGGCCGCCGAGGTTGCCGCGGCGCTCGACGCGCTGCCGTGGCACGAGCTCGACGACAGCCGCGACGCGATGCGGCGGCGGTACCATGGGCGCGCGCTCGAGCTCGACCGCGAGGCCCTCGCGTACGACGAGGACGGCATCGCACGCGCGGCGGTCAAGTACGGGCGGGCGGTGGCGCACGTCGCCGCCCTCTACCGGCATCTCCGCGCGCGGAACCGCGACGTCGAGGTCGAGATCTCGGTCGACGAGACGGACACGCCGACGACGCCGGTGCAGCACGCGTACGTCGCGACCGAACTGCGCCGCCTCAGCGTGGAGTGGGTCAGCCTGGCCCCGCGCTTCGTCGGCCGCTTCGAGAAGGGGGTGGACTACATCGGCGACCCGGCCGCGTTCGACGCGGACGCGGCGGTGCACGCGGCGATCGCGCGCCGCCTCGGGCCGTACAAGCTGAGCCTCCACTCCGGATCCGACAAACTGAGCGTCTACGGCGCCTTCGGCCGGCGGGCCGGAACGCTCGCGCACATCAAGACCGCCGGGACGAGCTATCTCGAGGCGCTGCGGACCGCGGCGCCGCTCGACCCGGCGCTGTTTCGCGCGATCTACGTGCTCGCGCACGAGCGCTACGAGCAGGACCGCGCCAGCTACCACGTCTCGGCGGACGCCTCCCGGGCGCCGGCGCCCGGGAAGGTGGCGGACCCCGACCTCGCGTCGCTCCTCGACAACTTCGACGCACGGGAGATGCTGCACGTCACGTTCGGCTCGGCGCTCGCCGCGTACGGACCGCGGCTCCACGCCCTGCTGCGGGCCAATCCGGACGCGTACGACGCGAACGTAGAGCGCCATTTCATCCGCCACCTCGCGGCGTTCGGGGCCCCCGAGCGGGAGCCGCGCGCGCCGAGGCCGCGCGGATGAAGCCCGAAGAGCTTTTCGATCTGCGCGGCCGGGCCGCGGTCGTCACCGGCGGGAGCGGCGTGCTGGGGTCCGCGATGGCGCGGGGCCTCGCGGCGGCCGGCGCGCGGGTCGCCATCCTCGGGCGGCGGCTCGATCGCGCGCAGGCGGTGGCGGCGCAGCTCGCATCGTCCGGCGGCGAGGCGATGCCGGTCGCGGCCGACGTGCTCGACCCGGCGGCGCTCGCCGGGGCGCGGGACGCGGTGGTCGGACGGTGGGGGCGTGTCGATATTCTGATAAACGCCGCGGGCGGCAATCTGCCGCAGGCGACGCTCGCCGACGGCGCGTCGGTGTTCGATCTGCCGGTCGAAGCGTGGCGGACCGCGGTCGACCTGAACCTCACCGGGACGCTGCTCCCGATCCAGGTCTTCGGCCCGACGATGGCCGCGGCGCGGCAGGGCAGCATCGTCAATATCTCGTCGATGGCGTCCCAGCGCGTCCTGACGCGCGTCCCGGCCTATTCGGCGGCCAAGGCCGCGATTGAGAACCTGACGCGGTGGCTCGCGGTGGATCTGGCGCGCAAGCACGGCGAGGGCCTCAGGGTCAACGCCGTCGCGCCCGGCTTCTTCATCGGCGATCAGAACCGGCGCCTGCTCACCAACGAGGACGGCAGCCTCACCCCACGGGGGGCCAAAATTATCGAGCACACGCCGGCCGGCCGGTTCGGCGAGCCGGACGACCTCATCGGCACGGTGCTCTGGCTGTGCGGCCCGGGCAGCCGGTTCGTCAACGGCGTCGTCGTGCCCGTCGACGGCGGGTTCAGCGTGTTCAGCGGGGTGTAGCAGGAGTCGAGCCAAAAAGACGAGGAGCCAGTCATCGCGACCTGGCCCCTCGCCGTTCGATGTGTGGTTCCGGCTACTTACCGCCCGAGTTGATAACCGCGGCGGTAACGACGATGCCGGCCAGCACCCAGACGAGCCATTCAGGCATTGCGGCTCACCTCCTATAGAGTGGCGGGCTCAGAACTGTTCTTCCCCGATCGCCTCTGCGCAAACGTCTGTCTCGCGTGCAATCGAGCGCGGGCGATCGTGCCTAAGCGCGAGGGGCCGAGCGCGAGAGCCCCGGCCCCTCACCGTTGTCCTGCTATGGTGTATCCTTGCTTACTTTCCGCCGCCGACAGAAGTCACGACGACGGTGAACGCTACGCCGGTCAGGAACGCAACCAGCCACAGCGGCATACAACCCACCTCCTCGTAGACCTGAGACTGGAGGTTCAGCCTTAGTCTTTCCCTGTTGCGCGCCGCGCCAACCACGCAATTCTCGAACGTCTGTCCGAGGAGTCGGGGCCGTCGCGGCGCGAAGAATGGGCCCCGTTTCACCGCAGTCTATTCTCCTGACGAAGGGGTTGTTCGAATGGCGAAGCGCCGGGTGGTGCTGATCGGTGCGGCGGGCTACATCGCGCAGCGGATGCTGCCGGAGCTGGCGGAGCGGTGGGACCTCCTTCAGCTCGACGTCTCGGCGACGACGCGGGACGGCCGCTCCGTCCCCGGGATAGTCATCTGCGATCTGACCAAGCCGGACCGCGACCAGTACCGCGCGCACTTCCGCGGCGCCGACGCCGTGATCCACTGCGGCTTCGTCCGGGCCGCCGGCCTCCCGGACCATTGGCAGAACACCACCGACGCCAAGTTCTGGGCGGAGCACCAGAATATCGCGCTGGCCTATAACGTCTACCGGACGGCGCTGGAAGAGGGTGTGCGCCGGGTCGTCGTGGCGAGCTCCAACCACGCGGCGGACTACTACGAGCGGCTGATCTGGGCCGGCCGCATGGAGATGGTCACCCCGGAGATGCTGCCGCGCTCCGACAATTTCTATGGATGGGCCAAGGCCGCGTACGAGCTGCTGGGATTCGTCTTCGCGACCGGCCGGGTTGACGACCGGCACCTCGAGGTCGTGCAGTGGCGCATCGGCGGCCCGCGGGAGACCGACATCGACCACGTGAGCCCCGGCGACGTCGCCACGATGCACCGCGCGCTCGGCGCCTATCTCTCCCGGCGCGACCAGATCCAGCAGGCGATCCGCATGGTCGAGACCGAGCACATCGCCGACGAGCACGGCGTGCCGTTCCTGATCGTCTATGGGATCAGCGGCAACACCCATCGGTTCTGGAGCATCGCGAACGCCCGCGACCGGCTCGGCTACGTCCCCGAGGACGACAGCCAGACGCTGTTCGCCGACAAGATCGCGGCGATCGTGAAGGGGAAGACAGAAAAGCGCTAGCGGGCGACCGTCACGTCGAGCCACCCGTGCGGAGTCACGCGGACGCGCTCTTCTGTCCGGACGAGCACGGTCGTGGCCTCGGACTCGACAATGGCCGGGCCCTCGATGAGGGCGCCGGCCGCGATCTCGTCCCACCGCTGCACCGGCACGTCCCGCCAGCCGCCGAGATAGATCCGGCGGGTGCCGCGCGGCTCGCGCCCGCGCGGGGCGGCGCCGGGTGACGCCGGGGCCCCGGGCGGCGCCGTGCGGGTGTGCGCCTCCCGCGGCTCGAGGACCGGCTCGACCGGCAGGGATGCGAGGCGGCCGATCACGGCGAGCCGCGCGTTCACGAGCACGACTTCCTGATCCGGCGCGCTGTAGGTGTACAGTTCCTCGTGCCGGCGGCGGAAGCGCTCCACCACGCGGTCCATGAGGTCCTCCGCCTCGAGCGGGATGCCGTCCAGGGGCACGTCGATTTCGAATATCTGCTCGCCGTAGCGCAGGTCGAGCGAGCGCACCACGTCGAGGTGCGGTCCGGCCTCCTCGCCGTTGCGCCCCGGTATCGCCCCAAACGCGCCCCCACTCCCGAGCGGCCCGCCGGCTCCGCCGCCGTTCCTTCCGCTGCCGACCGCCGCCGCGACCGCCGGCTCGAGCCGCCGCCGCCCTTCCCGCTCCATCTCCGCGAAGAGACGGCGAAGGCGCGCCGCGCCGATTTTGTGGATCTCGCCGACCTGGGTGCGCACGACGTTGTACCGGAGATCCGCGGCGAGCATGCCCCACGCGGACAGCACCGGGGCCTGGCGCGGGACGACCACCCGTCCGATGTCGAGCATGGCGGCGACCGCGGTGGCGTGCAGGCCGGCCGCGCCCCCGAACGCGAGCAGGGCGAAGCGGCGCGGGTCGATTCCGCGCCGGACGGAGACGACGCGGATCCCTTCCGCCATCGCGGTGTTGACGACCTCGTAGATGCCGCGCGCGGCGTCGACCGCGGATCCGCCGAGCCGGGCGGCGATCGCGTCCACCGCCCGCCGCGCCGCGGCCGCGTCGAGCCGCCGCCGTCCGCCCCAAAACGTCTCCGGGTCGAGGTAGCCGAGCACGACGTTCGCGTCGGTGACGGTCGCGCCGGCGCCGCCCCGCCCGTAGCAGGCCGGCCCGGGCTCCGCGCCGGCGCTTTCGGGCCCGACGTGCAGGATCCCGCCCGCGTCCACGCGCGCGAGCGAGCCGCCGCCCGCGCCGATCGTGTGGATGTCGATGCTCGGAAGCGCGAGCGTGTGGCCGCCGAGCCGCCGGTCGCTCGTGACCCGGGGGCGCCCGTCTTCGAGCAGCGCGATGTCCGTGCTCGTTCCGCCCATGTCGAACGTGATGAGGTTGCCGTCCCGGAGCAGCTGCGCGGCGTAGCGTCCGCCGGCGATGCCCCCGGCCGGGCCGGACAGCACCGCGCCCGCGGCCAGCCGCACGGCCTCGGCCATCGCGGCCACCCCGCCGTGCGACTGCATCACCAGCACCTGCCGCCGGTAGCCGGCCGCGCGCAGGCGCGAAGCCAGCCGGGTGAGGTAGCGCCCCAGCACGGGCCCCACGTACGCGTTGATCACGGTCGTGCAGACGCGCTCGTACTCTTTGATCTGCGGCAGCACATCCCACGACGGCGAGACGTAGGCGCGGGGGAGCCGGCGCCGCACCGCGTCCCGCGTGGCGAGCTCGTGCTTCGGGTTGCGGTAGCCGTGAAGGTAGCAGATCGCGACCGCGTCCACGCCGGCGCGTTCGAGGGCGCGGATCGCGCGATCGAGCGACGTCCGCGCGAGCGGGACCGAGATCGTCCCGTCCGCGCGCGTGCGCTCGCGCACGCCGAGGCGCAGCGCGCGGGGAACGAGCGGCACCGGCGGCGGCATCCGGAGGTTGTAGCGCTCCGGTTTGAGGCCCTCGCGCATCTCGAGCACGTCCCGGTGGCCGTCCGTGGTGAGCAGGCCCACCCGCGCGCCGCGGCGCTCCAGCAGGGCGTTGGTCGCGACCGTCGTGCCGTGGACGATCTGCGAGGTGGCCGCGAGCAGCGCGCGGCCGTCGACGCCGAGCCGCTCGGCCAGTGAATGGATCGCGTCGAGCACGCCGATCGACGGATCGGCCGGCGTGGAGGCCGCCTTGGCGAGCGTGACGCCGCCGGCTCCGTCCACGCAGACCGCGTCGGTGAACGTGCCGCCGACGTCGATGCCGATCCGGTAGGATGCGCTCACCGGCGCCGGCCCTTCACACGGCGGCGTGCCGCGGATGCGCGGCGCCGTGCTTTTGTGCGCGGGGACTCCTCCCGGCGCGGCGCGGGCGCGCGCGAGGTCACGAAGCCGTTGTCGCGGTCGGCGGCCCGGGCCGCGGGGTCGCGCTTCGCCGGGGGACCGTAGCCGCCGCCGCCCGACGAGTCGATCAGAAAGACGTCGTTGGGCCGGACCGGGATGCCGACTTCCTTCGTGCGCAGAACGCGGGCCCGCCCGTGCGAGACCAGCCGGTACCGGTGCACCGCGCCGTCCTGCCCGCCGAGCAGCCCGTAGGGCGCGTGGCGGACGCCGTCGCCCGCGGTGTTGGCGACCGCGGGGGCGCCGATCTCGGCGCGCATCACGAGATGGGCGCCCACCCCGCCGCGAAACCGTCCGTCGCCGGCCGAGTCCGGCCGGAACTCGTGCCGCTCCATGAACAGCGGAAACCGGACTTCGGTGACTTCGACGCTGCCGAACTTGAGGCCGCCCGCGGCCTGGCCCTCGCCCGCGGTCGGCCAGCCGTCTCCCGCCGCGGACGCTCCTCCGCCGGGGCGCGCGTGAAACATGTGCCAGATGAAGGGACGCCCGCTGCGCGGGTCCGTGCCGCGGATCGCGATGCGGAACCGCCGGCCCCATCCGGCGACGGCGCGGTCGGGACAGGCCGGCGCGAGCGCCTTGAGCACGGACTCGGCGATCTCCTGACCGCAGTGGTTGGTGCAGAGCGTGACCGGCGCGGGCGGACGCGGGTGCACGATCGTGCCTTCGGTGGTCAGCACGGTCACCGGCCGGAACGTCCCGTCGTTCTTCGGGATGTCGGCGTCGACCAGATACGCGACCGCCATGTGCACCGCGGACATCGTGTTCGGGAATGAGGAATTGACGAAGCCCGTGACCTGAGGGTCGCTGCGGCGGAGGTCGACCGTGAGCGCGTCGCCCCGCTTCGTCACGGTCGCGCGCACGGCGATGTCCGTCGCCCCGTGGCCGTCGTCGTCGAGAACGGCCTCGCCGCGGTACACGCCGTCGCGCCACGGCCGGATGCACGCGCGCGTCCGCCGCTCGGTGCCGTCGAGCACCTCGCGCACCGCCTCGAGCAGCACCCCGGTGCCGTATTCCTCGGCCAGGCGCAGGAGGCGACGCTCGCCGAGGCGCGCGGAGCCCATCGAGGCGCGGAGGTCCCCGAGGAAATCGCGCGAGTGGCGGACGTTGGTCGCCACCATCGCGAGCACGTCGTCCCGCTCCGCGCCGGCGTCGTACAGCTTGAGCGGGGGAATCCGCAGGCCTTCCTGCCAGATCTCCGTGGCCGCGGCGTTGTAGCTGCCGTGGGTCGCGCCGCCGATGTCGCTCTGGTGCGCGCGGTTGATCGCCCAGCAGACGAGCCGCCCGTCCGCGAACACCGGCAGGACGACGGTTAGATCTGGGAGGTGGCTGCCGCCGTGGTAGGGATCGTTGACCAGGTACAGGTCACCGGCGCGAATCCGGCCCCGGAAGAACTCGAGGACCGACCGGACCGACCACGGCAGGGCGCCGACGTGGATCGGGACGTGCTCGGCCTGGGCCAGCAGCCGGCCCTCCGCGTCGCACAGGGCCGTCGAGAAGTCGCGGCTGGAGTTGAGGATCTGGGAGTACGCGGTCCGCAGCATCGCCTCGCCCATCTCGGCGACGATGGCCGTGAGCCGGTGCTGGACGACGGAGACGGTGATGCGGTCTGGGGCGGGGCGGGCTTCCGGCACGCCCCGACAGTTCGCTGCGGCCGTCCGGCGGTCCCCCGGGAGCGGGCCGCCGCCGCCCCGGACGGTCCGAAACCGGGTTCACAATCATTCTATGAGTCCTTCACAATTCACATATCCGGCCCGGCTACATTGAGGACATCAGACCCGCTAAGTCAGCGGTAAGTAAGCGATTTAATAGTGGGAATACCAAGGAGGCAGCACATGCGAAACCGGCGGTTCGCGGCCCTCGTGGCTGTGGCAGGCGTTGTGGCGCTCGTCGGCGTACTTGGCGGCGGGGCCCTGCCGGGCGTTTCGACCACCGCGGCATTGGCCCAGCAGGTTTCCCAGTTACACGCCCAGGGCGCCCCGGCGCCCGGGACGCCTGGAAACCCGGGGACTCCAGGGTACGGTCCCGGCACTCCCGGGTACGGGCCCCGGTTCGGTCCCGGGCGGATGATGTATAGTGGCCGGCGCGGCTTTGCCCGGCGCCCCCGGGTCGGCGCGGCGGTGTTTGCGCTCGGCGCGCTTCTTAGGTTTCTGCTCCTGATCGCGCTCCTCGTGATCGCCTGGAAGGTCATCACGCTGCGCTCCCTCTGGGGCCGCCCGGACGGCGCCCTGCAGGTCCTGCGCGAGCGATTTGCGCGCGGCGAGATCAACGAGGAAGAATACCGGAAGCGGCTGGTGGCCCTGTCATGAACGCCGCCGCCAATACGAGGGGACTGAAGGCCGTGCCGACCGTGCTGGTCGTCGATGACGAGCCGCAGATCGTCGAGCTGCTCCGCACCTATTTGGAGCGGGAAGGCTTTGGCGTGACCGTGGCCGCCGACGGGGACGCCGCGTTGAAGGAGCACGATCGCGTGCGCCCGGACATCGTGATCCTGGATCTGATGCTGCCGAAGCTCGACGGCCGCGAGGTCTGCCGGCGCATCCGCGAACACGCCCGCACGCCGATCATCATGCTGACGGCCCGGGACGAGGAGTCGGACAAGCTCCTCGGCCTGGAGCTGGGCGCCGACGACTACATCACCAAACCGTTCAGCCCCCGCGAGGTCGTCGCGCGCGTGCGCGCGGTGCTTCGAAGGGGCAGCCACGAGACCCCCGAGGTACTCCGGCTCGGGGAGATGATCATCGATCTGCGCGGCCATCAGGTCACTCTGGCCGGGCGGCCGATCGACCTCACGCCCACCGAGTTCCGGATGCTCGAGACGCTGGCGAGCCATCCGAACCAGGTGTTCACGCGCATGCAGTTGATCGACCGCGTCCACGGCCACGCCTTCGAGGGCTACGAGCGCACGGTGGACGCGCACATCAAAAACCTTCGGAGCAAGATCGAACATGACCCCCGCAACCCACGCTTTATCCTTACCGTGTACGGGGTCGGCTACAAGTTCCAGCGTCCGGAGGACGATCGGCGGCAGCAGGCCGCCCATGCGTAGTCTCGGGACGCGGCTGAGCGTCGCGGTCATCGCGGTTGCCGTGCTGACGACCGTGCTTTCCGCGACGTTCAGCTCGTATACGGCGCGCCAGACGTTCCGGCAGTACGTGGAGCGGCGGGAGGCGCCTGCGCCGGTGCCGGGGGGCTCGGTCTCACCGGGTCCGGGGGAGCGGCCGGCCAACGTCGCGTCGCAGCCCGAGCGGCGGCGTCCGCCGCTCGGCGCGCGCGAGATTCTGTTCGAAAGCCGGTTTCGCAACGCGATCTGGGGCGGCACAGGCATCGCGGTTCTGCTCGGCCTGCTGCTCACGCTGTGGCTCACGCACCGGCTGGTGCGTCCCATCACCGATCTGACGTCGGCGGCGCGGGTGATCGCGCGGGGAGGAACTCCGCCGCCGGTGCCGGTTCGGGGGCAGGACGAGGTCGCCGAGCTCGCGCGCGCCTTCAATAAAATGACGGAACGGCTCGCGGCGGACGAGGAGCAGCGCCGCAGGCTGTTTGCCGGGGTCGCGCACGAGCTGCGCACTCCGCTCTCGGTGATTCAAGGCACCCTCGAGGGCATGCTGGATCACGTGTTGGAAGCGACGCCGGAGCGGATCACCACGCTGCACAGCCAGTCGCTGCTGCTCGCGCGTCTGATCACCGACCTGCGCGATCTCTCGTTGGCGCAGGCGGGGCAGCTGCAGCTCAACGTCCAGCCGATCGACGCCGGGCCGGTCGTGCGGGAGACACTCGAAGCGCTCGCGCCGCTCGCGGACGAACGGAGTGTCGTCCTGCAGGCCGATATTCTCAAGGGGCTGCCGCGGATCGACGCGGATCCGGACCGCCTCCGGCAGATCGTGCAGAATTTAGTCGAGAACGCGGTGCGGTATACGCCGGCGGGCGGCGAGATCCACGTGTCGATGCAGGCGGACGAGGCCGACGTGCGGCTCGCCGTGTCGGACACCGGTATCGGGGTCGCCGCGGCCGATCTGCCGTACATCTTCAGACACTTTTACCGCGCCGATCAATCTCGCGCGCGCAGCAGCGGCGGCACCGGGCTCGGGCTCGCCATCGTCAAGTCGCTCGTGGAGGCGCACGGCGGCCGGGTGGCCGTCGAGAGCGCCGTCGGCAGGGGCAGCACGTTCACGGTCACGTTCCCGCGGCGGCAGGAAGCCGCCAAGGCTCAGGAGGCCATGGTATGAACGGACTGGTCCGTCAGGTCGCCGTGATCGTCATCGCGCTCTCGCTGAGCGCGGCGACGTTTGCGGCGCCTCGGCCCGGCGCGGCGTTCGCGCAGGCTCCTCCGGCACCGCCGGGGAGCCCGCCGCCGGTCGCTCCGCCGCCCGCTGCGCCCGTCCCGTCGACCGGGCAGCCGGGCTCGACGGTCCAGACGTTTACGCTGGCGCAGGCCGTGCAGACGGCCTTGACCCACAACCCGCAGGTTGTGGCCTCCCAACAGACGCTCGAGGCGGCGCAGCAAGGCCTGATCCTGGCCCGCGCCGGCTACGCGCCGACCGTGTCGCTCAACGCGAACGGCGGGCTCGGTACCACCAACTCATCGAACGCCAACTTCGCGTCGGCGCCGCTCGGGAACGTGACCGCGACCGGGACCACCACGGTCGCCGGCACGGTCACCGTATTCGACAACGGCCGCACCAAGGCGCTCGTCGAATCGGCGCAGGCGGGCGTCGCGTCGGCCGAGGCGGCCCTGCGGCAAACGGAGCAGGACCTCGCCCTCCAGGCGGCTACGCAGTTCTTCACGGTCCTCAGCAATGAAGGGGTCGCCGCCGCCAACCAGCAGGTGCTGACGCAGGCGCAGGCACAGCTGGCACTGGTCCAGGCGCAGGTGCGCGCCGGCGTGGCGCCGCAGGCCGACGTGATCCAGGCGCAGGCCCAGGTCGCTCAGGCCCAGGTCGCGGCGCTCAACTCGGACGCGCAGATCCTGACCGCCAAGGCCAACCTGGCCAGCACGATGGGGATCGACACGACGACGCCGATCGAAGTGGCGACTCCCACCCCCCCGGCGCCCCAGGTTACCGTGACGTCGGATCAGGTTATCGCCGCGGCGCTCGCGAACCGGCCCGAAATCGCGAAGGCGAACGCGGCGGTGCAGTCCGCGCAGGCCGGACTCGACATCGCGTACGTGAACGCCGGTCCCCAAGTCAACATCGGACTCGGCGCCGGCTTCACGCCGTACAGCACCGAGCCGGCGCTCAACAATACTTCGTCGTACGGCCTGACGGGCACGATCAGCCTGCCGCTTTTCGACGCGGGCCGGGGCCGCGCGCAGATCGCGGGGGGCCAGGCGTCCCTGAAAAGCGCGCAGGCGTCGCTCGCCTCGCAGATTCTCGCGATTCGCCAGGACGCGTACCAGGCGTACCTCTCGGCGGTCCAGGCGGCCGCGAACGTGACGGCGACGCAGGCCGCCAAGGCGGCCGCCGACCAGGCGCTAGCCGTGACGCAGGGCCAGTACCGTGCGGGGGTCGGCACGATCATCGCGGTGATCCAGGCACAGACGACGGCGGCGCAGGCCGACGTCAACGCCGCATCCGCCCAGTACAGTTATGAATCCGCGCTGGCGACGCTGCAGCATGCCGAGGGCGCGCCCATCGTGGCCAGCGCCGGGGGAGGCACTCCATGAAGTTCCTAGGTTGGTTCACCGTCCGCCGGACGATCGCGCTGGCCGTGGTCGCGGCGCTCGCCGCGGGCGGCATCGTGACGGTGCAGCGTCTCGGCCAGCGCCGGACCGCGGTGCGCTACATCACCCGCCCCGTGCAGTACGCGGACATTTCCTCGACGGTGACCGAGACCGGCACCGTGAACCCGGTTGACCAGATTCAGGTCGGCACGCAGGTGTCCGGCACGATCGCCACGCTCGGCGTCGACTATAACTCGCGCATCAAGAAGGGCCAGGTGCTGGCGACCCTCGATCCGACGTCGTTCCAGGCCGCGGTGGAGCAGCAGAGCGCGGCGCTGGCGGCCACCCAGTCGACCGCGGCCGCGTCGGCGAGCAGCATGCAGCAGGCACAGGTGGCGGTGCAGACCGCGCAGGCGAACTACCAGCAGTCGCTGGCCAACCTCCGCAACGCCCAGGCCGGCGCGACGAAGGCGCGGAGCCAACTCGCCCTCGCGCAAACCACGGTGAAGCGCGACGCGTCGCTGCTCGGGCAGGGCTACATCTCGCAGAGCCAGATGGACACGGACCAGACGGCGGCGCAGGCGGCCCAGGACGACTACGCCGCGGCGCAGGCCGCGATCGGCGTGGCGCAGGCGCAGGTGGCCTCGAACCTCTCCCAAGTGCGGGGCGCCCAGCAGGCGGTCCAAACCTCCTCCGCGCAGGCGGCGGCGTCATCGCACCAGGTCACCGCCTCGTCCGCGCAGCTGCAGACGGCGCAGTACAACCTGTCGCGAACCATCATCACAAGTCCGGTCGACGGCGTCGTGATGGCGCGCAACGTCAGCGTCGGGCAGACCGTCGCCGCGTCTCTATCGACACCGACGCTCTTCACCATCGCGACGAACCTCACCGATATGCAGGTGGATACGTCGGTCGACGAGGCCGACGTCGGCAGCGTGAAGCAGGGCAACAGCGCGGTGATCACGGTGACCGCCTATCCCAACGTGACCTTCAACGGCACCGTCCAGCAGGTGCGGGTCAATCCGACGATCGTTTCCAACGTCGTCACCTATGACGCGGTGGTCGCCGTCCACGACGATTCCGGGCGGCTCTTCCCCGGCATGACGGCGCAGGTGATCATCAATACGTCGACGCGCACGCACGTGCTCGCCGTCCCCCTCCAGGCACTCCTGTTCCGTCCGCTTCAGCAGGGCGCGCGGCCGACGTCGGCGGGAGGAGGCGGCGCGCCTTCGGGCGGGCCGCTCGGCGGCGGCGGGTTCGGCGGTCCCGGCGGCGGTGGTGGGGGTGGCGGCGCGGGCAGCGCACCGGTGGCAGGCGCGCCCGGGTCGACCGTGACCGTGTGGGTGCTGCGCAACGGCCAGCCGGCGCCGGTCCGCATCGTCATCGGCGCGTCCGACAACAAGAACGTCGAGGTGAGGTCGGGTCTTCAGGAGGGCGAGCAGGTAATCGTCGCCGCCCTGCGCGGCAACCGCAGGCCCGGCCAGCGCGGCGGCCAAGGCGGCGCCAGCGGGGGCCAGGGGGGTGCCGGGACCACGGGTGGCGGGACGACGGGCGGTGGGACGACCGGCGGCGGGACGACGGGCGGTGGGACGACCGGCGGCGGCCGGGGCACGACGCCGGCAGGCACTCCGTGATGGCGATCCGGCGGACACCGGAAACCAAGTCGGACCTGCTGATCGAAGTCCGTGACATGACGAAGGTGTATGGGACCGGCGACATGGCTGTGCACGCGCTCCGGGGCGTGAACCTCGACGTGCGCCGGGGCGAGTTCGTCGCGATCATGGGCCCGTCGGGGTCCGGAAAGTCGACGTTCATGCACCTGCTGGGCTGCCTGGACCGTCCGACGTCGGGCTCGTACCGGCTGGCCGGCCAGGAGGTCTCGCGCCTTTCGGCCGACGAGCTCGCGATCGTGCGCAGCCGCCAGATCGGGTTCGTCTTTCAGAGCTTCAACCTGCTGGCGCGGACGTCCGCGCTCGAGAACGTGGAGCTGCCGATGCTCTACGCCGGGATCGCCCGCGAGACACGGACGGCGCGGGCCAAGGAACTGCTGGAGAGTGTCGGGTTGGGCAACCGGCTCGATCACAAGCCGAGCGAACTCTCCGGCGGGCAACAGCAGCGCGTCGCGATTGCCCGCGCGCTCGCGAACGGCGTGCCGCTCCTGATGGCGGACGAACCGACCGGGAACCTCGACAGTAAGAGCAGCGCCGAGATCATGACCCTATTCCGGCGTCTCAACGACCAGCAGGGCCTGACGGTGCTCGTGGTGACTCACGACATGAACGTGGCGGCGTGGTCGAAGCGGGTGGTGACATTCCGCGACGGTCTGGTGCTTTCCGACCAGGGCGTGGCGGATGCGGTGCCGGAAGCGGTCCGCGCGGCCGTCGACCAGACGCACGCGGCGGTGCGGCAGGAGGTGCGCGTATGAGTCTCGGCCTGTTGTTCCGCGTCGCCTGGCAGGCGCTTCGGCGCAACGCCACCCGGTCGCTCTTGACGATGCTCGGCATCATCATCGGCGTTGGGGCCGTGATCACGTCCATGGCGATCGGCTCCGGCGCGCAGGCCGCGGTGCTCGCGCAGATCGAGAGTCTCGGCGCCAACCTCGTGGTCGTGATTCCCGGCGCCACCAGCCAGGGCGGCGTCAACCTCGGCGGCGGCAGCCGGACGACGCTGAAGCTCGCCGACGCGACGGCGATCGCGGCCGAAGTGCCGTCCGTGGGCGCGGCGGCGCCGCAGTCGCAGACGAACGCACAGGTCGTCGCGGGCGGCGACAACTGGTTTACGCAGATCCAGGGCAGTACGCCGTCGTGGACCACCGTGCGCAATTGGGACGTGGCGTCCGGGCGGTTTTACACGCAGGCGGAGGTCGACCAGGAGGCCAAGGTCGCGGTTCTCGGCTCGACCGTCGCGCAGAACCTGTTCCCGAGCGGTTCGCCGGTCGGCCAGACGGTCGTCATCAAGAACGTGCCGTTCCGCGTGCTCGGCGTGATGACCTCGAAGGGGCAGTCCGGCTTCGGCCGCGACCAGGACGATTTCGTGATGGTGCCGATCACCACGCTTCTCGACCGGCTGACGGGCCAGGCTTACGTCGGACAGATTCTCGTGTCTGCGGCCACCCCGGAAGACGTGCCGGGGGTGATCGACGCGACAGAGCGGCTGCTGCGGCTGCGCCATCACCTCACGGCGGTCCAGCCCGACGACTTCTCGGTCCGGAACATCGCCGACATCCAGCAGGTCCGGCTCGCCACCTCACAGACCCAGGCGCTGCTCCTCGCCGGTATCGCGGTCGTCTCGCTCGTCGTCGGCGGCATCGGCATCATGAACATCATGCTGGTGTCCGTGACCGAGCGCACGCGCGAGATCGGCCTGCGCATGGCGGTCGGCGCGCGCGGGCATGACATCCTGATGCAGTTCCTCGTCGAGGCGCTGACCCTCGCCTGCCTCGGCGGCGTCATCGGCATCATCATGGGGGTCGCGACGGCGCAGGGGGCCTCGGTGATGGCGCACTGGCCGACGCTCATCTCGCCGATGTCGGTCATCATGGGTTTCGTGTCGTCGCTCGCGGTGGGCGTGGTCTTCGGGTACTATCCGGCGCTGCGCGCCGCGGCCCTCGACCCCATCGTCGCGCTGCGGTACGAATAAGAGGCGCGCCAACACCCGCGGCGCTCCGCCGCCATTCGCGAAGAACGTCCGCCGGGACAGCCGGCGGGCGTTCGCTTTTGGGGCCCGGCGGCGGCCAGGGGGCGAGTCGCTCCGGCCGAGAATCATCCATTGACACCATTACCAGCGCCGGGACGGTCACCCTGACCGCGGCAGCGGAGGAACGAATGGCCACAAACGCTGAGGCAATCGCCGGGGCTCTCGCGGACGCCGGCATCGACCACGCTTTCGGGCTGCCCGGGGGCGAGATCACCGTCCTCATCGAGGCGTGCCGCCGCGCGGGGATCCGCTTTTACCTCACCGGGCACGAAGCCAGCGCCGCGTTCATGGCCGACGTCACCGGGCAGATCACGGGCCGTCCCGGCGTGTGCATGGCGACGCTCGGGCCCGGGGCGATGAACCTCGGCCTCGGCGTGTCGAACGCGCTGCTCGACCGGTCTCCTGTGCTCGCGATCAGCGCGGACCTCTCGACCGCGCTCGCGCCCCACTTTCCGCACCAGCGTCTGCCGCTCGGCCGGCTGTTCGGCGCGATCGCGAAGGCGAGCGCGGCGGTGGACGGGCGGGGGACCGCCGATCTCGTGCGCCGCGCGATCGCGCTCGCCGTGAGCCCGCTGCCCGGCCCGATCCACCTGGCCCTTCCGAGCAACCTCGCGGCCGCGCCGGCCGAACCCGGCGCCTCCCCGGTTGATCTCCCCGCGGCGCAGTCCCAGGCGGCGCCGGCGGGGGGTTCGGTGGGAGCGCTCGCCGAGGCCCGGGATCTGCTCGACGGTGCCGAGCGCCCGCTCGTCGTCGTGGGCGTCGGCTGCGCGCCACAGGACGCGCCCGCCCTGCGGGCATTCATCGACCGCACCGGATGGCCGTTCATCGCGACGCCGAAGGCGAAGGGGATGCTTCCCGAGGACGCGCCCGGGTTCCTCGGCGTGGTCGGCGGCATGGCCGTCGACGCGGCGGTCATGGAGACGGTCGAGCAGGCCGACGTGCTGCTCGGCGTGGGCTTCGACCCGGTGGAGTGCGACAAGGACTGGTACGTGGGCCGCCGCATCGTCAACCTGTCGCGCGCCTCGACCGCGGAGGGCGCGTACCGCCCGGTCGAGCCGCTCGGAGACATCGCGGAGTCGCTCGCATCACTGGGCGCGGTCCGTCTGCGCCGGTGGCCCGAGCCGATGCTGGCGGCCGCCCGCGCGCGGATCCGGCCCGAGCCGCTTGCATCGTCGGGCGGCGCGGGGCTCAGCCCGCTCGCGGCAATGCGCGCGCTGCGCGACGCCGCGCCGCGCGACACCGTGCTGACCTGCGACGTCGGATCGCACAAGTACTACTGCGGCCAGTTCTGGGAGAGTTACGAGCCCCACACGTTTTTCATGTCCAACGGTCTTTCCGGTATGGGCTACGGGGTGCCGGCCGCAATCGCCGCGAAGCTGGAGTTCCGTGACCGGCCGGTGCTCTCCGTGGTGGGGGACGGCGGGCTGTTGATGATGCTCCACAACCTCACGTTTTTGCGCCAGTACGAGGTGCCGGTGACGATCGTCTGCTTCGTGGACGCCAGTCTCAGTTTGATCCGCGTGGGCCAGCGCCGGCGCGGCTTCGAGCCCTACGGCGTCGACTTTCCGGCGCCGCAGTTCGAGACGATCGCGCGGGGCTTCGGGATCGAGGGGGTCCGCGTCGAGTCTCTGGACGCCCTGCGCCGTGCGGCCGGGACGGCGCTCGGGTCCGGGCGCCCCACGGTCATCGCCGTGCCGGTCGACGGCCGGGAGTACGATACCTATTGCTGACACGGATGGGGAGGCGGCGATGAAGCGACCGGAGGCCGCCGGGGGGCGGCCGGAGGTACTGCGCAAGACGGTGCTGCGGCGTCGGGCATTTCTGAAAGAGGGCGCGGTGCGTTCGGCCGCGGCCGCCCTGGCGCTCGGCGCGGGACCGCTCGCCATTCTGCGATCGCCGGAGTCGGCGTCCGCGGCGGCCGCGGTGCCGCGGGAGCAGACGTTTGTGGTCGTCGACGGCACGGAGCCCAACAGCCTCGAGCCGGCCGTCGGCACCGGGCCGTTTCAGGCCATCATGAACGCGATGTACGACGGCCTGGTCACCTGGAACGACAAGGGGCAGGTGGTCCCGGCGCTCGCGACCGCGTGGAAACCGAGCGCGGACGGGCGGACATGGACGTTCACGCTGCGGCCGGGCGTCAGGTTCCACGACGGGACGCCGCTCACCGCCGAATCGGTCCGCGCCACGTTCGACCGGATCTTCGACAAGAGCGTGCCTGCGACGCGGCGCGGCAACTATCTGTTGATCAAAGACGTCGCCGCGGTCGACGACCGCACCGTGCGCTTCACCACCGATCCACCCAACCCGGATTTTCCGCTGTTGATGGCCGACGTCTCGGCGAAGATCATCAGCCCGGCGGCGGTGCGCCGGTACGGGCAGGATTTCGGGCGGCATCCGGTTGGGACCGGCCCCTTCACGTTCGAGGAGTGGGTGCCGAACGATCACGTCTCCGCGGAGGCCACCCCCGACTACTGGGGGCCGAAGCCTCGCGTGCGGCGCTTTGTCTACCGTCCGATTCCCGAGCCCGCCGCCCGGGTGGTCGTGCTGAAGACGGGCGAGGCGGACGCGGTGCTGAACCTGCCGCCCGCGGACGTGCCGGGGCTCCGGCAGACGCCGGGGCTCACCGTGCGCGCCACGCCGAGCCAGACGATCGCGGAGCTCGAGACCGCCGACACCAAGCCGCCGTTCTCCGACGTGCGCGTCCGTCAGGCCCTCAACGTGGCGATCGACAAGGACGCGATCATCAAGGGGATCATGAAGGGCTTCGCCCGGCCGCTGAACAGCCCCGGGGTGCCCGGCCTGTGGGGCAGCGTTGATTTTCCGCCGCTCCGCTACGATCCCGAGCGCGCGAAGCGGATGCTCGCCGAGGCCGGCTACGGTTCGGGGATGCGCGTCACCGTCAACCTTACCAGCGGCCGGTGGGCGGGCGACGCGCAGGTGGTCCAGGCCGTCCAGGGCTATTGGGCCAACATCGGCGTGCAGATGACGATCCGCGAAATGGCCTTTGCAGACCTGCTCGCGTTCAGCTCGTCCGATCCGGATACCCGCCCCGGCACGGCCACGTGCCTTCTCAAAGGCAGCCCGTACATCGATTACCATCTCTACCGGATGTACGACTCCGCGGCGACGAACGTCCCCGCGACGCAGCAGCGGACCGGCTACGCGAATCCGAAGGTTGACGCGCTGATCGCGGCCGAGCGGCGCACGTTCGATCCGGCGGCGCGCCTGCCGATCCTGAAGGAGGCCCAGCGTCTCGTCTGGGAGGACCAGCCGATCATCTTTCTGCTGCAGCTGGTCAACATCTGGGGCGCGCGCAGCGGGGTGTCCGGCTTCACCGTGCTGCCGACCGGCGACTTCGTGCCCGGCCGGCTGCAGCGCTGAGGGTCGCCGCCGGGCGCGATGCTCCGCCACATCGCGGAGCGCCTCTTGTGGGCCGTCCCGGTGCTGCTGGGCGTCTCGCTCATCGTCTTCGGCATTCTCAAGGCGATCCCGGGCGACGCCGCGCTGGTGATGGCCGGGCCGGACGCGAGCGCCGCGGACGTCCGGGCGATCCGCGAGGTACTCGGCCTGGATCGGCCCGTGTACGTCCAGTACGCGCGGTGGCTGGAGCGCTTTGTGCGGTTCGATCTCGGCCGGTCCGCGGTCACCCGGCGGCCGGTCACCTATGAGATCGCAACCCGGGTCCGGCCGACCGCCGAACTTGCCGTCGCCGCCATGGCGTTGGCGGTCGCGGTCGGGCTCGCGGCGGGCATCACGGCCGCCACCCACCAGCACTCGACGTGGGACGCCGTGACGTCGCTCGCCACGGCGCTCGGCATCTCCGTTCCGATCTTCTGGCTCGGCCTCATGTTGATGATGCTGTTCTCGGTGTCGCTGCGGTGGCTGCCGAGCACCGGGGCCGGCACGGCGGCGCAGCTGATCCTGCCGGCGCTGACCCTGGGCGCCGCGTCCGCCGCGACGGTGGCGCGCCAGGCCCGCGCGGCCATGCTGGACGTGCTGCGGCAGGACTACCTGCGCACCGCGCTGGCCAAAGGCGTCGCCCGCGGCACGCTCGTGATGCGGCACGCCTTCCGGAACGCGGTCATCCCGATCGTCACGGTGCTCGGGCTTCAGCTCGGGTATCTCCTCGCCGGGACGGTGCTGACCGAGACGGTGTTCGCGCGTCCGGGCCTCGGCCGCCTCGTCGTGGACGCGATTCGCACGCGGGACATCGCCGTCGTGCAGGCCACCGTCATGCTGTTTTCGGTCACCTTCATCGCCGTGAACCTCGCGGTCGATCTCCTCTACGCGTACCTCGACCCGAGGATCCGCTTTGACTGAGCGGGCGGCCCGTGGAACCGTTGCGCGCGCGCCCGCCGCGCCGGCGGCTGCGGCTCCGGCGAGCCCGTGGAGGCGCGCCGCGAAGCAGTTCTCGCGCCGGCGGGTGGCGGTGGCGGGACTGGCCGTGCTGCTTCTCGCCGTGGGCCTCTCCGCGGCCGCGCCCTGGCTCTCGCCGCATCCGCCCAACCTCGTCGACGTCGCCAACCCCGACGCACCGCCCTCGTGGACGCATCCGCTCGGTACCGACGAGCTCGGCCGCGACATCGCAAGCCGCCTCCTGTGGGGCGGACGCAACACGCTGCTGATTACGCTCGGCGCCGTGGCGCTCGCTTTTGCCGCCGGTTCCGCGCTCGGCATCGTCGCCGGATACTACGGCGGCGCCGGCGGCACCGTGATCATGCGCGCGATGGACGTCCTGCTCGCGATTCCGGGGTTTCTGCTCGCGGTGGCCGTGATCGCGGCGCTCGGCGTCGGCATGGGCAACGTGATCGTCGCGATCGGCATCAACTCGATTCCGCCGTTCGCGCGGATCGCGCGCGGCTCGACGCTGCTGGCGCGGCAGGAGGTGTACGTGCAGGCGGCGCAGGCGCTTGGGGCAGCGGAGCGGACGATCATGGCGCGGCACATCTTTCCGAACATCCTCTCGCCGCTCATCGTCCAATCGACGCTGCGCCTCGCCACCGCGATCCTGACGGCGTCGGGCCTCAGCTTCCTCGGGCTGGGCGTCCAGCCGCCGACCGCGGAGTGGGGCGCGATGCTGAGCGTCGGCCGGAACTACATCACCAGCAGCCCCCAGCTGGTCGTCATTCCAGGGATGGCGATTCTCGTCGTGACGCTGGCGTTCAACGTGGTGGGGGACGCCGTGCGCGACGCGCTGGACCCGAGAGAGCTGTAGGTTGCCGCGGCCGCTGTCGCGCCTAATTCCGCCGCTCACGATGGCGCTGCCCGTGACCATCTTCGCCATCGCGGCGCTGAGCTTTCCGCTGACCGTTGCGCGGCTGTTCGGCGTCTCCGGAGCGGCGACCACATCGTGGATCGCCGTGCTGTACGGCGGACCCGGCGTGCTGAGTCTGCTCCTGACGTGGTGGTACCGGCAGCCGCTGCTGGCCGCCTACAGCACCCTCGGAACCGTGGCCGCGGCGACGCTCGTCGGACATGCCGCCTACGCCGAGCTCCGCGGAGCCTCGCTCATCGCGGGGCTGCTCGTCTTCCTGCTCGGCGCCGTCGGCCTCAGCGAGCGCGTCGCGCGATGGGTCCCGGCCCCGATCGTCATGGCGATGGTGGCCGGGGCGATCCTGCCGTACGTGGCGGGTATGTTCACCGAGGCGGGAACCGCCCCCGCCGTCGTTGGAAGCGCCTTCCTCGCCTACGTCCTCGGCCGCCGGCTCCTGCCGCCGCGGATACCGGCCATCCTGCCCGCGGTCGTCGTCGGGGCGGCGGCGGCGAGCCTCACCGGCATGCTGAGCCTCAGCCGGTTCCGGTGGGTGGCGCCGGCGCTGCAGGCCGCGCCGCCCGCGTTCTCATGGACGGCGGTGGTGGCGTTTGCGCCGGTGCTGGCCGTCCTGATGAGCACCTCGGCCAATCTCGCGTCGGTTGTCTACATCAGAAGCCAGCGCTTTCCGGCATCGCTGCGCGCGATCGACATGATCACGGGCGCCGCCTCGGTGGCCGGTTCGTTCTTCGGGTTCACGCCGTTTTGCATGGCATCGTTTCTCGCCGCGCCGACCGCGGGACCGGACGCGGGCGACCACGACGTGCGCCACTGGTCGGTGTACTTCTCGGGTGCGGGCTTCCTCGTCATCGCCGCCCTCGCCGGGGTCGCCGCGGATCTGCTGCGCGTCGTGCCGCTCCCGGTATTGCTCGCGCTCGCGGGCCTCGCGCTGATCGGCGCGCTCAGCTCAACGCTGCAGGACGCGCTGCGGGGGCCGCTCGTGCTTGGGCCGCTGTTCGCGTTCGCGGTGGCGGTGTCCCATCTCTCGTATTTTGGGATCGGTCCGCTCTTCTGGTCGCTCGCGATCGGCACGGCCGCGTCGGCCGTGCTCGAGCGACAGCAATTGGCGGCGCTCAACGCCCGCGGGCCGGCCGGAGGGTAGCACCGGTTACGACGCGGATTATCCCAACCGTTCGAGGCAGGCCTCCACATGCCGGCACGCTTCCTCGATCGCGGCGGTGACCGCGTTGCGGCCGCGTACGAGGTCGACGCGCAGAAATTTCGCCTCGTCGCCGTCCGCGGGCAGCGCCGCGAGCCGGCGAACGGCGGCCAGGCGCGGCAGGAACGGCGTCTCGAGCGCCGGGTCGTGCGCGTACGGCCCGGTCGACGTGTAGGTCGCCGGGATCAGCGCCCGGCCCACGCGGCGCAGGCACGCGTTGATGTGCCGGGCCGGCGCCCCGCCGGTGACCCCGGCCGCCGCGCGGGCGAGGCGGGCGCACAGTTCGTCGAGCCGGCCGGCGGCCGAGCGCGCCGGACCGAGGTCGAAGTCGCGTCCCGCCGCCTGCAGCTCGTCGAGGCTCTGCGTCAGGTCGCGGGCCGCGGCCCCGTAGTCGAGCGGCACTACCGGATCTTCGAGCAGCCGCGAGATCGCCAGCGCGAAGATCCTGGTGTCCCGGACGAGCCGCGCCGGGTCGATCTTGTCAAGCGTGTCGTGCGGCGTGTGCCACCACCATCCCAGGCTGCCGTCCACCTGGTGCGACACCGAGCCGAGCAGCGACGGGATCCCGGCGCCGAGGAACGACTGGTCGGAGTTGCGGCCGACGCGCTTGGCGTCGAGCGTCCCGCCCGCGGCCTCCTGCACCGCCCAGATGCCGAGGGGCGCCGTCTCCGGCATCGAGTTGGTCGCGAAGGTGTCGGCGTCGATGCTGCCGAGCGAATCGACGTTGACGTGGCAGACGCAGCGCTCGGCGAGCTCCGACCAGTGGGCGTCGGCGTACCAGGCCGACGACGAGTAGCGGCCGTGCGAGTGTCCGGACCAGAAGGCGAGCCGCAGCCCGCGCCGGAGCGACTCTCTGCGCGGCGCTAGGACGCGGGCGACTTCAAGCATGGCGGCGTTGGCGCTGCCGTTGTCCATCGCGCCGAGGTACCAGCCGTCAAGGTGGCCTGAGAACAGGACGAACGTTCCGTCCGCGTCCGGATGACCCGCGGCGAGGTCGCCGATCACGATCGGCGTCTTCGTCCACCCCGTCTCGACCTCCGCGGTGAACGCCACGTCCACGCGGCCGCGCGCGCACAAGGCGCGCAGGGCTTCGCCGTCCGCCTTGGGCACCGACAGGAGATGCACGCGCGGCAGAGCGTCTTTGGTGCTCTCGGCCGGATTGCCCCAGACCGGCGAGCAGCACATCTCGTGGGCGTGCCGGCCGCTGATACAGATGATGCCGAGCACGCCGGCCCGCGTGGCGTTGACCGCGTGCGCCGGCGTCGCCCGGCCTTCCACGAGCGCGATCTTGCCGGCGGCGCCCGCTTTCGCGTACTCTTCCGGGGTGCCTTTGCCCGCGTAGACGAGTTCGGCGGACACGGCGCGCCCGCCGGTGGGGATGCCCATGGAGTGAGTGATGCACGGAAGGTCGCGCGGCTCCGGCTTCGTGACGCGCAGCGAGGCGGCGCCCGGCAGACTGATGTAGGCGTCGTGGACGATCGTCTGCGCGGCGTAGCCGAACGACCGCAGCCGGTCTTCGACGTACGCGGCCGCCTCGCGTTCGTCTCGCGAGCCCGACAGCCGCGTCCATTTGGCGATCGTGCGGTTGAACTCGGTGAGATGGTCCTGCGACACAGCATTGAGCGGAACCACGGTGCGCCTCCTCGCGCGAAATCTCCCCCCGCGTTCGGGTGAGTTCGGCGAAAACGCTCTTCGACCCGCACCGGGCGCCGCCCTCGCGGCCACCAGGGGCGCGTCCTGCGCGCTTCGAACTGCAGGGAAGGTCGGCGAGAGCATACCGCGCGGCGGCCATGGTCGACCGCGGCGCGCACGGCGGAGGTGGCGATCTTGGCGAATCCCTTGGAAACGGCGGTGGCGGCGGTCAGTCCGGAGCGGCTGGCGAGTCATCTCGAGTGGTTTGCGGGCGTGCGCCGGGACACCGCCGGACCCGGCGAGCGGCGGGCGGCCGAATACATCGCCGACCGGCTTCACGGCGCCGGCGTGCCGGTCGAGGTCCACGAGTTCGACGCGTTCCTCAGTTACCCGATCCGCGCGACGCTCGAGGTGCTCGAGCCGGAGCGGCTCACGCTGCCGTGCCTGACGCATTCGTTCGCGCGATCCACCGGACCGGACGGGATCGTCGCCGACCTGACCGACATCGCGGACGGCCAGGTCGAGCGCGGGGCCGGCCGGGCCGCGCTCGTTGGCGGGCTCGCCACGCCGGTGACGGTGCTGAGGGCGAGCCGCGCCGGATGCGCCGCGGTCGTGTTTACGAACCAGGACCGCGTCATCCACAACATGATTGGGACGACGATCTGGGGCACGCCCGATCTCGATCAGGCGGACCGGCTGCCCCAATGCCCCGCGATCTCCGTCGACGTCGAGGGCGGGCGGACGCTGCGCGGCCTTCTCGATCGCGGCGGGCCGGTCCGGGTGCGGATCGTCGCCGAGGTGAAGACGGAATGGCTGCGCTCGCTGCTGCCGGAGGCGGCGATTCCGGGAACGGGGGCGGGCGGCGCCGACCCCGGCCAGTTTGTGCTGGTCGGCGCGCACTACTGTTCCTGGAACGCCGGCATCACGGACAACGCGACGGGCGACGCGTGCCTACTGGAGATGGCGCGGGCTTTGTGGGATCATCGCGCCGCGCTCGCGCGCGGCGTGCGTGTCTGCTGGTGGCCGGGGCACTCGCACGGCCGGTACAGCGGGTCGACGTGGTACGCCGACACGCGCTTTTTCGACCTCGCCGAGCGATGCCTCGCCTACTACAACGTCGACTCGCCCGGCGTGCGCGGCGCGACGCGCTACGTCGCCCGCAACACGACGGCCGACCTCGAGCGGTTTGCGAAGCAGATCATCACCCGCACCACGGGCGTCGCCGATCCCCCGGCGCATCGGCCGGCGCGCGCGGCCGACCAGTCGTTCCTGCCGAACGGGGTCTCGTCGTTTTCGATCTATCCGTTTCTACCGGAGGACCACCCCGACTTCCGCCCGTGGACGGGTGGCGCCGCGAACGCGTGGTGGTGGCACACCGACTTCGACACGCTCGACAAGGCGGACACCGGGATTCTCGCGACCGACACGAGGATCGGCGTGACCGCGGTGGGGGAGCTCGTGAACGCGCGCGTCCTGCCGCTCGCGCCCGGCGACACCGGCGAGGAGATCCGGAAGGCGGCCGTGGAGCTCCAGCCGTCGCTCGCCTCGCATCTCGATCTGGGTCCGCTCGTCGCGGACGCCGACGCGTTCATCGCGGCGTCGCGAAGCCTGGACGAGAGGCGGACCAGCGCCACGGATCCCACGGCGGCGCGCCGTCTCAACGCCGCGCTCCTGCGCCTCAGCCGCATCATGAACCCGGTCGTGTACAGCCGCCGCGGCCGGTTCTTCCACGACCCGGCGGAGTGGTCGCCGATCATGCGGGCGAGCGGCCGGTACGTGCTGCCGGGCCTCAGTGCCGCCGGCGCCCTCGCCTCGCTCGCCGGCACCCGCGACTACGGATTCTTGAAAGCGCAGCTGCTGCGGGAGTGCAACCGCGTGCGGGCGGCGCTCCGGGAAGGGGCGGGGCTGGCCGCCGGAGTCGCAGAGGCGTTGGCGCGGCGATAGGGGCCGCCCGCCGCACGGCCGCCGCGTCTATTCAGGCTCATGCGTAGGTCCCGTCAGTCATCCGCGATCGCGCTCCACGAACAGCGGCGAGAATCGCTGCAGGCTCGAGCCGCCGCGTATAGTCGGGATCGACGTGGGCGAGCTGCACGACGCCGCCTCGATCCAGCACGAACGTGCCCGGCATTGGAAGCTCCCAGGACTCATCACCATTGAACTTCGGAATCGGGTTGCCGAACGCGGTCTGCAGCCCCTTCAACGCGTCGCTGAGCACGAAGACGAGGCCGTACCGGCGCGCGACTGCATTGTGTGCGTCGCTGAGTACAAGGAAGTCGAGCTGCTTCTTCTCAACGTCGGCGATCGCGTAGTCGGCGGTCTGCGGGGAGATAGCGACGAGCTCAGCGCCTAGTCGGTGGATCTCAGGGAGCACCCGCTGGTATGCGCGAAGCTGGAGATCGCAGAACGGACACCACCCTCCCCGGTAGAAAGTGACAACCGTCGGTCCCTTCGCGAGTAGCGAGGACAAGCTCACCGTGCCTCCACGCGTCTCAGGCAGCAAGAAATCGGGAGCTTTCGCGCCGACCTGCAGCGCGCCCTTAGCGATGCCGGACTCGGCGAGCCTCCTCAACTCCGTACCGAGCGTGGCAATCACCTCTGGTGGCGCGTCCTTCGCCAGGTTGGTGGTGAATTCCGCGATGCGATCCCTCAAGCTGGTGGCGCTGACATTGTTGTTCATGATTGCCTCCTCGGTTGTTCTTACGTGACGGCTTCGTCCGCCGACTGTTCGAGTCGGTGAACTTGGTGCGTACGCGTGTCCCCCTCTGTGCTAGACGAGCTTGGCGCCCACGGGCGGCTTCATCTCAGCTACCTGCTTCTGGTGGAACCAGATCTGATAGCCGTACGGGTCGATGACCTTGAAGGTCCGGTCGCCCCACCACTGGGTGGTGAGCGGATTCGTCACCTTCACACCGTGCTGCGTGACGGTGCGATGATAGGCGTCGACGTCGTCCACCTCGAGGTAGATCTCCACAGAACGTTTGCCGGCGGACGGACTCGTCGCGTCCATCGGCTCGCGCGTCCGCGTGAACGTGATCTGCGCCCCGGCGAGATCGTACGAGACGAAGTCAAACTGTCCGTCTTTTCCAACCACCCCCATGACGCGCTTGAATCCGAGCTTCTCGGTGTAGAAGTCATGCAGCTCGTCGATGGAATCGACGGCGATAATCGGCATCACGGTCTTGGCCGCTTGCTTGGCCATTGTCGCGCCTCCTTGGCGATGCGGTTTACGGCTCGATCTTAAGGCCGGCGGGGATTGCGTTTCAACTACTTTTTGTAGTAGAAAATGAGCAATGCGGCTGCCCGACTTGGACCTTCTCGAGGAGCTCAACCTCTCGCGCGACGAGCGCTCCGCCCTTGCCGCGCTGATGGCGCTGGGCGTTGCCGATGCGGCGACGCTGTGCCGCGAGGGCGACATCGCCTCGTCGAAGATCTACCGGGCGATGGAGAAACTCGCGGAACTCGGCCTCGTCCAGGTCCAGCCCACGCGTCCCAAGCAGTACGCGGCCCTCCCCGCCGACGCCGTCGTCGACCGGACGGTAGAGCTGGCCCGCGAGCGGGCGGAGCGCTTTGCGCACGGGACCGAGGGCCTGCGGCGGACGCTGGCGGCCCTTCCCGCGCGCCTCCGCGGCCGGCAGACGTTCGTCGATCTCGCGCTCGGCATGGAGAGCCACGCGCGGCGGCATCTCGTGCATCTCGCGAGCGCCGCCACGCGCATCCTCTCGTACATGGAGCGGGGCGACCTCGCGGCGATCGATCAGGCGGTGGCGACGGGCTTCCCGATCCTGCGGCGCATCGCGCGCAACGCGGCCGAGCGGAAGATCGAGCATCGAGTCGTGTTCGGGTTTTCCTATCAGAGCGCGCCGGTGTTGATCGAGTTCCTCCGGCGCCACCGGGGGGAGATCCGGCATCTCACCGGCGTGCGCTACTCCGGCGAGCTCGGCCATCCGTTTCACGTCGTGGACGACGAAACGGTGGTCTTGCCGCTGGACCATCCGTTTGTCCCGGAAGGGCGCTTCGCGTCGCTCCTGGTGCGGGATCGCGACCTCGCCGGCAGCCTGGCGGGCGGATTCGATACGCTGTGGCGCAAGGCGATGCGGGACGTGAGCGAGGTCGGCTTTCAGCCGGTTCCTCGTTCCGACTGAGACTAGGAGAGGGCGTCGAGCACGGCCCGTCCTGCGCCGCGAGTGGAGGCCACCCGTCCGTCGGCCTCGAGGCCGAGGACGCCGGCGGCAACCGCACGGTCCACCGCGCGCCGGACGCTGTCCGCCGCCGCCGGCAGCCCGAGCCATTCCAGCATCATCGCGCCCGCGAGGAGCATCGCCGCGGGATTGGCGCGGTCGGTGCCGGCGATGTCCGGCGCCGAGCCGTGGACCGGCTCGAACAGGCCGTGGCGCTCCCCGAGGTTGGCGGCGGGGCAGAAGCCGAGACCGCCGATCGTGGCGGCCGCGACGTCGCTGAGGATGTCGCCGATCAGATTCTCCGCCAGCAGCACGTCGAACCGCCGCGATTGATCGACGATCGCCGCCGCGGCGGCGTCGGCGTACACGGCATCGAAGGCCACGTCGGGGTACTGCTCCGCGACCTCGCCGGCCACTTGCCGGAAAAACGCGAACGACCGCAGCACGTTGGCCTTGTCGCAGCACGTGACGCGCGCCGCGGCGCTGCCGCCGGTCCCCGCGGGCGACACCGCCCGCGCCGCGGCACGGTGGCGCGCGAGCTCGAACGCGAGGCGGGCGACCCGTGTCGTCCCCTCGCGCGTGATCCGAATGCGGTCCTCGACCCCGTCGCCGGTGAGCTCGCCGGCGCCGCGGGTCGCGTACGCGCCCTCGGTGTTCTCCCGGACGATCACGTAATCCGTGCCGCCGGCCGCGATCGCCGAAACGCCGGGAACCCGCCGCACCGGCCGGACGTTGGCGAACAACGTAAACGCCTTGCGCAGCGGCCCCGCGACGGTTCCGGCCTCGGTGCCGTCCGCGTGGCGCACGCCGGGCAATCCGGCGGGGCCTTTCAGCATCGCGCGCACGCCGCGGCACGCCTCGAGCACGTCGGGAGGAACGCTGCGCCCGGTCCGGGCATACGCGCGCGTGCCCGCGTCGAGACGCCGCCATTCGAGGCGCGCGCCGTCCCGATCCGCCGCGGCCTCGAGCACCGGCAGGGCCGCCGCGACGATCTCCGGTCCGATGCCGTCGCCCTCGATGAGGGCAACCGTGTGCGCCGTTGATCTGGGAGCCACGGGCGGGTGGTTCAACGGCAGGACGGGCGGTTCCCGGGAAAAAGAACCCCGACGCCGGCCGCCTCGGGCCGAGCCACCGCCAAATCAAAGCCGGCCGGGAGCATCCGCCGGTCCAAGGAGGTCCGCATGGTACCCGCCGCGGCCCACTACGACGCGATCGTGATCGGATCCGGTCAGGCCGGCACCCCGCTCGCGCGGGCGCTCGCCGGCGCCGGGCGCCGCACGGCGCTGGTCGAACGCGAGCACGTCGGGGGCACCTGCGTCAACGAGGGCTGCACGCCGACGAAGACGATGGTTGCGAGCGCGCGGGTCGCGTATCTCGCCCGCCGCGGCGCCGACTACGGCGTGCGCACCGGCCCGGTGTCCGTGGACATGACGAAGGTCCGCGAACGCAAGCGGGGGGTGGTGGAGAAGTTTCGCGGCGGCAGCGAGCGGGGGCTGGCGAAGCTCGCCGCGTTGGAACTCATCCGGGGCGAAGCCCGTTTCACCGGGCCGCACGAGATCGACGTGGCGCTGCGGGACGGCGGGACCCGCGCGCTCTCCGGCGATCTCATCTTCCTCAACCCCGGCGCGCGGCCGTCCCGGCCGTCGCTGCCCGGACTGGACGGCGTGCCGGCGCTCGACTCGACCTCGATGATGGAGGTCGACGCCGTGCCGGATCACCTGCTGATACTGGGCGGCGGATACATCGGCATCGAGTTCGGCCAGATGTTCCGGCGCTTCGGCAGCCGTGTGTCGCTCGTGCAGCGCGGCAGGCAGTTGTGCGCGCGCGAAGATCCGGACGTGGCGCAGGCGGTGGAGGGGATCCTGCGCGACGACGGCATCGACATCCTGCTGGGCGCCGAGGCGTGCCGGGTCGAGCGCGGCGCGGAGGGCGCGATCCGGCTGACCGTCCGGCAACACGGCGGCACCGAGGGAACGCTGACCGGCTCGCACCTTCTCGTGGCCGTGGGGCGCACGCCCAACACCGACCGGCTCAATCTCGCCGCGGCCGGGATCGAGGCCGACCCGCGCGGCTTCGTCCGGGTCGACGACCGGCTGGAGACGAGCGTGAAGGGCGTCTACTGCCTCGGCGACGCGAAAGGCGGGCCCGCGTTCACGCACATCTCCTACGACGATTTCCGCGTCGTGCAGGCGAACCTCCTCAACGGCGGCGGAGCGAGCATCGCGAACCGGCTCGTTCCGTTCTGCGTGTTCATGGACCCCGAGCTCGGCCGGGTCGGGCTCACCGAAACCGAGGCGCGCCGGCGGGGGCGGCCGGTGCGGGTGTTCACGATGCCGATGAAGAGCGCGGCCCGGGCGATCGAAATGGACGAGACGCGCGGGCTCATGAAGGCGGTCGTCGACGCCGGGTCGGGGCAGATCCTCGGCTGCGCGATCCTCGGGGTGATGGGCGGCGAGGTGATGACCGTCGTCCAGGCGGCGATGATGGGCCGGCTGCCGTATACGGCGCTGCGGGACGCGGCGATTGCGCATCCCACGGTCGCGGAGTCCTTGAACAACCTCTTCGACCAGTAGGCGCGGCGCTCGCGCCCCGGGCGGGCGACGGCACCGCCCCGGGGCCCCAAGAATTCGCCTCTTCCCGGCGAATGCTTGAGGCGGGCGTTACTTCAGGACGCGGCTTGTTCAAGGGGGCGCAGCGATGGCGCGGCACCTGGTCTGCCTGACGTTCGACTTCGACGCGATCTCGATCTGGATCCGGCGCGGTCAGACGACGCCGACCGCGCTCTCGCGCGGCGAGTTCGGGGTCGTCGGCGCCGAGCGCATCCTCGATCTGCTGCGCGACCGCCGCATCACCGCGACCTGGTTCATCCCGGGCCACACGCTCGATACCTATCCAGAGACGTGCCGGCGCGTTCACGCGGAGGGCCACGAGATCGCGCATCACGGGTACCTGCACGAGCCGCCGGCCACGCTGTCTCGCGACGACGAGGAGCGCGTGCTGGTCCGCGGCCTGGAGGCGATCGCCCGGGTCACGGGCGGCGCCCCGCGCGGCTACCGGTCGCCGGCGTGGGATCTGAGTCCGCACACGATTCCCCTGCTGCTCTCGCACGGCTTCGTCTACGACTCCAGCATGATGGCGCACGATCATCTGCCGTATCGCGCCCGGCAGGGCGACGAGGTCGGTTCCGACGGCGCGGTGCGCTGGGGGGATCCGACGCCGCTGATCGAGATGCCGGTGTCGTGGTCGCTTGACGACTATCCGCACTTCGAGCGGGCGTCCGGTCCGAACGGTCTGCAGCCGGGGCTCATGCACGCCGCCGGGGTGCTCGACAATTGGGTCGACGACTTCCGGTATATGGCGCGCGCCGCCGACTGGGGTGTGTTGACCTACACCTTCCACCCTCAGGTCACCGGCCGGGGCCACCGTATGCTGACGTTCGAGCGCCTCATCGACGCCACGCGCGACCTCGGCGCGGCCTTTCTGCGGATGGACGAGGCCGCCGACGAATTCGCCTCGCGCGACCGCGGCGCCGCCCCGTCTGGCGACTCCGGCTCACGCCGTGGGCCCGGGGCCGGGGCGGCCGGCGTCCCGGGGACGGCGCGATGAAAGTCACCGGCGGCGAGGCGGCGTGCTATCGGATCCGGCTGCGGGAACCCTGGCAGAGCTCCAGCCACACGATCAGCGTCTTCGAGTTGATCACGGCCCGCCTGCGCACGGACACCGGGCAGGAGGGCGTGGGGTGGGCTTTTACCGTCGGCGCGGGCGGGACGGCGATCGCCGCGTTCCTGACCGACGATCTCCTCCCGGTCGTCGCGGGGCTCGACCCGGCGCTGGTCGAGCGCACGTGGCACACCCTCCACGGCACGGTGCGCGACGCCGCGCCCGGCGGGCTCGCGCTGCTCGGTTTGTCCGCGGTCGACATCGCGCTGTGGGACCTCAAGGCTCAGGCGGCCGGCGAGCCGCTCTACCGCCTGCTCGGCGGGAGCCGGGACCGCGCAGAGGCGTACGGCAGCGGCATCAACCTGAACCTCCCGATCCCCGATCTGCTCGCGCAGTTTCGCCGGTGGCGGGCGCGCGGGTTCCGGGCCTTCAAGATGAAGGTGGGGTCCGACGATCCGCGCGCCGACGTCGAACGCGTGCGGGCGGTGCGGGAGGAGATCGGCCCGGACCCGATCCTGATGCTCGACGCCAACCAGAAGTGGACCGCGGGCGAGGCCGTCCGGCGGATCCGCGGGTTCGAGCCGTACGATCCGTATTGGATCGAGGAGCCGCTCCCCGCGGAGGACGTCGCCGGGCACGCCTGGCTGCGGGCGCAGGTCCGGTGCCCGATCGCGCTCGGCGAGAACCTGTTCTCCCCCGCGGCGTTCAACGAGTTTCTCCGCCACGGCGCCGTCGATGTCGTGCAGCCGGACGTCGTGCGCGTCGGCGGGATCACGCCGTTCCTCAAGATCGCGCACCTCGCGGAGGGGTACGGCATCCCGACGGCGCCGCATCTCGTGCTCGAGCTGTCGGGGCAGCTCTGCTGCGCGATCCGGCTCGCCTCGATGATCGAGGACCTGGACGGCGGCAACCTGACCGAGCTCGAGGCGCTCGACGAGCCGATTTGCACCGCGGACGGGTACTTCACGCCGCCCGCCCGGCCCGGACACGGCGTCCGGTTCAACTGGGACGCGCTTGCACGGTGGCGCGCAGGAGGGGCATCTTTGGCCCGCGCCGCAGGCTCAGACGCGGCCGGAGGGCGCCGTGGCTGACCTGTCCGGGAAAACGGTGCTGGTGACCGGCGCGGGGCGCGGCATCGGCCGCGCCGTGGCGGTGCGGTGCGCGGCCGAAGGCGCCGCCGTCGTCGCCGCCGACCTCGCGCCGCCGGAGGAGACCGCCGCGGCGGTGCGGGCCGCGGGCGGGCGCGCGCTCGCGGTCGCGGCCGACGTCGCGGATCGGGAGGCCGTGCGGGCGATGGCGGAGGCGGCCGCGCGCGAATTCGAAGCCGTCGACGTCCTCGTCTCGAACGCCGGCATCGGCTTTCCGGATCCGGTGCTGGAGATCACGGAAGAGCGCTGGGACCGCGTGCTCAACGTGAACCTCCGGGGCGCGCTCTTCTGCGCGCAGGCCCTGCTGCCGGCGATGCTGGCGCGGCGCGACGGCACGCTCGTCTTCGTGTCGTCGATCGCCGGGCGGCGCCTCAGCCTCGTCAACGGCGCGCAGTACACGTGCTCGAAGTACGGGCTCATCGGACTGACGCGCCACCTGGCCTCGGAGCTGGCCGGCACGGGCGTGCGGGTCAACTGCGTCTGCCCGGGACCCACCGAAACGGATCTGCTCGACCGGTACACGAACGAGGCGGAGCGCCGCGCCATCGTGGAGCGCACGCCGCTTCGCCGGCTGGCGCGGCCCGACGACATCGCGGACGTGATTGTCTTTGCCGCCTCGCCGCGCGCCCGGCACGTGCACGGCGCGATTCTGGACGCGAACGGCGGGCTGTACTGAGGTCTCGAACACAAGAAGCCGCCGGCGCGGCGGCTTCTCGTATTGACCCCGCCGCGCCGGCACCGGTCGGCGGGGTGCGCGGTTTTCGCGAACCTCTAGTCGCCCTGCGTGGTGAAGATGCTGGTGTACTGGCCGGGCGCGAAGACGTAGATCAGCGAGACCCGCTGATCCAGCGCCCCGCCGTCGTCTACCACGAACGCGATGCCGAGCTTGTTGTAGACATACGTGCTGTCGTCCTGATGCTGGTCGATGCTGTCTTCCTTGCCGTACGCGTTGCGAAAGGCGCTGATGTCCGAACCGATCGCGACGCCGCGGTCGGTTCTATAGGTGTCATCGAGGGAGACGACCAGCGCGACGACCCGCTTGGAATCCTTCTGGGCGATGACGCCGATCCGCTTGAGCGGCCAGTAGTAGCCGGTCATGGTCCCCGACGGCAGATCGTCCGATGAGTGCAGCGGTCCGAGCGAGGACACCAGCGGATCAAGCGCCTGCCCGAGCTGGTAGTCGCCGACTCCCTTCCCCGGGACGACGGCCGAGCCCTGAGCTGCCCCGGCCGTGGCCAGCGCGACGACCGCGCCCAGCGCGAGCACGTAGCTCGTGAGGCGACGCATTGCTTCTACCCCCTTATGCGATTGGCGTGAAATGTTGTGCCGCGTATTTACCCCGTCCTCGCCTGTAAACCTCATGAACCTCCGCATCTTCACAATCTACAGCGAGGGCCTCGCGAGGCTCCAGCCGGGCCGCCGGCGCCGCCTGCGATCGAACGCGACGCGGCGCCGTAGACGGCCGCCGCATAGTAATATTGAAGGGCACCGCTTCTCACCACACCGGGTTCTTTCAAAGGAGTGACGAAACTGTCGCAGAGTCCGACGCACCTCTCCCGCGTCCAGCGCCGCGCGGCGATCGCCGGAGCGTCCCGCGCCGGCCGGGGATCCCCGGGCGCCCAGAATCCCGCGCGGCCGCGGCGGTCGTCCAGCTGGTGGATCGCCGGCGCGGCGGTCGTGATCTTCGGCGCCGCCGGCGTGTGGTGGACGGCGGCCAGGCACGTGCAGTCGCAGACGCCGGCCGGCCCGATGCTCGGCCAGCAGCTTCCCGACGAGGGATACGATCACGTCGCCGTGGGGTCGCAAATTCACTACAAGGCGAACCCGCCGGCATCCGGTCCACACTACCCGTTTCCCGCGCCGGCCGGCGTCTACCCGAACGGCCTGCAGACCGGTTTTTGGGTGCACAGCCTCGAGCACGGCTACATCGTCTTGCTGTACAAGCCGCCGGTCCCGGCCGAGCGACTCGCGGAGTTCGACCGGATGGTGAAGGAATTCCCGAAGAGCAAGTACGGCAACGTCAAGCTCTTGATTGTGTCCTATCCGGACATGCCCCACCCCTATGCCGTCCTGTCATGGGACTGGCGGCTGCAGATGGATTCGTACGACCGCGCGACCGCGCTCCGGTTCTACAAGGAACACGTGGATCACGGCCGGGAAGACATCCCGTAACGGGCAGTTACCGCCCCATCTTGGGAGGCCAGCCATGAAGATGTACGTCGGCACGGAATGGATCGACAAGCGTCAGACCATCCCCGTCATCAACCCGTTCGACGGCTCGACGGTCGATACGGTCCCGAAGGGCGACGCCGACGACGTTGAGCGCGCCCTGCAGACGGCGGCGCGCGGGGCCAAGGCGATGCGGGCGCTCAGCGGCTACCAGCGGGCGCAGATCCTCAAGAAGGCGGCGGAGCTCCTGACGGCGCGGACCGAGGACTTCGCCAAGACGATCACGCTCGAGGAGGGGAAGATCCTCGCCGAGTCGCGGGTCGAGGTCGCGCGCGCCACGGAGATCCTGGTCCTCTCCGCGGAAGAGGCGAAGCGGCTCGGCAGCGAGGTGGTGCCGCTCGACGGCGCGCCCGGCGTGACCTCGGCCACCCAGATGGGCTTCACGCTGCGGGTGCCGTGCGGCGTGGTCGTCGGCATCAGCCCGTTCAACTTCCCGCTGCACCTGGTCACGCACAAGGTGGGACCGGCGCTCGCCGGCGGGAACGCCGTGATCTTGAAACCGGCGACCGACACACCGCTGTCCGCGCTCAAACTCACGCAGGTACTGCTCGACGCCGGCGTGCCGGCGGACGGAATCCAATGCCTCACCGGCAGCGGCGGTGAGATCGGCGACAAGCTCTGCGCGGATCCGCGCGTGCGCAAGATCACCTTCACCGGCAGCCGCGACGTCGGCGAGCGGATCTGCAAGACCGCCGGCCTCAAGAAGGTGACGATGGAGCTCGGCAGCAACGCCCCGGCGATCGTCATGCCCGACGCCGATCTCGAGAAGGTCGCCGCGGCGATCGCCGCGACCGGCTACGCCAACGCCGGCCAGGTCTGCATCAGCACGCAGCGCGTCATACCATTGAAGGCGATCTACGGCGACTTCCTCAACGCGCTCAAGGCGAAGGTCTCGGCGATCAGCACCGGCAACCCGCTCTCGGAAGGCGTGAAGATGGGGCCGATGGTCCGCGAGTCCGACGCGAAGCGCGTCGAGTCGTGGGTCAAGGAGGCGGTCGCCGGGGGCGCGCGCCTCGTGACCGGCGGCGAGCGGCAGGGGGCCGTGTACGCGCCCACCATCCTCGCCGACGTGAAGCCCGACATGCGCGTCTCCCGCAGCGAGCTGTTCGGGCCCGCGGTCGCCGTGACGCCGGTCGACACCATCGACGACGCGATCGCGATGGCGAACGACAGCAACTACGGGCTCTCGGCCGGCGTCTTCACCCAGAACGTCAACTGGGCGATGAAGTTCGCCCGCGAGGTCGAGTCCGGCAACATCCACATCAACTGGGGTCCGCAGTGGCGGGTCGATCTCATGCCCTACGGCGGCCTCAAGGAGAGCGGCTTCGGCAAGGAAGGCCCCAAGTACGCGGTTCAGGAGATGACCGAGCTGAAGATGGTGGTGTTCCACCTGTCGTAGGCGGAGCGATGGCATGATCGAGGAGCGATACGTATGAACGCCGTCCGCGTGCATCAGTCCGGGGGACCGGAGGTCTTGACGTTCGAAGAACTGCCCACGCCGGCGCCCGGTCCCGCCGAGGCGCTCGTCCGGATCGAGGCGATCGGCGTCAATTTCGTCGACATCTATCAGCGCGAGGGCATCTACAAAATGTCCCTGCCGTTCACGGCCGGCAGCGAGGCGGCGGGCGTGGTGGACTCGGTCGGCCGCGAGGTCGCGGACGTCAAGCCCGGCGACCGGGTCGCCTACACGGGCGTGCTCGGCGCCTACGCGACGCACGCCGTGGCGCCCGCGGCGCGCCTCGTGAAGCTGCCCGCCGGCGTCGAGACCAAGACGGCGGCCGCCGCGATGCTCCAGGGCATCACCGCCCACTATCTGACCCACTCGACCTACCCGCTCGGGCCGGCGGACACCGCGCTGCTTCATGCCGCGGCCGGGGGCGTCGGGCTGCTGCTCACCCAGATGGCGAAGATGCGCGGCGCCAAGCTCATCGGTACGGTCTCGACCGAGGCGAAAGCGGCGCTCGCGCGCGGGGCCGGCGCCGACCACGTGATCTTGTACGAGCAGCAGGACTTCGAGGCGGAGACGAAGCGCATCACCGGCGGGCGCGGCGTGCAGGTCGTCTACGATTCCGTCGGCAAGACCACGTTCGATAAGAGCATGAACTGTCTCGCGCCCCGCGGTTATCTCGTCGCGTTCGGCCAATCGAGCGGGGTGGTCCCGCCGGTCGACATCCAGGTGCTCAATCAAAAGGGCTCGCTGTTCCTGACGCGGCCGACGTCGCGCGATTACATGCTGACGCGCGAAGAGTACGCGAAGCGGGCCGGCGATGTGCTGGGGTGGATCGCCGCGGGCCGGATCAAGGTCAGGATCGACCGGACGTTCCCGCTGGTCCAGGCGGCCGAGGCGCACAAGGCGCTCGCGAGCCGGGTCACCGCCGGGAAGGTGCTGTTGATCCCCTAGATTCCGGGCCGGTCTGAAGGAAACACCCCCGCCGCACCGAACGCGAACCTCCACTTTTCGGAGGGGTGACGTTCGGATGAGACGCTGGAGCATCTCGGTTCTTGCATGGCCGGTTCTCGCGGCGGTCGTCGCGCTGCTCGCGCAGCCGGCCGTGTCGCAGCAGCCGCGGCGGGGCGGGACGGTCACGATCGCCCTCTATCAGGAACCCGAACTCCTCAACCCGCTGATCGCGTCGCAGACCGCCGCCTTCGAGGTGACGATTCTCACGGTCGAGGGGCTGCTGCGGGTCGGGCCCGACGGCAAGTATATTCCGCAGCTCGCCGCCGAGGTCCCGGACCAGAAGAACGGCGGGGTGTCCCCGGACGGGAAGACGATCACCTACCATCTGCGGCCCGGCGTCCTGTGGTCCGACGGGCAGCCGATGACCTGCGACGACGTGAAGTTCACGTGGCAGGTGCTCACGACCCCGAAGAGCGGCGCGATCTACACCAGCGGCTACGACCAGATCCAGAGCGTCGACTGTCCCAATCCGCAGACCGCCGTCGTGCGGTACAAGCAGCTGTACGCGCCGTTTCTCTCGCGCTTCGGCGACATTCTGCCTCGGCACGCCACCGGCGATCCCGCCAACATGACGAAGTGGCCGTACAACCGCAAGCCGGTCGGTACCGGGCCGTTCATGGTCACAGAGTGGGCGTCCGGAGACCACATCACGCTGGTCCGCAACCCGAATTACCGCGTCAAAGATCAGCCCTACCTCGACCGCGTGATCATCCGCGTCGTGCCGAGCCGGGAAGTCGGCAAGCAGTTGATCAAGACGGGCGACGTCGACGTTGTCTGGGACCTGATTGAATCGGACGTCCCGGAGCTCAAGGGCGCGTCGGGCGTGAAGATCGCCGCCGCGCCGGGTCCCTTCGCCGAGCGTCTTCTGCTTAACTTCGCGGACCCGTCCCTCGACGGCCCGGACGCCGCCGCGGTGAAGCAGCATCCGCACCCGATCCTCGGCGACCCGCGCGTGCGCGAGGCGATCGAGCTCGGCATCAACAAGCGTGAGATCACGAGCAAGCTGCTCTACGGTTTGGCGACCGTCGGGACCAACGAGCTGCACATCGGCTGGGCGGAGTGCGATACGCCGATCAGCACGTACAATCCCCCGCGGGCGCGGGCACTCTTACAAGAATCCGGCTGGGTCCCGGGTCCGGACGGCATCCGCGTCGCGAAGGGCGCGCGCTACGCAAAGGACGGCACGCGGCTCCGCCTGAAGCTGCAGACGACGACCGGCAACAAGCTCCGCGAAGAGGCCGAGCAGCTGATCATCGAGTACATGCGGACGATCGGCCTCGAGTTCTACATCGAGAACGTCCCGTCGCCGGTGCTGTTCGGGTCGTGGGCGAGCGGCGCGTTCCGCAAGCACGGCCATTTCGACGTCGTCATGTACACGACGAACCCCGACGTGGACCCGCAGTCGCAGGTCGAAGGTTACTTCGCCTCGTGGAAAATGCCGACGGCGCAGAACGGCGGCGACGGCTTCAATTACGCGCGCTATGCGAACCCGCAGGTGGACGCGGACGTGAAGAAGGCGGCCTCGTCGGCGGATCTCGGGGTGCGGCGCGCGGCGTACTGCGACGCGATGCATCAGATCGTCGCGGACCGGCCGCATATCTATCTCTACAGCCGGACCACGATCAGCGCCTACCGCGACCGGCTGCAGGGTTGGGTCACGAACGTCTGGGAAAATCTCGCCTGGAACGCGCAGGCGTGGTCGGTGGCGCGATAGGGGCGCGTCCGGCGCCGGCCGCATGATCCGCTACCTCGCCCGGCGCCTGCTGCAGGCGCTGCCGCTGCTGCTCCTCGTGAGCGCCGCGGTGTTTTTCCTGATCAACATCGTGCCGGGCGGCCCGACCGCCGCCTACGAGAACAACCCCCGGCTGACGTCGGAGGATATCGCGCGGATCGAGGCGGAGCTCGGCCTCAACCAGCCGATTCACGTCCGCTACCTTCGGTGGCTGGGGGCCGTCGCCCACGGCGACTGGGGCTATTCGCTCGTCACCAAGCGGCCGGTGCTGGTGGAGATCGGCGAGCGGTTTCCCAACACGCTGTACCTGATCGGCATTCAATACCTGGTGACGCTCGCGATCGCGATCCCGGCCGGCACGCTTTCGGCGGTGCGGCAGTACTCGGTGTTCGACCACGCCACCACCACGGTCGCGTTCATGGGCCAGTCCATCCCGATCTTCTGGTTTGGGCTGATCCTGATCATCGTGTTCCACGTCACGCTCCGCAACCCGCTGAGCGGCCTGCCGCTCCTGCCGGCCGGCGGCATGTACACGATCGGCGAGCCGTTCTCGGCCGGCGATCGGATTCAGCACCTCATCCTGCCGGTGGCGATGCTGACGCTCGCCAACTGCGCGGCGATCGTGCGATACGTGCGCGCCAGCATGATCGAGGTGCTGCACGCGGACTACATCCGGACCGCGCGCTCGAAGGGCGCGAGCGGCCGGCGCGTCGTCTGGGGCCACGCGCTGAAGAACGCGGCCCTCCCGGTCGTGACGATCATCGCGCTCGACCTGCCCGTCCTGTTCGGCGGGGCGCTGTTCACCGAGACGATCTTCAGCTGGCCGGGGATGGGCCGGCTGTTCTACGACTCCGCGCTGCGGTTCGACTACGCGCTGTTGATGAGCATCGTGATGATCACGGCGATCCTGATCGTGCTCTCGAACCTGGCCGCGGACGTCGGCTACGCCTACCTCGATCCCCGGATCAGGTACGGCTGATGAGCCGTCCCGTGCCGGCCGTGGCGCTGGACCCGGCCCCGGCGCGGACCGGCGGGGCGGGAGACCGCCGCCGCCACCGCACGGCCGCGCGCCTGGCATGGGACAGCTTCCGGCGCCACCGGATGGCGCTCGCGGGCCTCGCGGTCCTCACCGTCTTCGCGCTCGCGTCGGCGGCGCCGCGGCTCGCCTCGCCGTACGATCCGCAGACGGCCGACCTCGACCACCGGCTCGCGGCGCCCACCTGGGCGCATCCGATGGGCACCGACGACCTCGGCCGGGACCTGCTCACCCGCGTGCTGTACGGCGGCCGGGTCTCGCTGACGATCGGCGTGGCGGCGATGGCGCTCGCGGTCACGCTGGGGACCGCAGTCGGCGCGCTCGCCGGATTCTACGGCGGGTGGGTCGACAACGTGCTGATGCGCTTCACCGACCTCGTGCTGTCCTTCCCGCAGCTGTTCGTGCTGATCGTGCTCGCGCTGGTGCTGCGCAACCTGGCGCTGCCGCTGCTGCGCGGCAGCGCGGGCAGCGTGCTGCCGATCGTGCTCGTCATCGCCGTGACGTCGTGGATGCCGGTGGCGCGGCTCGTGCGCGCCACGTTTTTGTCGCTGCGCGAGGCGACCTTCGTGGAAGCAGCGCGGGGACTCGGAGTCCGCAACGGCCGGATCATCGCGCGCCACGTCCTGCCGAACAGCCTCGGCCCGATCATCGTCGCGGCGACGCTGCGGGTGGCGAGCTCCATCATCACGGAGTCCGGGCTGAGCTTTCTCGGGTTCGGGGTCCAGCCGCCGACGCCGACCTGGGGCAACATGCTGAACGCCGCGCAGGACCAGATGACGAGCGCCCCGTGGACGGCCGTCTATCCGGGGCTCATGATCTTCCTGACGGTGATCGCCATCAACTACGTGGGCGACGGCCTGCGGGACGCCGTGGACCCGCACCACATCAAGTAAGGCGCACCGCCGGGGACGCCCGGCGCCGAGCGAGGTGCCACGCCGATGCCGCGGATTCTCGTCGCGGAGTGCATGCAGGAGATCTCGTCCTTCAACCCGCTGCCGAGCGAGTATGACAACTTCGCCGTCCGGCGCGGAGAGGAGCTGTTCGCCCAGCGCGGCCGCAACAGCGCCGTCGGCGGCGCGCTCGCGGTTTTCGCCGAACGGCCCGACCTCGAGGTCGTGCCGGCCTACAGCGCCCGCGCCGGCAGCGCCGGCCTTCTCTCGCGCGCGGGGTGGGAGCGGCTGTCCACCGAGTTCCTGACCGAGGCCGCCGCCCGCGCGAAGGGCGCGGACGCGGTCTACGTCTCGATGCACGGCGCGATGGGCGCCGACGGCGAGCTCGATCCGGAAGGGTTCCTGCTCGAGCGGGTGCGCGGCATCGTCGGACCGGAGATCCCGATCGTCGTCTCGCTCGACCTCCACGGCATCCTCACCGCGCGGATGCTGCGGCAGATCGACGGGCTCGCCGTGTACCACACCTACCCGCACGTCGACTTCGCCGATACCGGCGCCCGCGCCGCGCGGCTGCTGCTGCGCGTTCTCGACGAGCGCGCGCGGCCGGTCATCGCCCGCGTCACGGTGCCCGCGCTCGTCCGGGGCGACGAACTGATCACCAAGTCGGGCTGTTACGGCGACGTGATCCGGGAAGCGCAGCGGCTCGAACGGGAAGGCCGGGCCCTCGCGGCCGCGATGATGATCGGCAACCCCTTCACCGACGTGCCGGAGCTGTGCAGCCAGGCGGTCGTCGTCACCGACGGCGACGCGGAGCTCGCGGCCGGCGAGGCGACCCGCCTCGCCGGCGAGTTCTGGCCCAACCGGTTCCGGATGCAGGGCAAGCTCATCGCGCTCGACCGGGCCATCGCCCAGGCCGGGCAGATGCGGGGTCCCGTCATCTTTACCGACGCGGCCGACGCGACCTCGTCGGGAGCGACCGGCGACAGCAACGCGATCCTGGCCGCGCTGTTGAAGAGCGGGTACGACCGGCCGGCGCTCGTGCCGATCGTCGATCCGGCCGCGGCCGCCGAAGCGCACCGCGCCGGCGTCGGGCGCACCGTCCGCGTGCGGCTCGGCGGCGTCCTCGACAAGCGCTTCACGCCGGTCGAGGTCGCGGCGACGGTCGACATGCTCTCGTCCGGCCGCGCGGTCCTGGAGACGAGCGGCGGCGAGCTGAACGCGGGGCCGACCGCGGTGCTCCTCGCCGGCGCGATCACGATCGTGGTGATGACGCGGTCCGTCAGCCTCTTCGACCGCGCGATGTTTCTCGCGCACGGCCGCGATCCCCGCGCCTACAGCCTGGTCGTCGTCAAGTCGCCGCACTGCGAGCCGCACATGTTCGACGAATGGGCGGAGAAGGACTTCAACATCGACGCGCCCGGCGCGACGAGCGCGAACCTCCGATCGCTCGGACACCGGATCTGCCGGCGGCCGATGTTCCCCCTGGACGACGAGGTCGCATTCTCGCCGGCCCCGGAGGTGTTCCGCCGGCCGTAGGGCAGGAGATCGGGGCGTATCTCGAAATAGGGTTCCGCGGGTCGGCCACCGCAGCGTGGCCGTTCGCGCGGTCGTTGCGGGAGGGAAGCGAATGTCGCTCGGTCGGAGCCGCTCCATTGCCGCCGCCGCTGCCGCGCTCGTGCTGACGGCGCTGCTCGTTCCGCGCGGCCCCGGCGTGTCCGCGGCCGCGCCCGCCGTCCTGCGCGTCGGCGCGATTTCGCCGCGCCTCGCCAGCCTGCCGGAGTTCATGGCCGGCGACCTGTTGAGCCGGCGCGGGTACCGGGTCGAGTGGCAGCATTTCCAGTCCGACGGCGCGATCATTCAGGCGATGGCCGGGCGCGCGCTCGACTTCGCGATCGCGACGCCCGTGGCGGCGGCCCACGCCAACGAGCAGGGCGCGCCGGTTCGCATGATCACCGTCGCCTGGGCCACGCTGGACTGGGTCCTCGTCGCCCGGCAGGGCATCGCGACGATCAACGACCTGTCCGGCCGGACGGTCGCCATCTCGTCTCCGGGCTCCCCGACGGACATTCTCTTCCGCCGGCTGTTGGAGACCCGCAACCTCACCCCGGAACGCCTCCGCGTCACGATGGCGCGCGTCGGGGCGACCGGCGCGCGCGCCGCGGCGCTGGAGTCGGGGCGGGCCGACGCCGCGTGGCTCGGCTACGATTACGCCTACGAACTGATCAAGAAAGGCGGCTTCCACGTCCTCGAAAACATCTCCGTGGCCAAGGCGGTGCCGGGCTTCCTCATCGCCGTGTGGATGGCGAGTCAGCCGTACATCGACACGCACCGCGAGGCCGTGCTGGCCGCGGTGCAGGCGCAGATCGAGGCCAACCGGTGGGCGCACAACAGGATCGCGTTCATCGACGAGGCCCTTCGCGCCCGGTGGCCGGGCATGGAGCCGCTGCCGCGCGATGTGGTCGAGTGGGCGTACGACCGCTACATCCAGGACGACATCTTCCCGGTCAACGGCGGGCTTACGCCCGCGGCGCTCAACTCCACGTTCGAGATCGCCAGGCTGACGGGCGACCTCTCGCGGATCCCGGCGCCGGGCGACGTGGCGGTGTTCCAGATCCAGGACGCCGTGCTCGCGAAGATCGGACGGCGGTAGTCCGTCCGCGCCGTGCCCGGACTGCGCGTCGATCGGGTTTCGAAGGCGTTCCGCGGATCCCCCGCGGCCGGCGCCGGCCGGAACGGCGGCGAAACCGGCCGCCGGGACCTGCGCGTGCTGCACGAGATCAGCTTCGCGGTTCAGCCCGAGCAGATCGTCGGCATCATCGGCCCGAGCGGCTGCGGCAAGACGACGCTCCTCAAGATTCTCGCCGGGCTCGAGACCGCGGACGCCGGCGCGGCCACGCTCAACGGCTCCGCGGTCACGCGTCCGCGGCCGGACATCGCCATCGTCTTCCAGTTGTTCAACCTGTTCCCGTGGCGCACGGTGCTCGGCAACGTGGAGTTCGGTCTGCAGATGCAGCGCGTGCCGGCCCCCGAGCGACGGGAGCGGGCGGCGCGGTTGGTCGCGATGGTCGGCCTCGCGGGCTTCGAGCGCTATTTCCCGCATCAGCTGTCGGGCGGGATGCAGCAGCGGGTCGGCCTGGCCCGCGCGCTCGCGATCGACCCCGCGCTGCTCCTGCTGGACGAGCCGTTCGGGGCGCTCGACTACCAGACCGCCGAGCGGCTGCGCGAGGAGCTGTTGAAGATCCAGTCGCAGGCGGCGAAAATGATGGTGCTCGTGACGCACAACATCGACGAGGCCCTGTACCTGTGCGACCGGGTGCTGGTGTTCTCGCCGCGCCCCGGGCGGGTGACCCTCGAGATCGAGCCGCGCTTCCCGCAGCCGCGCTGGGCGCACGACATCTACGCGGTGCCGGAGTTCACGCGGCTGCGCGCGGAGATCAAGGCGCTGGTGATGGGGGCGGAGGCGTGAGCGACCAGCCCGGCGCGGTGCCGGCTTCCGGCCGGCCAGCGGCCGGCCACCATGAAATTGAAGCCGCCCGTCCGCGCTGGGCGTCGGGCATCCGCCGGCCGGGGGGCCGCCCGCTGATTCCCGCGGCGGCGTGGCTGCCCACCGCCGGCTCGCTCCTCGTGTTCCTCGCGGTCTGGCAGATCCTGTCGCGCTTCTACCCGCCGATCCTGCTGCCCGGACCGGCCGCGACCTTCGGCGCGCTGTGGGACCTCTTCGCGCGCGACAACCTCGCGCGCGCGTTCGCGACGAGCATCCAGTCGCTGCTGATCGGGCTGGGCCTGGCCATCCCGACCGGCATCGTGCTCGGCTTTCTCGCCGGGGTGTCGCGCCCGGTCGAGCGCGCGATCGGTCCGTTCCTCGACGCGCTGTACGTCACGCCCAAGATCATGCTGATCCCGCTGTTCATCATCTGGTTCGGGGTCGGCACCGAGGCGCGCATCGCCTACATCTTCGTCGTCTCGTACTTCCCGCTGGTCGTCAACACGTTCGCCGGCGTGCGGTCGATGCGCGACGAGTTCACGGAGACGGCGCGGGCGTTTCTCGCCGGACCGCTCGAGATGTTCCGGGACGTGTACCTGCCCGGCTCGATCCCGTTCATCGTCGCGGGCATCCGCCTCGCGCTGGGGCACGCGATCGTCGGCATGATCACCGCGGAGATGTTCCTGGCGATCGTGGGCCTGGGCTACATGGTGGTGAACTTCGGCAACCGGCTGGCGACCGCCAAGGTGCTGGCGCTCGCGATCTTCGTCTCGCTGTTCGGCGTCGCCGTGACCGAGCTGGTGAAGTGGTCCGAGCACCGTCTCGCGCCCTGGACGCGGCGCGACACGTCGAGCTGAGGGCTAGGCACCCCCGGGCGGTCTAGCGCTTCGCGGCCGCCCCTTCCCGCAGGGACGCCTCCAGCGCGTCCACCGCGCGGCGCATCAATTCAGGATGCGCCTGCGTGCCGAGGTGCCCGATCCGGATGACCTTCCCGGCGAGCTGTTCCAGGCCGCCGGAGATCGCGAAGCCGCGCGTGTGCATGTTGCGGATCAGCGCGGTCGCGTCGACCCCCTCGGGCGGATAGGCGACGGTCACCGTCGGCGAGGCCCACCGCGCGTCGACGAACAGCCGGAAGCCGATGCGCTCGAGGCCCTCGCGGAGCGCCGCCTGGGCGCGGCGGTGCCGCTCGAACCGTTTCTCGAGCCCTTCGTCCAGAATGAGCTGCAGCGCCCGGTCGAGCGCCAGGATCAGGTTGCTCGGGATGGTCACAGGATACGGATGGTGCGCGCCCCACTCGCGCTCGAAGCGGCGCCACGTGCGGAGGTTCAGGTACCAGCCGTGTGAGGCCGGCTGCCGGTCGATGACCTCCCAGCCGGCCTTGGTGATCGCGACCGGCGCGAGCCCCGGCGGGGTCTCGAGGCACTTCTGCGACGCGGTGGACACCGCGGCGAGTCCCCAGGCGTCGGTTTCGACCGGCGCGCCGCCGAGCGACGACACGGCGTCCACCGCGACGGCGGCGCCCTCGGGCCGGACGGCCGCGGCGATCTCGCGCACCGGGTTGAGCACGCCGGTCGACGTGTCGCTGTGCACGACGGCGATCAGCGGCAGCTTGTGCGTCCGCACCCACTTGCGGACGTCGTCGGGATCGGCCGGCCGGTCCCACGCCACCTCGAGCACCTCGACGTTCTTGGAGTAGGACCGGGCGATCTCGACGACGCGGTTGCCGAAGAAGCCGTTGGCGACGACGCCGATCCGGCCGTCCGCACCGGCGAGGCTGCCGACGACGGCGTCGATGCCGCCGCTCCCGGAGGCGGGGATCGGATAGACCGACCCCGCGGTCACGAACACCCGGCGCAGCCGCGCGACGAACCGCTCGTACTGCGGCATCCAGTCGGGACCGTAGTGCTGCTCGACCTGGTGCCCCATGACTTCCAGGACCTGGTCCGAGACCGGGATCGGGCCGGGGATCAGCAGTTCGATATGGCGCGGGTCCATCGCGTGGACGACCTCCTCGGCGGGTCCGGCGAGTGCTGTGTCGAGGCGCGGCGGCCGGACGGCGCCCGAATATTCGCCTTCGGGGAGGGGCGGAACCGCTCCTCCGTTTACTCCGCCTCGGACCGGCGCGCTCGCGCATGCCCGGGTGGCGTTCGCCGGCCGCGCGTGGCATGATCGAAGAAATCACTGCCGGGAGCGATGCCGATGGAGCTCGACATGCCGCGGGTGTTCGAGTATCTTGCCGCCGCCCGCGGGCGTCTGCTGGGATGGGTGCGAAACCTCGAGGCCGAGCGGCCCGGCGCGTACGCGCAGTTCTTCCCATTCGGCCCCGGCTCGATCCGGGCGACGCTGCTCCACGTGGCGGCCGCGGAGTGGGCGTACGTGGAGCGGCTGGCCGGGCGCGACTTTCCGCTCACCGACAGTCCGTTTACCCCGGAGCGGCTCCCCGAACTCGAGCCGTTCGTGCGCGCGTGGGACGCGCAGACCGTCCGGACCGCCGCGGCGATCAGAACGCTCGGCGATCCCGCGCGCCCGGTCGAGTTCATCTCGCGCGTGGGGCCGCCGATGCGCGCCCGCACGACGGCCGGACAGATCGCGCTGCATATGGTGCTGCACGAGGTGCACCACCGCGCGCAGGTGATGGCGATGCTGCGCCAATGCGGCGTCCGCGCGGAGAATCTGGATTATTCGTTCCTCGCGTTCGTCCGGACGCCGCTCGAGCGATAGAACGCACCGCGGCGGTATCTTGGGAGGTGGAATGTGGAGCGCCGGAATTATTCGTCGGGCACGCCGTGGGAGCCGATCGTCGGCTACTCGCGGGCCGTGCGGGTCGGGCAGTCCGTGCACGTGGCCGGCACCACGGCGACGGATGCCAGCGGGAAGATCGTGGGGCCTGGAGACGCGTACGCGCAGGCCGTGCAGGTGCTGAAGAACATCGGCGCGGCTCTGCGCGGACTCGATTGCCGCCTCGAGGACGTGGTCCGGACGCGGATCTTCATCACCAACGCCGGCGATTGGGAGGCGGTGGGGCGCGCGCACGGCGAGGTCTTCCGCGACATCCGGCCCGCCTGCACGCTCGTCGTCGTGAGCCGGCTCGTCGACCCGGCGATGCTGGTCGAGATCGAGGCGGACGCGATCGCGGTGTGAGCGCGGCGGCCGCGCGGACCGGCCCGGTGGTGTGCGCTACACTGTCACGCGGAAGTGCGCCGAGAACGCCCGGCGTCCGTCCGCGGTGATCCGTACCGCGCGGCTTGTTTTCATGGGCTCGATCCAGCCGTTTTCGACGAAGCGCGCGAGCAGCGCGGACCCCAGGGCGCCGGCCACGTGGGCGCGCCGTTCGGTCCAGTCGGCACACTGACGGGCAAACGCCCGCCGCTGCTTCCGAACCTCGGCGATCTCGATGCCGAGCCGCGCCAGAAACCGGGGAGCGGACCGCCCGAGACGGTACTCGCGACCCGTACCGACGATCACACGGCGCTCGACCAGGGAGTCCGTGATCTGGACGCCGAGCCGGCCCGCGAGGTGGTCGTAGCAGGTGCGGGCCGCGCGCAGCGCCTCCAAGGTGGTGGCCTGCGTCAACGCCACGACCGCGGGCGGTTTGGCGACGGCGCCGAGGGCCTCGAGGGCGTGCGCGACGTCGCGGTTGGCGAGCCGGTGATAACGGTGGCGGCCTGAGCGCTCCACGGCCAGCAGCCCCCCGCCCACGAGCTTCCGGAGATGCATGCTCGCCGAGGAGGCGGACACGGACGCCCGCCGGGCCAGTTCCGTGGCGGACAGCGCGCCGCCGTCCAGCAGCGCGTACATCATGGCGGCGCGCGCCGGGTCGCCGAGGAGCGACGCGATTTCTGCCACGTCGGGGTCGGAAGAATACGGCATCACGCACCTCCGCGGTAGAGCCTACATCACAGATACTTCATCGGATCATGAAATGTCAATTGCAGGTCTGCACTTGACAGCCGGATCATGTTTCTATAGTATTCGAAATACGGAAATTACGCGGACTTCGGACGGGGTGGGCGGACGGTGAGCGAGTCGACGGCGCGGGACGGAACCGAGGACGTCGCCCGGTACGCGGACATGTTCGCCGCGATCGGGACGGAGCCGCGGCTGCGGATCCTGCGCCTGCTGCTCTCCGCGCATCCGGACGGCCTCGTCGCCGGCGAGATCCAGGCCGAACTCGACATTCCGGCGTCCACGCTGTCGCATCATCTCGAAAAGCTCCGTCACGAAGGTCTCGTGACCGTGCGGCGGGAGGGGACGTTCCTCCGGTACGCCGCGGGAGCCGAGACGCTTCGGGCGCTGCTGGGATTCTTGTACGCGGAATGCTGCACGCGGAGCGGCGCGGTCGATCCGAAAGAGATCGCCTGGGTGGGACGGTCGCCGAGCCGGCGGTAACGCGCCCGGCGGCCGGCCGTCGCGCGGCATCGATGTCATTGGGACGAGGTGGTGGGGAGATGGCGGAGACGGCGGACATCAAACTGGTGGTGCGCGAGAAGTACGCGAACGCGGCGCGGCGCGCCTCGGCGGGCGAGGCCGGTTGCTGCGGGAGCGCCTGCGGCTGCGGCACGGACGACGGCGGCGGCGACGTGATCACGTCCAACCTGTATGCCGGCCAGGACGTCGCGGACCTGCCGAGAGAGGCCGTCGCGGCGTCCCTGGGCTGCGGCAACCCGACGGCGCTCGCGGATCTGCGCCCCGGCGAAACGGTCCTGGATCTCGGCTCCGGCGGCGGCATTGACGTGCTGCTGTCGGCCAAGCGCGTCGGTCCCTCCGGCAAGGCCTACGGGCTCGACATGACCGACGAGATGCTCGCGCTCGCCCGGGAGAATCAGCGCAAGGCGGGCCTCGCGAACGTGGAGTTCCTGAAGGGCGAAATCGAACAGATCCCGCTGCCGGACAACTCCGTCGACGTCATCATCTCGAACTGCGTCATCAATCTCTCCGGCGACAAGGACCGCGTCTTCGCGGAGGCCTTCCGGGTGCTCCGGCCGGGCGGCCGGTTCGCCGTCTCCGACGTCGTGGTGCGCGGTGAAGTCCCGGAGGCGATCCGGCGCAACATGGAGCTCTGGATCGGATGCGTGGCCGGCGCGCTCGAAGAATCCGACTACGCGGCAAGGCTGGCCAAGGCGGGCTTCGAAGGCGTCGCCCTCGAGCCCACGCGCGTCTACGACGTGGACGACGCCCGGGAGTTTCTCTCCGGGCACGGGATCGACGTGGAGGCGGTGGCGCCGCTGGTCGACCGGAAGTTCATGAGCGCGTTCGTCCGGGCCCGCAAGCCGGCGTAGATTTCACGGGTGCCGGCGGGGGCACGCCGGCGGTCAGCTCGTGCTGCCCGCCGGCGTGCTGCTCGTAAGCGAGCGGAACGCCACCAGGATGCCGGCGATGATCAGGGCGGACGAGGCCAGCTGCACGAGCGCGATCCGCTCGTGCAGCACGAGGCTGCCGAGGACCATCCCGAATACGGGCAGCAGGTTGTTGAACAACATCGCGTAGTCCGCGCCGAGGTCACGCACCGCGGCGCTCCAGCAGGCGTAGGCGATCGCCGACGGCCCGATCGCGAGATACACCAAAATTGGCAGGTGCGCGCCGATCGCCGCCCATAGGTGCGGCGGATGCTCGATCGCCACGACGGCGAGCAGGAACGGGAACCCCGTCAGCATTGCGCCCGAGGTGACGACGAGCGGCGACAGCGTCAGGCTCAACCGCTGCACCCCTAGATTGTAAAAGCCCCAGGTCACCATCGTCGCGATGATCAGCAGGGCGCCGGGGTCGGCTTCCAGCCGCGCCCCGTGGCTGGCGCCGAACGCCGTGACCAGGAATCCGCCGGCTACCGAGATGAGGAGCCCGCGGAACAGCCCCGGCGAGAACGGCGCGGCGCCGACGAGGACCGCGATCGTCGCCGTCACGAGCGGGCTCGCGGCGTTCAGGATGATCACGTTGGTCGCGAGACTCCAATGCAGCGCGAGATACGTCATGTACTGGCTCGCGACGATGCCGAGCAGCCCGAGGCCCACCATCGGGCCGAGCACGCGCCGGCCCTCGTGCGGCCACTCGTGGGTGGCCAGAATCCAGATGCCCATCGGCACGCCGGCGACGAGCGACCGAAAGGCGGCGATCGTGCCCGGCGTGAGCACGTCGCGCAGCTCCCGGCCGATGACGAAATTGGTGCTCCAGATGGCAATCGCGGCGATCGCGTAGAACTGGCCGCGGCGGAGGATGCGCTGGGGGGCGGTCACGGTCGACTCCAGTGTATAATGCAGCCGTGATCGTCGCCAGCCACCTTACCAAGCGTTTCGGCGACGCCGTGGTCGTCGACGATGTCTCGTTCGGCGTGCAAGCGGGGACGATCGTCGGGTTCCTCGGCCCGAACGGCGCCGGGAAGACGACGACGATCGGGATGCTGCTCGGCCTCCTGCGGCCGACGCGCGGGCACGTCGAGATCCTGGGGCTGCCGATGCCCGCGGCGCGTCAGGCGATTCTCGCCCGCGTCAACTTCACGTCGCCGTACGTCTCGCTGCCGGGCAATCTCACCGTCGGCGAGAACCTGGCTGTGTTCGCGCGGCTGTACGGCGTGCACAAGCCGCGTGCGGAGATGGAGCGGCTGCTCGACCGCATGGGTCTGCCCGGCATGTGGCGGAGGCGCACCGGGCAATTGTCGTCCGGTGAGGGGACCAGGTTCGGGCTCGTCAAAGCCCTGCTCAACGATCCCGAGGTGCTCTTCCTCGACGAGCCGACCGCCAGTCTCGATCCGGACGGCGCCGACCGCGTACGCCAGGCGCTGCGGACGATCCGCGCCGAGCGGGGCATGACGATCTTCTACACGTCTCACAACATGCAGGAGGTCGAGCGTCTCAGCGACCGGATTCTCTTTCTCCACCGCGGGCGCATCATCGCAGACGGGCCGCCCGGCGAGGTGCTGCGCCGGTTCGACGAGGAGACGCTCGAGCAGATGTTCCTCGATCTCGCGCGCGAGGAGCGCCCGGTGTGAGCGCCGTTGCGGCGGCCCGCGGGACCCCTCGCGTGTCCGGTTTCAGCGTGTCGCGCATGTCGGGTCTGCTGCTGCGGCAGCTGTACCTGTACCGGCGCAGCGCGATCCGGTCTCTGGAGATCGTGTACTGGCCGGTGCTCGATCTGCTTATGTGGGGTTTCCTCAGCGTTTACGTGGCCCGCCTGCGCGGCGGCGGGGCCCTCGCGATCGCGTACCTGCTCGGCGCGTTGATCCTGTGGGACATCTTTTTTCGCGTGCAGCAGGCGATCTCGGTCTCGTTCCTCGAGGACATCTGGACGCGCAACCTCGTGAACGTGTTCGTCAGCCCGGTGAGCACCGCCGAGTTCCTTGGCGCGACGATGGTGCTCGGCGTGATGAAGGTCGCCGTGATCAGCGTATTGATGTCGGCGATCGCGTGGGCGCTCTACACTTTCAACATCTTTCCGCACGCGCTCGGCCTCCTGCCATTTGCCGCCAACCTCATTTTGTCGGCGTGGGGAATGGGAATCATCACAACCGCGCTCATTCTCCGGTACGGTCAGGGCGCCGAGGTGCTCGCGTGGGCCGTAGCGTTTCTCTTCCAGCCCTTCTCCGCGGTGTTCTATCCGGTCTCGATCCTGCCTGCGGCGCTGCAGCGCGTCGCATGGTTGCTGCCGACCACGTACGCGTTCGAAGGCATGCGGACGGTGCTGAGCGGACATCCCGTGCCTTGGGGCGATGTCGCTGGGGCGCTGGGCCTGAACGCCGTGCTGTTCGGCATCGCCGCCGCGGTCTTCGCCCGCGTGATGTGGATCGCGCGGGAACTCGGCCTCTTGATGCGCACGGAGGGATGACCGCGATGGCCGCGCCGCCGGGAACGCCGGCCCGGGTGGCGGCCGGTACCTCGGGATTCGGATTCAAGGAGTGGAAGGGCGGGTTCTATCCCGCGGACCTGCCGGCCGAACGCTTCCTGTCGTTCTACGCGACGCGGCTGCCGACCGTCGAGATCAACGCCTCGTTCTACCGCATGCCGGCCGCGGAGACGTTCGAGACGTGGAAAAACCAGACGCCCGAGTCGTTCCGGTTTACGATCAAGGCGCACCGCAGCATCACGCACATGAAACGCCTCCGCGACGTCGATGAGAACGTGCGCTGGCTGTACGAGCGCGTCACCGTGCTCGGCCCGCGCCTCGGGCCGGTGCTGTTTCAGTTCCCGCCGACCTTCAAGCGCGATCTGCCCCTGCTGCAGCAGTTCCTCGCCGGCCTCCCGCCGCTGCCGTACGTCGCGCTCGAGTTCCGCCACGAGACCTGGCGCGACGACGCGGTTTACGACACCCTGCGGACGTACCGGGCCGCGCTCTGCATTGCCGAGGACGACGACTCGACCGATCCCCTCGTGCACACCGCGCCCTGGGGATACTACCGGTTGCACCGGCTCCGGTACACCGACGAGCAGTTGGCCGCGTGGGCGGAACACCTGGCGGGCGTGCCTGCGCTGACGCCGGTCTTTTGCTACTTCACCCACGACACGGGCCCGGAAGCCGTCGCGTACGCCGAACGGCTGATGGCCCTCGTCTCGGCCGCCGGATGACCCTCGAGACGTATCGCCGGAAGCGGCGCTTCGATCAGACGCCCGAGCCGAGCGGACGTTCCGGCTCGGGCCCCACGCCGCCGCCCCGTGAGGCCCGGCCGCGCTTCGTCGTGCAGGAGCACCACGCCACACGCCTGCACTGGGATCTGCGGCTCGAGATGGCGGGAGTGCTGCGCTCGTGGGCGGTGCCGAAGGGACCCTCTCTCGATCCGGCCGACAAGCGGCTCGCGGTCCTCGTCGAGGATCATCCTATAGAATACGGCGAGTTCGAAGGCGTCATCCCGCCGGGCAACTACGGCGCCGGGACCGTCCTGCTGTGGGACCGGGGAACGTATTCGTGCCGCGAAGGCGATCCCGTGGCGGCGTTCGAGGCGGGCAAGATGACGCTCGATGTCGACGGCGAGCGCCTCCGCGGCGAGTTTCACTTCGTCCGCACGAAACGCAACAACGGGCGCGACTGGCTGCTGTTCAAGGGCAAAGATCAATACACCGAGCCGGGGTTCGTCGCGGCGGGGCGGCGGTCGGTGGCCAGCGGACGTACGATCGAGGAAATCGCCGGCGACCGGGGGGCGCGGTGGACGTCGGGGCCGCCGGGCGCCCGGAGCGTGGCCCCGCGCTCAGGCGGCGGCACGAAGGGCCGCGCGAAGCCGGCCGCCGATCCCTTTCCGAAGCCGTTCAAGCCGATGCTGGCCGAGTCCGCGAAACAGCCGTTCGATCGCGCCGGGTGGTCGTTCGAGGTCAAATGGGACGGGGTGCGCGCGCTGGCCTTCATTCGCCGCGAGGGCCCCTCTCAGGATATCGTCGTCTACGGGCGCAGCCTCCGCCGGCTCAACGCGCAGTTTCCCGAGATCGTCGACGCGCTCGCCGGGCTCGACGTGGAAAGCGCGGTGCTCGACGGCGAGATCTTCGCGCCCGACGACGACGGCCGGCCGAGCTTTCACCGGCTGCAGCAGCGGCTGCACCTCAACGCGGCATCGGGGGAGCGCCCGGCGGCCGGCGAGGTGCACGTTGCCTACGCGGTGTTCGACTGCCTGTACTTCGACGGACGGGATTTGCGGCAGCGCCCGTTCGCCGAGCGGCGGGCCGCCCTCGACGCGCTCACGCTTCCGGCCGGCCTCATCAAAGCCGACGTGCTCGACGCGCGCGGCACCGCGCTGTTCGAGGCGGCGCGCGAGCACGGCTTCGAAGGGATCGTCGCAAAAAGGGCGTCGAGCCCCTACCGGCCGGGCGTCCGCGGCGCCGACTGGGTCAAGGTCAAGATCCGCCGTACGCTCGAGGCCGTGGTCGGCGGCCTGACGCGCGGACGCGGCGCGCGGTCGACGTCGTTCGGCGCGCTGGTGCTGGGGCAGTACGACGGCACGGGCGCGCTCGTGCACATCGGTCAGACCGGCGGCGGCTTCAGCGAGGCCGATCTGGCGCGCTTCCGCCGGGTGCTCGCGCCGCTCGAGACAAAGACCTGCCCCTTCGCCAAGCGGCCGCAGGTGCCGGGCCCGATCACGTGGCTGCGCCCCGAGGTCGTCGTCGAGGTCGAATACGGCGAGTGGACGCCGGACGGCCTGCTGCGGTTCCCGATTTTCCTGCGCCTGCGGGACGACGTCGCGGCCGGGGACGTGCGCCTCGAACGTCCGGCGGCGGCGGCCGCCACCCCCGCGGGGAGAATTCGCGACGCGGGAGCATCCCCCGGCGCCGAAGGCGCACGCGACACCGTCGGCGTCCGCCGCACCTCCGCGCGGCGGGCCCCGGCGCGGTCCCCGGGATCCGCCCCGGTCCCGTCGCCGCGGCCGCCGTCCGCGCCGCCCGGCCTGGCGTTCACCAATCTCGACAAAGTCTACTTTCCCGGCACCGGATACACCAAGGGCGACGTGATCGAGTACTACCGCCGCATCGCCCCGTACATCATCCAGCACCTCGCCGACCGGCCGCTCACGCTGCGCCGGTGGCCGGACGGGATCGACGGCGACGACTTCTTCCAGAAGGACGTGCCCGACGCCCCGCCGTTCGTCCGAACGGAACGCGTCTGGTCCGACCAGGGGGATCGCGACATCCGGGTGATCGTCGGCGCGGACGAGACGGTTCTTTTGTGGCTGACTCAGATGGGCTGCATCGAGATGCACGCGTGGTTCTCCCGCGTGACACCGATCGTTCCCGCGGGGGGACGGGCCGGGCGCGGCCTCCGGACCCCGGCCGCGGCGTTCGGCGGATCGGAAGCCGCGATTGAGTCGAGCGCGCTCAACTATCCCGACTTCGTCGTATTCGACATCGACCCGTTCATCTTTCCGGAGGGCCAGAAGCCGGTGGTGCGGCACGGCGAGAAGGATCCCGATTACAGCCGTCCCGGCTTCGCGGCGGCGCGCCGCGCGGCGCTGTGGGTGCGCGGCGCGCTCGACGGGCTGGGGCTGCGCGCCTTCGTCAAAACGTCGGGCAAGACCGGCCTGCACGTCTTCGTGCCGATCCGGCGGCGGTATACGTACGCGCAGACGCACGCGTTCGCCAAGACGCTGGTCGAGTGGCTGGCGGCGCAGCATCCCGCCGAGCTCACGACCGCGTGGGCGGTGGACCAGCGGGTCGGCAAAGTCTTCCTCGACTACAATCAAAACGCGCGCGGCAAGACGATCGCCGGCGTCTACAGCCTGCGGCCGATCCACGAGGCGGCGGTCAGCGTGCCGGTGACGTGGGAGGAGCTCGAGGCCGGGTTCGACCCCCTGTGGTGGACGATCGAGACGGTGTTCGACCGGCTCGCGCGCACCGGCGATCTGTGGGCCGGGCTCCTCGACGCGGCGCAGGAACTGCGCCTCGGCGGCGGCGGCGGAGCCCCTGCGCGCGGCCGGTAAAAGCGGTATAGTGAAACAATCACAGGACCAGGTGGAGGCGGGATATCAATGGCTGACCGGGCGGAGTTCGTGTGGTTCGACGGTAAGATCGTGCCTTGGGAGGATGCGAAGGTCCACGTGTCGACTGCCACGGTGCTGCGCGGCGCCAACATCTTCGAGGGCGTCCGCGGCTACTGGAACGACGGCGAGCGCGAGCTCTACATCTTTCGCAACGCCGATCACATGGCCCGGCTGTGGAACTCCGCGAAGATCATGCGCATGCCGATTCCGTGGTCGGCCGACGAGCTGACCCAGGCCGAGATCGATGTCCTCCGCGCCAACAAGTTCCAGGGGATCGTCTGGTTCCGCCTGACGCTGTACGTGGGCGAGGAGGAGCACGCCAGCTCGGCGCAGGCCGGCAAGGAGCCGACCGGCGGCTTCATCGTGCCGCGGCTCGCGCCGCACTCCAAGGGCATCACGGAGGGCGTCGATTCGTGCGTGAGCAGCTGGACGCGGATCTCGGACAACTCCGTTCCGCCGCGGGTGAAGGCGGGCGCGAACTACCACAACTCACGCTTCGCCTATACGGAGTCGCGCCTCAACGGCTACAACGGGTCGCCGGTGATGCTGAACGAGCGCGGCAAAGTGTCCGAGGGGCCGGGCGCGTGCTTCATGATGATCCGCGGCGGACGGCTCGTCACGCCGCCGATCACGGCGAACATCCTCGAATCGATCACGCGCACCACCGTGCTCGAGCTCGCGCGCGACGTGCTGCGGATACCGGTCGAGGAGCGCGAGGTCGACCGCACCGAGCTCTACATCGCGGACGAGGCGTTCTTCTGCGGCAGCGGCGCGGAAGTCACCCCGGTCAACTCCATTGACCACTACCCGATCGGGTCGGGCCGGCCGGGGCCGCTGACCCGCAAGCTCCAAGAAGTCTACTTCTCCGTCGCGGAAGGCCGGGTGCCGGAGTACCGGCACTGGCTCACGCCGGTCTACAAGCCCGTCACCGCGCGGGCTTGAACCCGCGGCAAGAGGGCGAATGACGGCGAGGGGCCTTCAACGAGGCCCCTCGCCGAATGCTTATGGAGCCCGCAGGGGCGGGCCGCCGCGTCCCCGTCAGCTGCCGCCGGCGGCCAGCCGCTCGGCTATCGACGGGACCGCGTGGGGTTCTTCCACCTCGCGAATCACGTGCGGGTACGGCGTCCACTCCGCCACGAACTCCGCGCCGAACAGGAAGCAGCAGGCCAGCGCGTACACCCAAATGATCAGGACCATGATCGCTTCGACCTGGTGGTACAGCGTCGAGTAGTCCGAAAACACCGCGAGGTACCAACCGAGCCCGATCGCGATGATGTGCCACAGGGTGGCGCCGACGAGCGCGCCGAGCCAGGCATCGCCCCAGCGGATGCGAACGTTCGGGAGCATCCGGTAGCCGACCCAGAAGACCATGAACTGGGCGACCGCGGTCGTGATGGACAGGCCGCTCAACGGACCGGTGCGCGGCAGGCGGGGGTGGCCGAGGAGCGCGCCGACCTCGCTGAACCGAAGAAATCGCATCGTATTGACGATGAGGATCAGCATGCCGAGAAAGACCAGCAGCGACGTGGCCATCATCACGATGCCGAGCAGGAACTGCAGGTGAAAGTGCCGGCCCGGGACTTCCCAGACGCGGTTCAGGGCGACCTGTACCGCGCTGAAGACGCCGGCGGCCGCCGCGACCAGGGCCACGGCTCCCAGCCATCCGAGACGCGCGTGCTGCGAGTAGGCGTCGCGGATCGTCCGCAGCAGGATGTCCGTGTCGGTAAGTCCGCCGAAGAGCCGGCCCATGTTTTTGCTGATCGCGGCGGCGGGCACGTTAAAGATGAGCTGCAGGCTCACCAGCAGCAGGATGGCCAGCGGCAGCAGTGAGAAGATGGCGTAAAAACTGATCGCGGCGGCAGGGAACAAATCGCCGTGCCGGATGAACCGCCGCACGGCGCGCACAAACGTGAGGCCGGCCCGCCGCGCGGCGGGAGCATTGGCGGGCTCGTACAGGGCTCGAAACCGGCTCGGCATGCGCATCGCTCTCGCCATACCTGTCGTTTTTCCCCGGCCGCACCGCCGGCTGACGTCGCCGGTCAGCCACCATGTAACCAGAGCGGCCGCCGCGAAGCAACACCGGGGGTACGTGTGATGGTTAAGCGTTCACGATCCGGTCTGTGGTTCCTCGTCCCGTTGGCGGCCGCGCTTGTCCTCGGAGCAGGCGGGGGGCCCGTGCCTGCGGCTCCGGCCGGGCCGGCCGGCATCCAGACCTTCCACTACGATCTCGCGCGCACGGGATGGGATCCCGGCGAGCACCTGCTGACGCCCGAGGCGGTCCGGTCGCGCTCGCTGCGCCGCCTGTGGAGCGAGTCCGTGGACGGCGACGTCTACGCGTCGCCGCTCGTGGTGCCGGGGGTCACCGTGCGCGGGCAGGCGCGGACGGTCGTGTACGTCGCGACCGAGCACGACGCCGTCTACGCGTTCGACGCGGAGAGCGGCGCGCGCGTGTGGGGTCCCGTCTCGCTCGGCACGCCCGTGCCGCGATCGAGCCTGCCGTGCGGCAACATCGACCCGGTCGGGATTACGGGCACGCCGGTCGCCGACCGCGCGTCCGGCGCGCTGTTCGCGGTGGCCCAGACCACGCCGGACGGCGGGCGCACGCGGTCCTACCGGATCGCCGCGCTCAGCCTCGACACGGGTGCCGTGCGCACCGGCTGGCCGGTGACGATCGATCCCCCGGCGTCCAACGGCCTCACCTTCGACGCCCGGCCGCAGCAGCAGCGAGGCGCGCTCACGTTCCTGCGCGGCACCGTCTACATTCCCTTTGGGGGCTATTGGGGCGACTGCGGCGACTATCACGGCTGGGTGGCGGCGGTTCCGGTCGGGTCGCCCGGCCGCCAGGAAGGCTACGCGACCCCGACGAGCCGCATGGGCGGGATCTGGGCGACCGGCGGGATCTCCTCCGACGGCGAGCGCCTGTACGCCGGGACCGGCAACAGCGACTCCGGCGGGCGGATCGATTTCGGCGAGGCCGTGCTGCGGCTCGAGACGTCGCCGTCCCTGCGTTTTTCCGGCTCGACCCGCGATTACTTCATGCCGAGCAACTACGTGCCCCTCAACAACGGCGACATCGACCTCGGGTCGCTGACGCCGATCGTGCTGCCGGATCAGCCGGGGACCGCCACGCCGCATCTCGTGCTCGCCGCCGGGAAGCAGGGCGTCGCCTACCTGATCAACCGCGACAACCTCGGCGGCGTCGCCAAGGGCGACGGGGTCGGCGGCGAGGGCGTCTACAGCCGGTGCGTCTTCGGCGACTGCCGGTCCGGCAACGCGCGGATCTTTTCCGCCGGCGCCTACTGGGACGGCGGGACGGCCGGGCGGTTCATCTACCTGCCGGGAACGGGCCGCGGCGCGCAGCCGGCGCCGTGCAAGAATATGGGCGGCGTCGTCGCGCTGCGGCTCGGCGTGTCCGCGCAGTCCCACGCCTCCACGCTCGACGTCGCGTGGTGCAGCCCCGCCATGCAAGACCCCGGCGCGCCGGCCGTGACGGGCTCGGACGCGAACGGCATCGTGTGGGTGATCGATACCGGGACCGGCTCGCTGCACGCCTTCGACGCCCGCAGCGGCGCGCCGCTCTACACGTCGGCGAACGGAGACGGGCCCGGCGCCACGCACCGGTTCGTCACGCCGTCGGTGTTCGACGGCCGTGTCTACGTCGGCGCCGCGCACGCGCTCGTTGCGTACGGGCTCAAGTAGCCCGGGGGGACCGCCGTGTCCGGCGCGGAGGACTAGGTCGCGGCCGGCACCGCCATGATCGCGGCGCG